>OKTI01001015.1_pt1 | contig 12385 bp, 10 predicted proteins | sample 1606071 | NCBI WGS metagenome assembly OKTI01 (sample SAMEA3879500, study PRJEB24766) | human gut metagenome | biome: human-associated habitat; feature: feces | place: USA | collected 1985/1987
CGTAGTGGAATTAATAATAACCTGGGATTTTCCGAAACGGACCGGGTGGAAAATATCCGTCGCATAGCGGAAGTGTCGAAGTTGTTTCTGGATAGTGGTATTATTACGATTGCTGCATTTATCAGCCCTAATAATGATATTCGCGAAATGGCTGCAAACATTATTGGTAAGGATGATTTTCTGGAGGTTTTCGTTAGTACTCCGCTGGAGGAATGTGAGAAACGTGATGTGAAAGGATTGTATGCGAAGGCACGGAAAGGGGAAATTCAGAATTTTACAGGAATTTCCGCACCTTTCGAGGTTCCCGAACATCCGGCTTTGTCACTGGATACTTCCAAATTGACTTTGGAGGAGTCGGTGAACCGTTTGTTGGAGCTTGTTTTGCCAAAAGTGAAGTGTATAAAATGAAATAAATATGGAAGAATATAAATTAAGCCACTTGAAGGAGCTCGAAGCCGAGTCTATTCATATCATCCGCGAGGTGGCGGCGGAATTTGAGAATCCGGTGATGCTTTACAGTATCGGAAAGGATTCCTCGGTGATGGTACGCTTGGCTGAAAAAGCGTTTTATCCGGGTAAAGTGCCATTCCCGTTGATGCATATCGATTCGAAATGGAAGTTCAAGGAGATGATTCAGTTTCGTGATGAATATGCGAAGAAGTACGGATGGAATCTGATTGTTGAAAGTAATATGGAGGCTTTTCATGCAGGGGTAGGACCTTTTACGCATGGAAGCAAGGTGCATACGGACTTGATGAAGACGCAGGCTTTGCTTCATGCGTTGGATAAGTATAAGTTTGATGCTGCATTTGGTGGTGCCCGTCGTGACGAGGAGAAGTCACGTGCGAAGGAACGTATTTTCTCTTTCCGGGATAAGTTTCACCAATGGGACCCGAAGAATCAGCGTCCTGAATTGTGGGATATTTATAATGCCCGCGTGCATAAGGGGGAAAGTATTCGTGTATTCCCGATTAGCAACTGGACTGAATTGGATATTTGGCAGTATATTCGCTTGGAGAATATTCCGATCGTTCCGTTATATTATGCTAAGGAGCGTCCGGTAATTAATTTGGATGGCAATATTATTATGGCGGATGATGACCGTTTGCCTGAAAAGTACCGTGACCAGATTGAAATGAAGATGGTTCGTTTTCGTACGTTGGGCTGCTGGCCTCTGACAGGGGCAGTGGAAAGTGGAGCTGCTACGATTGAAGAGATTGTGGAGGAAATGATGACTACAACGAAGAGTGAACGTACTACCCGTGTGATTGACTTTGACCAGGAGGGTAGTATGGAACAAAAGAAGCGTGAGGGATACTTTTAATTGTAACTAGTTATGGCAGATAATAAATTAGATATAAAAGCTTTTCTGGACAAGGATGAACAGAAAGACTTGTTGAGACTGTTGACTGCGGGTTCGGTAGATGATGGAAAATCAACGTTGATCGGACGCTTGTTGTTTGACAGTAAGAAACTGTATGAGGATCAGTTGGATGCACTGGAGCGTGATAGTAAACGTGTGGGGAATGCGGGCGAGCATATTGACTATGCGTTATTGCTCGATGGATTGAAGGCTGAACGTGAACAGGGTATTACGATTGACGTGGCTTATCGCTATTTCTCAACGAATGGCCGTAAGTTTATCATCGCGGATACTCCGGGACACGAACAGTATACCCGTAATATGATTACCGGAGGATCTACGGCTAACTTGGCTATTATCTTGGTGGATGCTCGTACCGGAGTGATTACCCAGACTCGTCGCCATACTTTCCTGGTGTCTTTGCTAGGAATCAAGCATGTGGTGTTGGCTGTCAACAAGATGGATCTGGTGGATTTCTCGGAAGAGCGTTTTAACGAGATTGTGGCTGACTATAAGAAGTTTGTTGCTCCATTGGGTATTCCTGACGTTAACTGTATTCCACTTTCTGCATTGGATGGGGATAATGTGGTGGATAAGTCTGAACGTACTCCGTGGTACAAGGGGATTTCTTTGCTCGATTTCCTTGAAACGGTTCATATTGATAATGACCATAATTTTACGGATTTCCGTTTCCCGGTTCAGTATGTGCTTCGTCCGAATCTGGATTTCAGAGGATTCTGTGGTAAAGTTGCATCCGGTATCGTTCGCAAAGGGGATACGGTGATGGCGCTTCCTTCCGGAAAAACATCTAAGGTGAAGAGTATCGTGACTTATGACGGGGAATTGGATTATGCTTTCCCACCGCAGTCTGTGACCTTGACATTGGAGGATGAGATCGATGTGTCGCGCGGCGAAATGTTGGTGCATCCTGACAATCTGCCAACGGTGGATCGTAACTTTGAGGCTATGATGGTCTGGATGGATGAAGAACCGATGGATGTAAATAAGTCGTTCTTTATTAAGCAGACTACCAATTTGAGTCGTACGCGTATTGATACGATAAAGTATAAGGTGGACGTGAATACGATGGAACATCTGTCTCTGGAGAATGGTCAGCTGACTAAAGAGACGTTGCCTTTGCAGTTGAATCAGATTGCCCGTGTGGTGCTGACTACGGCTAAGGAATTGTTCTTTGATCCTTATAAGAAGAATAAATCTTGTGGCTCATTTATCCTGATTGACCCGATCACTAATAATACTTCAGCAGTAGGTATGATTATCGACCGTGTGGAAATGAAAGATATGAGTGACACGGAGGATATTCCGGTATTGGATATGGCAAAACTGGGAATTGCTTCGGAACATTATGAAGCGGTAGAGAAAGCTGTGAAGGAACTGGAACGTCAGGGCCTTGCAGTGCGACTAATAAAATAGATTGTTCAACAATAAATTGAAAACTGAAAATGACAGCATTCTGTCGTCTTTAATTTTTAATTCTTAATTTCTAATTAATAAAGTGGGATTACTCGAATTTAATAAACTTCCGATTAATACATTGGTAGGTGCCGACTGGAAGACATTCAAGGCTATCACCGCCGGTCGTGAAATTGACGCAGCCTACAAAGGTAAATACCGATTGACGAAGGCTGTGTGCCGATTGCTTTCTCCACTGGCGTCATTACAAGACAGGCGTTACGAGAAGTTGCTGGCTAATCAGCCGTTGGAGCATGATCCGGTGTTCATTTTGGGACACTGGCGGAGTGGAACTACATTTGTACATAATGTGTTCTCTTGTGACAAGCATTTTGGGTATAACACTACTTATCAGACTGTATTTCCTCATCTGATGATGTGGGGACAGCCTTTCTTCAAAAAGAATATGAGTTGGCTGATGCCGGATAAACGTCCGACGGATAATATGGAACTGGCAGTGGATCTTCCCCAGGAAGAGGAGTTTGCTTTGTCGAACATGATGCCTTATACATATTATAATTTCTGGTTCCTGCCGAAATATCAGCAGGAGTATGCCGATAAGTATCTTTTGTTTGATGATATAACGGATGCCGAATTGAAGGTGTTTGAAGAGGTGTTCACGAAGTTGATTAAGATTTCTTTGTGGAATACCCAGGGAACTCAATTCCTTAGCAAGAATCCTCCGCATACCGGAAGGGTGAAGGAACTGGTGAAGATGTTCCCGAATGCTAAGTTTATCTACCTGATGCGTAATCCGTATACCGTATTCGAATCTACACGCAGTTTCTTTACAAATACGATTCAACCGTTGAAGTTGCAGGATGTCAGCAATGAACAATTAGAGGAAAATATCATTTCTATCTATGCAAAACTTTATCATAAGTATGAATCGGATAAGAAATTTATTCCGGAAGGTAACTTGATGGAAGTGAAATTTGAAGATTTCGAAGCGGATGCGATGGGAATGACGGAGAATATTTATCAGTCTCTTTCTATCCCCGGATTTGCCGAAGCACGTAGTGATATAGAAAAATATGTGGGCGGAAAGAAGGGATATAAGAAGAATAAGTATAAATATGACGACCGTACGATTCGTTTGGTAGAAGAGAACTGGGATTTTGCTTTGAAACAATGGGATTATAATTTATAAGAAGAAAAAGAAAGGAAAAGTATTGATGATTCAGAAAAGCGTTCATCGCCTGTTGATGACAGGTTTCGTTGCATTTATTTCTTCCTTGTCTTTGATGGCGCAACATAAAGTTGAAATGCTTCCTTTTGGGGACATGGATCAATGGGTGGACCGTCAGATAAAGGAATCGAGCATTATCGGTGGGAATACAAAGAATGTATATGCGATAGGGCCGACGACGGTAATTAAGGGAGATCAGGTTTATAAGAATATGGGCGGATCGCCTTGGGCTACTTCAAATGTGATGGCGAAAGTTGCCGGTATTACGAAAACTAATACTTCGGTATTCCCGGAGAAGCGGGGAGATGGATATTGCGCCCGTTTGGATACGCGCATGGAGAGTGTGAAAGTGTTGGGACTGGTTAATATTACGGTGTTGGCGGCTGGCTCTGTCTTTACCGGTTCGGTGCATGAGCCGATTAAGGGTACTAAAAACCCACAGAAAATGTTGCAGACCGGTATTCCGTTTACCAAAAAACCGGTGGCTCTTCAGTTTGACTATAAAGTGAAGATGTCCGACCGAGAGAACCGTATTCGCGCTACCGGTTTCAGCAAGATTACGGATGTTCCCGGAAAAGATTATCCGGCAGCTATCCTGCTTCTGCAAAAACGTTGGGAAGATGCCAATGGAAATGTGTATGCAAAACGGATAGGGACTATGGTGACTTATTACTATCATTCGATGGACTGGAAAAATAATGCGACCTATGAGATTATGTACGGTGACATCACGAATCGTCCGGAATATAAGTCGCACATGATGCGTTTGCAGGTGACTGAAAGTTATACGGTGAACAGTAAGGGTGAAAGCGTGCCTATTCATGAAGTGGCCTGGGGAGATGAAAATGATGTTCCGACTCATATGTGTCTTCAGTTCACGTCCAGTCATGGAGGAGCCTATATCGGTTCTCCGGGAAATACACTGTGGATTGACAATGTAAAACTGGTATATTAACTAAAGTATATAGACAAAGAATAGAAATAGTCAGTGATCTAATTTCATCACTGACTATTTTTTTGTTTTAATTCTTCCACAACAAACCCCTTCAGATGCCTTCTGAAGTTATATTACACTTTTATCGCTCTATAAAATTCTATGAATGAATGAAAATTTACGTGTTTTTTTGTTTGTGTTATATTAAATATCTATATTTGCACTAATTTTAGAAGAAAGGATGACGTTTATTGTCTCTTAGTCAGGTGTGGAACATTTGGGTTGTGTATCTAGCCTGTAAGACAATTGAAATATATTATTTACTAAAATAAATTGAGATGAAAAAGGGTTTATTGTTTATTTTATTGGCAGCAGTCTCTGTATGTCTGCCTGCACAAGAAAAAGAAAATGCAGCAAAGAGTTATAGAGTGGAAACAAATCGCTTTGGTGCTAACTGGTTTATTAGTGGTGGCGTTGGCGCACAAATGTATTTTGGCGACAATGATGGTAAAGCTGACTTCGGAAAACGTCTTGCTCCGGCACTTGACATTGCTGTAGGTAAGTGGTTTACTCCGGGTATCGGATTACGTGTAGCTTACAACGGGCTTCAGGCTAAAGGTGCTACTCCTAATGCTAATGGTCCGCTTGTAGACGGAGGACAGTATTCTAATGGCTACTACAAAGAAAAGTGGAATGTGATGAACTTCCATGGAGATGTATTGTTGAATCTTACCAATATGATTTGTGGTTATAGAGAAGATCGTCTGTATTCATTCATTCCTTATGCAGGAGCTGGATTTGTACATTCAGGAAAAGGTGCAGGTTATGACGAACTGGGTATCAATGCCGGTTTGATCAACCGTTTCCGTTTGTCTTCTGCTTTGGATCTTAACGTTGAATTGCGTGGACTTTTGATGAAAGGCGCATTCGGCAATTCAGGTCCTGAAGGATTGGCTGGTCTGACTGTAGGTGTTACTTACAAGTTTAAGAAACGTGGTTGGGATGCTGTTCCTACTGTACCAATGGTTCCGGAAAGCCAGTTGAACGACATGAGAGACAGAGTGAACGCTTTGAAGGGTGAAAACGAATCTTTGAAACGTGACTTGGTTGAAGCACGCAACAAGAAGCCGGAAGTAATCGTTAAGAAAGAAGGCGGATTCGTTCCACGTCTGGTTGTTGTATTCAATATCGGAAAGAGCAACATCAGCAAGAGAGAATACATGAATATTGAAGCTATGGCTAAGGGTATCAAAGCAACTGATAAAGTGTTTACTATAACAGGATATGCTGATAAGGGTACTGGTTCTGCTGAATACAACATGAAGTTGAGTAAGAAGAGAGCTGAAGCTGTTCGTGACCTGATGGTTAATGAATTTGGTGTTCCTGCTTCTCAATTGAAGGTTGATTACAAGGGTGGTGTAGGCAACATGTTCTATGATGATGCTAAGTTAAGCCGTGTAGCTATTGTTGAAGAATAATATACATTTGAAATAATAGAATAAAAGAGACGTTTCCTTTCACGGGAAGCGTCTTTTTTGTATTTTTGTACCCCATGAGCAGAATAGTAGCAATAGATTATGGAAGAAAACGTACCGGAATAGCTGTGAGCGATACAATGCAGCTGATCGCAAACGGATTGACGACGGTGCCCACGCATGAACTTCTGAACTTTATCGGTGAATATATAGCTAAAGAACCGGTGGAGCGGATTATTATTGGGTTGCCCAAGCAAATGAATAATGAGGTTTCGGAGAATATGAAGAATATAGAGCCTTTTGTTCGTTCGCTGAAAAAGCGTTATCCGGACCTTCCGGTCGAATATGTGGACGAACGTTTCACTTCTGTTCTTGCACACCGTACCATGCTGGAGGCAGGTTTGAAGAAAAAAGACCGCCAAAACAAGGCATTGGTGGACGAAATAAGTGCTACTATTATTTTGCAAACATATTTGGAGAGTAAACGTTTTTAGTATAGGACATAAGAATAACTTAATTTTTTAGTAGAGTATAAAGTATGATTTTACCAATTTATGTATATGGCCAGCCTGTTTTGAGAAAGGTGGCAGAGGACATTACCCCGGATTATCCGAATCTGAAAGAGTTGATTGAGAACATGTTCGAAACAATGGTACATGCGGACGGTGTAGGATTGGCTGCTCCACAGATTGGTTTGCCTATTCGTGTGGTTACGATTACATTGGATCCGCTTTCGGAGGAATATCCTGAATTTAAAGACTTTAATAAGGCGTATATCAATCCTCATATTTTGGAAGTAGGAGGGGAAGAAGTGAATATGGAAGAGGGATGCTTAAGCCTTCCCGGTATTCACGAAACAGTGAAGAGAGGTGATAAAATTCGCGTGAAATATATGGACGAGAATTTTGTGGAGCATGAGGAAGAGGTGGAAGGTTATCTGGCTCGGGTGATGCAACATGAGTTCGATCATTTGGATGGTAAGATGTTCATCGACCATATCTCACCGCTTCGTAAGCAGATGATTAAAGGAAAGCTGAATACGATGTTGAAGGGGAAAGCGCGCAGTTCATATAAGATGAAACAGGTGAAATAAAGATAAAAAACGTTTATATCCCTGTTAAGTAAGCGAAAAGCATTATTTTTGTTTCGTTTACAAGCATAAAATATCAATGGTAAAAAGAATCTTAACAGTTTTATTACTGTTCCCAACGCTGGTGTGTGCTCAAATAAATACGGATCGGGTGATGACTATTGCCCGAAACGCTCTTTATTTTGAGGACTATGTACTTTCTATTCAGTATTTTAACCAGGTTATTAACGCTAAGCCTTATCTGTATGAACCTTATTTCTTCAGGGCATTGGCTAAACTGAATCTGGAGGATTTTCAGGGTGCTGAAGCAGACTGTGATGCAGCTATCCAACGTAATCCATTTGTGGTGGGTGCTTATCAGATTCGTGGTTTGGCAAGGATTCGTCAGAGTAAATTTGATGGAGCGATTGAGGATTATAAGAAAGCATTGCATTATGATCCGGAGAATATTACTTTATGGCATAACCTGACATTATCTCATATCCAGAAGAAGGATTATAATGCTGCGAAAGAGGATTTGGAAAGCTTGTTGAAGGTGTCTCCACGCTATACCCGTGCTTATTTGATGAGGGGGGAAGTGTCTTTACAACAGAAAGATACGATTGCTGCCTTGAATGACTTCAATAAGGCGCTTGAACTGGATAAATATGATCCGGATGCTTGGGCTGCAAGAGCGATTGTTAAATTACAACAGGCTAAGTATGCGGAAGCGGAAGCGGATTTCAACCGTGCTATTCCGTTGAGTGCTAAGAATGCTGGAAATTATATAAACCGTGCATTGGCTCGTTTTCATCAGAATAATTTAAGAGGTGCCATGAGCGATTATGATCTGGCATTGGATATTGATCCGAATAACTTTATCGGTCATTATAACCGCGGTTTGTTACGTGCACAGGTAGGAGATGATAACCGGGCTATCGAAGACTTCGACTTTGTTATCAAGATGGAGCCGGATAATATGATGGCTGTCTTTAACCGTGGTTTGCTGCGTGCGCAAACGGGTGATTATCGCGGGGCTATACAAGATTACACAACTGTTATCAATCAGTATCCGAACTTCCTGGCCGGATACTATCAGCGTTCGGAAGCTCGCAGAAAGATTGGAGATAAGAAGGGTGCGGAGCAGGATGAATTTAAAGTCATGAAGGCGCAGATCGACAAGCAGAACGGTGTGACGAACAAAGATGTAGCACAGAACAAGGATAAGGAGAATGATGAGGAAGGCGGAGAGAAGACCCGTAAGAAATCCGATAAGAATATGAATAACTATCGTAAGATAGTGATTGCGGATGATTCTGAAGCCGAACAACGCTATACAAGTGATTATCGTGGTCGTGTGCAGGATAAGAATGTAAATATAACGCTGGAACCGATGTTCGCTTTGACTTATTATGAGAAGATGAGTGACGTGAAACGTTCGGTGAACTTCCACAAATATATTGAAGACTTGAACCGTACGGGTATACTTCCGAAACGTCTTCGTATCACAAATATGGAAGCTCCGTTGACGGAAGAACAGGTGAAGGTGCATTTTGCCTTGATTGATACACACACATCGGCGATTGTGGAAGATGACAAGAATGCTTCGAAACGTTTTGCCCGTGCGATTGATTTTTATCTGGTGCAGGACTTCTCGAGTGCGGTTTTCGATTTGACCCAGACGATCTTGCTGGATGGTGATTTCTTCCCGGCATATTTTATGCGTGCGCTGATCCGTTGTAAACAGTTGGAGTATCAGAAGGCTGAACAAGCTGTCGAAACAGATGTTGTTCCGGGTGATAATAAGCGTAAGGAGATTACCGCAGTAGATTATGAAGTGGTCAGAAAAGACTTGGATAAGGTGATTAATCTGGCTCCGGACTTTGTGTACGCATATTATAATCGTGCTAATGTTTCTGCCATGTTCAAAGATTACCGTGCCGCAATTATTGACTACGATAAGGCGATCGAGCTAAATCCTGATTTTGCGGATGCTTATTTCAATCGTGGACTGACTCATATTTTCTTAGGAAATAATAAGCTGGGCATTTCAGATTTGAGTAAAGCCGGTGAGTTGGGGATTGTTTCTGCTTATAATGTTATCAAACGTTTTACAGATCAATCGGAATAACATTTTTTTGATAAAAAATAGAAAACTCAAAAGATTTAGTTACTTTTGCGTTCAAATTATGAAAATATAACATCATCATATTATGATAAAGATAACATTTCCCGATGGCTCCGTTCGTGAGTATAACGAAGGAGTGAACGGTTTACAGATTGCTGAAAGTATCAGCTCGCGTCTGGCACAGGAAGTGCTGGCATGTGGCGTGAACGGCGAGACTTATGATTTAGGACGTCCTATTAATGAAGATGCTAATTTCGTTCTTTATAAATGGGATGATGAAGAAGGTAAGCATGCATTCTGGCATACAAGTGCACACTTGTTGGCGGAAGCTTTGCAGGAACTTTATCCGGGTATCCAGTTTGGTATCGGACCGGCTATTGAAAACGGATTCTACTATGATGTGGATCCGGGTGAAGCGGTAATTAAAGAAAGCGACCTTCCTGCCATTGAAGCTAAAATGTTGGAACTGGCTGCAAAGAAAGAAGACGTAGTCAGAAAAAGCATCGCAAAAACGGATGCTCTGAAAATGTTTGGTGACCGTGGCGAAACATATAAATGTGAATTGATTTCTGAACTGGAAGACGGACACATTACGACTTATACCCAGGGTGCATTTACTGACCTTTGTCGTGGTCCTCACTTGATGACGACTGCTCCGATCAAGGCTATTAAGTTGATGTCGGTGGCCGGTGCATATTGGCGTGGACATGAGGATCGTAAGATGATGACGCGTATTTATGGTATCACATTCCCGAAAAAGAAAATGTTGGATGAATATCTGGCTATGCTGGAAGAAGCCAAGAAGCGTGATCATCGTAAGATCGGTAAGGAAATGGATTTATTTATGTTCTCCGACACAGTGGGTAAAGGACTACCGATGTGGTTGCCGAAGGGGACTGCGTTGCGCTTGCGTTTGCAGGAATTCTTGCGTCGTATCCAGGCACGTTACGATTATCAGGAGGTTATCACTCCCCCGATCGGTAACAAGTTGTTGTATATCACTTCCGGCCACTATGCAAAATATGGTAAAGATTCGTTCCAGCCTATTCATACGCCCGAAGAAGGAGAGGAGTACTTCTTGAAACCGATGAATTGTCCTCATCACTGTATGATTTATAAGAATTCTCCGCGTTCATATAAAGATCTGCCTTTGCGCCTGGCTGAGTTTGGTACGGTTTGTCGTTATGAGCAAAGTGGTGAATTACACGGATTAACGCGTGTACGTAGTTTTACGCAGGATGATGCACATATCTTCTGCCGTCCCGATCAGGTGAAGGATGAATTCTTGCGTGTGATGGATATTATTTCAATCGTATTCCGTTCCATGGACTTTGCCAATGTGGAGGCTCAGATTTCCTTGCGTGACAAAGTGAATCGTGAAAAATATATTGGTAGCGATGAAAACTGGGAAAGAGCTGAACAATCTATCATTGAGGCTTGTGAAGAAAAGGGCTTGAGTGCCAGAATTGAATATGGTGAAGCTGCTTTCTATGGTCCTAAGCTCGACTTTATGGTGAAAGACGCTATCGGTCGTCGTTGGCAGCTGGGTACTATCCAGGTTGACTACAACTTGCCGGAACGCTTTGAACTTGAATATATGGGCTCTGATAATCAGAAGCATCGTCCGGTGATGATTCACCGTGCTCCGTTCGGATCAATGGAACGTTTTGTTGCTGTATTGATTGAGCACACTGCCGGTAAGTTCCCATTGTGGCTGACACCGGAACAGGTAGTTATTCTGCCGATCAGTGAGAAGTTCAATGAATATGCAGAACAGGTGAAGATGTATCTGAAAATACACGAAATCCGTGCGATTGTAGATGATCGTAACGAGAAGATCGGCCGCAAGATTCGTGATAATGAAATGAAGCGCATTCCTTATATGCTGATTGTCGGTGAAAAAGAGGCGGAAAATGGTGAAGTTTCTGTTCGTAGACAAGGCGAAGGTGACAAAGGAACCATGAAATTTGAAGAATTTGCTAAAATTTTGAACGAAGAAGTTCAGAATATGATAAATAAATGGTAACTTTGCGCGCACTTATAAAAGCATAGCATATAGTGATGTTTTGAAGATAGCTTTTATCTAACTTAAAAAATAATAATTTGGGAGTAATAAATAAGAAACAAACTGGAAATAGAGGTTATTTAATGAAAAATGACAGCTTAAAAGGGCAATATCGGATTAATGAGCAAATCCGTGCCAAAGAAGTCCGCATAGTGGGCGATGAAGTAGAACCAAACGTATATCCGATAGCTCAGGCATTAAAGCTTGCCGAAGAGCGTGAGGTGGATCTCGTGGAAATCTCTCCAAACGCGCAACCCCCTGTTTGTCGAATCGTTGATTACTCTAAATTTCTTTATCAGCTGAAGAAGCGTCAGAAGGAACAGAAGGCAAAGCAGGTTAAAGTGAAGGAGATTCGTTTCGGTCCACAAACCGATGATCACGATTACAACTTCAAGTTGAAACATGCCAGAGGATTCTTGGAAGATGGTGATAAGGTGAAAGCCTATGTATTCTTTAAAGGTCGTTCAATCTTGTTTAAAGAACAAGGGGAGGTATTGTTGCTGCGATTTGCCAATGATTTGGAAGACTATGCGAAAGTAGACCAAATGCCGATATTGGAAGGGAAAAGAATGACCATTCAGCTTTCTCCAAAAAAGAAAGAAGCACCAAAGAAGCCTGCAGCACCGAAATCCGCAGAAGGATCGAAAGCGGCTCCGGCTGAAACAGAAGAATAAAAAAGAAATGAGTAA
>OKTI01001019.1_pt1 | contig 12340 bp, 10 predicted proteins | sample 1606071 | NCBI WGS metagenome assembly OKTI01 (sample SAMEA3879500, study PRJEB24766) | human gut metagenome | biome: human-associated habitat; feature: feces | place: USA | collected 1985/1987
ATTTCCAATACCCCCTTGTCTTTTTGCGCAATGATTTTAGAGGCATAACCGCTTTTTACGTATTGTTCAAACTGCGTGTAGTCCACCGTTTTGGAGGAACTTCCGCCCGTACCCGTAAAGAAGAGATACACCAATATCACAATGATAATGCCGTAAATCCAGTTCATGTTGAACCGTGGCATTTTATTTTTGTTTTCTTTTTCGTTCATAATGTTTTTAAGGTGAGTTTAGTCAATGTCGGGAAGAGAAGTCAGTTGTGCGTCTGCCCATAAGTGTTCGATGTCGTAAAAGTCGCGTGTTTGCGGCAAGAAAACATGTACGATGATGTCCGTGTAATCCATTGCCACCCACTCGGCGTTTCTCAACCCGTCCACGGCTACAGGTTTGGCGTGCGCTTTAAGCCGTGCGGATTCCCCGATGGATTCCGCTATCGCCTGCACTTGTGAGGGCGAATTTCCTTGGCAGATGATGAAATATTGGCAGATGGTGTCACCTATGTTCGTCAAGTCGGCTACGACGATGTTCTTTCCTTTCTTGTCCTGTATGCCTTCCGTGATGGCATTTACTAATTGTTGCGTTTCGTTCATGCGTTAATTCATACATAATTTGTCGGGCAAAGATAGTATATAATATGTTATCATTCCAATTTTTAGGCTCAAAACCCTTTGCTTTTTATCTTTTTTAGATAATATAATCCGGTTTGTGCCTGGCGGTTCGTCCGGAAACAGAGAGAGACCATCGTAGAGGAAGATTTTTATAGACACGGCGGCTTCCCTACGAAAAAAGGGAATAAAAATTTGTGGGTTCGAAAATAAGTCGCTAAATTTGCAGTCGCAAAAAGGACAATGGGCTATGGTGTAATGGTAACACAACAGATTCTGGTCCTGTTTTTCCAGGTTCGAATCCTGGTAGTCCAACACGAAGCTTTCCTCATGGAGAGGGAAGCTTTTTTTATGCGTGGCGGTTGATTCCGAGACGACGTGCAAACGGCTTTCTTTCCTTCCCAGGGATTTTGCAAAAAGATCTTTCATCTTTCAGGTTATATCGTAAGTCTTTTAAAACAAGTATATTGTGTCCTGAAGGATGTACCGGCCATCTTTCAGCCGAAGCTTTCCCCTTCTTTATGGAGGACGGGAAAAGGCCTTCCTTAAAAGGGCTTTTTTTTCTGCGCCAAACGATTTTTCAATCTCAGGCAAGCGATTTTTCGTTCTGCGCCAAATGATTTTCCGCTTTCAGCCGGTCGGTTTTCCGTTCTCATCCTGACGGAAGACTGAAAGATGGGTGTCCCATCCTTCAGTTGTTTTATATGTTGGGACACAGTGTTTTATCGTTCAGCCTGAAAGATGAAACCATTTTTCTGAAAACTCTTGGGGGAGGGAATGCAGAGGCTGAGGCTATGTTCTTTTAACACTTGCTGGTCAGAAATGCCGTTTCATGTTTCGGCCTCACGGAATATGTCAGGAGGAAGCCATTAGGAAAAAAAGAAGCCTGCCGCGTGGTGGCGGCAGGCTTTGAAATCAGAAGGCTTCGATGATGGCTTTGATGATTGTAATCAGTGGCCACCAGTCTTTCAGCCCGATTTCAATCTTTATCCTTTTGGTCTTAATTTTCATTTGACATCCGGAATAAAGATTAGTTTAAGATAGGGCTTCCCCTGCCGGCCAATCTGTAAGAAGACACTTAGCCGGCCTCGGTGTCTAATATGTAGGGTGGGGTGAAATCTTTTCCTTGTTACGGAATCCACGCTTTCCGCGTCTTCCCGTCAGTGTCTTGTATGATATTCACTCCTTTGCATGGACCGGGAAGGGGGCGGCCGTCAATGGAGAAATATTTTTCCACACCGTTGTGGGCAGAAGTGGTAACGCCTTGAATGTCGGTCGGGTCGTATTCCACGAGGTTGTAGTTGCCCCAATAGGAAAGCCAATAAGCCGTATATGACCCTCTCGGTATATAAATGGTTAGGTCTTTGCTGATGTTGTGGAATGCCTGACTACCGATAAACGGAGGAGTGGAAGCGTTCATATATACGGATTTTAAATTGTCGCAATTGTAGAAAGCTTGTTCTCCAATACTTGTGACCGAGTTGGGAATGTTGATGTCCGTTAGGCTTGTGCAGTCATAGAAAGCATTAGACCCAATCGTTGTTACGCTGCCCGGAATATTTATAGAGGTGAGGCCGGTACAAGAGTAGAAAGTACTCCTTTCAATACTTGTGACCGAGTTGGGGATGTTGATGTCCGTCAGGCTTGTGCAACTTTTGAAAGTTTCCGGTCCAATACTTGTGACCGAGTTGGGAATGTTGATGTCCGTCAGTCTTGTGCAACTTTTGAAAGCACCCTCTTCAATACCTGTGACCGAGTTGGGTAGATTTATCTTTGATATGGCACATGGGCTTATCGGGCTGTAGTCAGGATTATAAAACATGTATGAACCGATAATATCGTTACTTGTACGATAGTTTGAATAATAAATAGCACCTCCTTCAACGATTCGTGCCTCTGATAAATCTAAGAATCGTAGATTCTTTTTTACCAATGTCCGAATAAAACTAATATCCGTGCCATTAAGTTCCCCTGTAAGTTTGAGGTCGGTAATGTAAGGAAGCCTGCTTGCGTTAATCATGCCGTGTAGGGTTCCGGCCCGTTCTACGTGCAATGTGATTTGTTGTGCTTGTCCTTTAAGGTGGACAAGCAGTAACATCATGAATGTGAAGAGGTAAATTTTTCTCATAGAAGTTCTGTTTTAATATGTTGTTCGTTATAGTTTCTTCGATTTTTATTTTAGTGGAGGGTATATTTGCAAGCTCTTTTCAGAGGTGAATATAGCTTCTTCCTTTCCGTCCATGAATAATTTTATATTACTGGCGAATATAGTTTCTTTCTCATCTGTTTTTGCCTTGTCATGAGACAGTTGAATGAGATGCTTTATCTCATCATAAAGGTGGGGGATGGAGTCCTCTTGGCTGTAATCATAGTCGCTTTGGAATCTGATTTTCAATTCGTTCGTTGCCAATGTAAACTTTATCAGGTATTGTTTTGGAGTTCTGTTTGGTTCCATAATTTTAATTCTTTTATTGATTTTACATTTTCCTTTCTTGTCGTTCTCTGCGCAAGAGACCGACAAGGGACTTATATGCCTATAAAACATGAGGTTAGAGGATTCACACGGCGTGTGTCATGCTGCTTTTGGAATATATTTTTCAAGAAAAGAATAAAATAATTGTATGGAAATGATTGGCTATCAATAAACTTTTCATAATTTTGCAGGTGGATGTCGGTCTCTTGCGCAGAGACCGACATTGTCGTTTTCTTCACGTTTCACTCGTAAACCGCCTTGCCGTGGCCGCTTTTACAACCCCTCGATAATCATGCGGTTTGCATCGTCCACTACCGATGTCCGGATAGAGTCGAGGTAGATGCGCGTGGTCTGTTCGTTGTCGTGGCCGAGGGCTTCGCTGATGACCGCAAGGGGCACATTCCTGTCCCGGGCTATGGTAGCCCAGGAGTGGCGGGCACAATACGTGGTCAGCGGTATGGGCAGGCCGAGCTGTTGCCCGATTTTCTTCAAATGCCGGTTTACTTGCTGCATCTTGCTTTCGTACTGGGTACGTTCCGTGCCGTCCTCTCGCGTAATGAGGGGCAAGAGGTAGCTTGTGGCCTTTTCCGTGGCGTACCTGTCTACGATGGCCTGCATCTGTTGTTCCCATCCGACAGAGAGGGTTTGTCCAGTTTTCCGTCGGCGGTAGGTCAGTGTGCTGTCCGACACGTCCGACTTTTTCAGGTAGGCCATGTCCACGAACGACATCCCACGGGTGAAGAAACTGAACATGAAGATGTCGCGGGCGAAAGCTGCCTGCGGCAAGCCGGACAAATCCATGCGGTAGATTCGTGACATGTCCTCTTGCCGGAGTGCCCGTTTCGCGGTCTTGTCCACTCCGGTGTAGACGTGCCTGAACGGATGCCGGTCGGCAGTCAGCCCTTGTTCCACAGCCAGATTGTAGCAGGTGCGGAACTGCCGGATGTAGAATGATGACGTGTTACGGCAGAGACCTTGTTCCTTTAAATAGCTTTCATAACGTTGCACGAGGTCGGAGGTTACCTCGTCGTAACCCAAGTCGGCATGCTTCCGGAAACGCTTGAAGCTGTTCAGGGCGGTGAGGCAAGTCTCTGCGCTGCGCGTCCGTCCTGTTTTCCGCCACATCATGCTGTGGCGGAGCATGAATTCAAAAACTTGCATAAAAAAAGCCGCATCCGAAGTAAAATTCCGGATGCGGCAAGCTGTTTATAAATGGTTTGTCTCTTTTATTCTGCTTGTGCAGACATTTCCTTGTCGATGGCGGCAATCTTTTCGCCAATCAAGTTCAATTCGTCTTTCAGCTTCTCCATCTTCTTGTTCATCTCGTTGAGGAGGTTACTGCCCTTCTTCGAACTGCAAGTCAGGAAGCCCAGATTGTTTTCGTACGTCTTGATTTCGCTGCGTTTGTTTTCGTAGGCCCGTACCAAGCGTTCCCGTTCGCGGGACAAGCCTTGTCCGCCTTCTTTGGCATCGTTCTTCAAGTTGTTTTTGAAGTTGTCCAGACGGCGGCGTGCGGCCGACATGTTCAGGGCTTTGAACAGTTGGTCTACCGTTTCGTGGTAAGCCTTATAGATTTTGTCTTTCTCTTTGAAAGGTACGAAACCGATTTCGTTCCATTCCCTCATCAGCTCTCTTACGGCGTCCTGTTTGTTTTCTTCCTCGTCGGACTCCAACAAGGCTTTCAGCTTCTCGATGACCTGTTCCTTCTTTTGCAAGTTTTCTTTTTCCTCCCCACGTTGGGATGCCGTGTTCTTGCCCTTCTGTTCGAAGAAGTAGTCGCAGGCACCGATGAAACGTTGCCAAAGGGATTCGGAATGCTTTTTAGGAACGGCACCGATGGTTTTCCATTCCTTTTGTATCTGCATGAGTTTGTCGGCCGTGGCTTTCCAGTCCGTACTGTCTTTCAGTGCCTCGGCCTTTTCGCAGAGTTCCGTTTTCTTGGCCAAGTTTTGAGCCTGTTCCTCTTTCAGGCGTTTGAAGAATGCCGCCTTTTCCGTGAAGAACCGGTCGCATGCGCCACGGAAACGCTCGAAAATCTTCACGTTCATCTTTTGAGGGGCGAAACCAATGGTACGCCATTCCTTTTGCATCTCGATGATTTGCTGCGTCTGTGCCTCCCATGCAGTCGCCGTCTTGATGGCCGTCAGGTCGACGGCTTCTATTTTCTCGCAGAGTGCGGTCTTGTGTGCCAGGTTTTCTTCTTCTTTCTGCTTCAGTTCCTCGAAATATTGCTGATGACGTTTGTTCACGGCGGTAGATGCAGCCTTGAAGCGTGCCCAGATTTCTTCGCGCAATTCTTTCGCTACGGGACCCGTTTCCTTGAATTCCTGATGCAAGGCTTGCAACTGTTGGAAAGCGGATATGACATCGGCTTCTTCGTTCAGTTTCTCCGCAGTCTCGCAAAGGCGTGTCTTGATTTCCAGGTTCTTCTTGAAATCGTACTCACGGAATTCGTTGTTGAGCTTCAGTTGGTCGTAATATTGCTCTACGTACAACTGGTAGGTTTTCCACAGCTCGTTGGCTTTTTCTGCCGGGACGAGCGTCAGTTCCTTCCATTGGTTCTGGAGTTCTTTAAACTCCTTGTAGGCTTGGTTGGCTTCCTCCGGCGTGGCACTCAATACCTTGATCCGTTCCAGAATCTCTTGCTTTTTCTGCAAGTTCTCTTCTTTCTGCCGGTCCAGTTCAGCCTGCAATTCAGCTCTTTTTTGCTTGATGACGTTCATGGCCGCCTTGAAATCGTCCTCGAGCACATTCGGTGCCGGAAGGAAAGCTTCGGATTCGCCTCCGTTTTCGATGAATTGCGCACGGGCTGCCGCCACGTTTGCCTTATGTATTTTGTAGAAAGCCTGTTTCAGGGCGTCCAACTCCTGTTTCTCGGCCGGAGCGTCGGCTTCGGCCAGTTCCTTCACTCGTGCAACGACTTCTTCCTGTGTTTGCGGCACTTCTATCGTTTGATTTTCCGTTTCGTTCACTTCAGGTGCTACGTTTTCTGTTACGTTCTCTTCCGTCTGGAGAGTTTCTTGAGAGTCCATCATGTTACTTGTTTTAGTATCTGATTCGGTTTTACTATTCATTTAATCCGGCACAAATTAAGTATAAAAAACGGTGGAAACCTAAAAAATCTCCTGTTTTTTTACTTTGCCTGGCTTTAAATCCATGTTTTTCGCTTAAAATACCATACGAATGCCACGGTAATGCCCACGGTAAGCATCAAAGCCACCGGGAATCCCCAAGCCCAATTCTCCATGCCGTTGACCAAGTTCATGCCGAGCAAACTGGCAATGAGCGTGGGAAACATGAGGATAATGGAGATGGAGGTCAACATCTTCATCACGCCGCTCGTGTTGTTGTTGATGATGTTGGCGTAGGTGTCCATCGTCGAGTCGAGGATGTTGGCATAGATGGATGTCGTCTCGCGTGCCTGGCTCATCTCGATGTTGACATCCTCGATAAGGTCGGCGTCCAGTTCGTCCACCGGAAGTTTGAACTTCAGTTTGGAGAGCAGGGTTTCATTGCCTCGGATGGAAGTGATGAAATAAGTCAGACTGTCTTGCAGGCGCGACAAGTTGATGAGATCCACGTTGTCCACGTTACGATCCAAGTGTTGCTTGGCTTTCTCGATGAGCAGGTTGATTTGCTTCAGCCGTTTCAGGTACCACACGGCAGACGAAAGGAACAGGCGGAACACCATGTCCACGGAGTCGGTGAATCCCAATCCGCGTTTTTGCTGATAGCTTACGAAGTCTATCATCATGTTCGTCTCGAAATTGCACACGGTGATACACACCTCTTTGTTCAGGATGATACCGAGGGGAATGGTCGTATAAGGCGTGCGCGAGCGTACTTCTTTCACGTAGGGGATACGCAGGATGATGAGTATCCAACCGTCGTCGAACTCATAGCGGGCACGCTCGTCGGTATCGGCGATGTCCATTAAGAAGTAATCGGGAATGTGGAGCGTATTCTCCAGATAATCTATGTCGTCCTGAGTCGGACAAGTAACCTGTACCCAGCAGTTGGGTTCCCACTTTTCGAGCGTGCGCAGGCCACGGTTTGTATTCCAGTATGTTCGCATGAATAAAAATCCTCCATAATTATAACGGAACGGAGGCAGCTCCTTGCAAACCTCTGTCCTACTTAGTTCATATTTTCCGCGTGATAATCGTCCATTTTAAATAAACACTGTGATAAATTGCGGTGCAAAGATACGATAAACCGCTTGAAGTTACAAATAAAAAAACGGCTTTGGAGCCGTTTTTTCTATCTTTTTCCCGGATTATGCCGTTTCGGAAGTTTCCCGGGCCACGGCATTGGTCAGATTGACGAATTCGGCCACGGATAATTGCTCCGGACGGCGGCCGAAAATCTCGGCGGAGAGAAATTCGGTATGGTCTTTAGGTTGCCGTCCTTCCTGTTGTGCCTTGTGGTCGGCATCTGCCAGCACAGGGCGAATGGAGTTGCGAAGCACTTTGCGCCGTTGGTTGAATGTGGTTTTCACCACTTGTTTGAAGAGCCGCTCGTCGCAGCCTAAGTCCGTTGTGGCGTTGCGTGTCATACGGATGACCGCGCTCTTCACCTTGGGGGGAGGGTTGAATACGTGTTCATGTACCGTGAACAGGTATTCAACGCTATACCAGGCCTGGAGCAGTACGCTCAGGATGCCGTAGGTCTTGCTGCCCGGCCCGGCGGCGATGCGTTCCGCCACCTCTTTCTGTATCATGCCCGTACAGCAAGGGATGAGGTCTTTGTAATCGAGCATTTTGAAGAATATCTGGCTGGAAATGTTATAAGGGTAGTTGCCCGTAAGTACGAACGGCTGTCCGCCGAACGTCCGTTCCAGATGCATTTTCAGGAAATCGTCTTCTATGATGTTTTCTTCCAGTTGGGGATAGTGGGTGCGCAGGTAGGCCACGGATTCGAAATCAATCTCGACCACTTTGAGGGGGCGGTCTTTGCGCACGAGGAACTGGGTCATGACACCCATGCCCGGCCCCACTTCGAGCACCGGGATTCCGGGGCAGGCATCCACCGTATCGGCGATGTCCTGTGCGATTTTCAGGTCTTTTAAAAAATGCTGTCCGAGAAACTTTTTGGGCTTGACTGTCTTCATTGTTGTTTTTTTGTTTTACTTTTGTGGAGACAAAGGTAATTAAAAAATAGACATAGGCGGCATTGGAAACTTCTAAGATCATTCGTCATGCGTTGAATTTTGCGATTAAGCGAGCGCAGACAGAGCTTGCTCTGAATCTGCCGAGCGTGAGCAAATTATTCAAAATAGCCTTTCCTTTGGTGTTGGGAGGCTTGATTTTGTGGTGGATGTACCGTGATTTCGACTGGAACGGGCTGTGGGACGCGTTGAACGACGGGATGAATTGGACGTGGATGTGGCTTTCCATGCCTTTCGGCGTGTTGGCGCAAGTCTTGCGGGCGGCCCGTTGGCGGCAAGCCTTGGAACCGTTGGACGAGCGTCCGCGTTTGTCTTCGTGCGTGCATGCCGTGTTTCTTTCATACGCCTCCAGTCTTGTGGTGCCCCGGGTGGGAGAGGTCTTGCGTTGCGGGGTACTGAAGAAATATGACGGGACTTCTTTTACGAAGTCCTTGGGGACGGTGGTGACCGAGCGTATGGTGGATTCCCTCCTGATGTTGTTATTGGCTGCTTTGACCGTCTTGCTGCAAGTCAAGGTGTTTATGGTGTTTTTTGCCGAGACGGGAGTGAGTTTTGAAGAACTGGCCGGACGTTTCTCGGCAGCCGGTTATTGGGTCACGGCGGCCTGTTTGTTGGTCGTGCTGGTCTTTCTCGCCGTTTTGGCCAAGCGGTTGGCATGGTTCAACCACACCCGTAACCTGCTCCGCAATGTGGTGGACGGTGTACTTTCTTTGCGCAATGTACGTCATGTCCCTATATATATAATGTATTCGTTAGGGATATGGGCTTCCTATTTCCTGCATTTCTATTTGACTTTTTATTGTTTTTCCTATACTTCGGGATTAGGGATTACGGCGGCTTTGATTGCTTTCGTGGTCGGCACGTTTGCCGTTTTGGTACCCACGCCGAACGGTGCCGGACCGTGGCATTTCGCGGTAAAGACCATTCTGGTGCTCTACGGCGTATGCGAGTCGGACGCTGTCGTGTTCGTGCTCATCGTACATACGTTGCAAACCTTACTCGTCATCTTGCTCGGGCTCTATGCTGCGGGGGCATTGGGCTTTACCCGCCGGAGGTGCTTGGCCGGAGGGGAGGACGGAACGGAATAAATTGGATTGTTGAACCATAATATAGGTTGTTATGAACGAGATTAAGAACTTGGAACCGCAGATCGTATGGAAGAATTTCCATGCGTTGACCCGCGTTCCGCGTCCGTCTGGACATTTGGAGAAAGTGCAGCAATTCCTGTTGGATTGGGCGGCTGCGCACGGTATAGAGGCTTTTAAGGACAAGGGCGAGAACATCGTCATGCGCAAGCCCGCCACGCCGGGGATGGAGAACCGCAAAAAAGCCGTCATGCAAGCCCATATGGACATGGTGCCGCAGAAGACGGCGGAGAGCCGGCATAATTTTGAGACCGACCCCATCGAAACCTACATCGACGGCGAGTGGGTGAAAGCCAAGGGGACGACCTTGGGCTCGGACGACGGAATGGGGGTGGCGGCCATTATGGCCGTGATGGAAGACGATAGCTTGGAGCACGGCCCGTTGGAGGCATTGATTACAGCCGATGAGGAAACTTGCATGTACGGGGTCAACCATCTTGCGCCCGACACGTTGACGGGCGACATCCTGCTGAACTTCGACAACGAGACGATGGGCGAATTTGTGGTAGGAAGTGCCGGAGGGGTGAACGTCACGGCATCGATTTCCTATAAAGCCGTGGAGGCAGATCCGGCTGACGTGGCGGTCAGAGTGACGGTCAAAGGTCTGCGCGGCGGACATTCCGGTCTGGAGATTTGCGAGGGGCGTGCCAATGCCAACAAACTGATGGCGCGGTTCCTGAATATGGCCATTCGTGAGAACGAAGCGCGTTTGGCTTCGTGGAAGGGGGGCAATATGCGCAATGCCATACCTCGTGAGGGCGAAGCGGTGGTGACGGTACCGGTCGATGATGTCGATGAGTTGCAGGGACTGGTGGAATATTGTACGGAAATGTTTGCCGAAGAATACCGCGGGGTGGAAGAAAACATCGTGATGACGATGGAGCGCGTGGATTTGCCTGCTGCCCAAGTGCCGGAAGACATTCAGGACAATGTGCTGGATGCCATTATGGCTTGTCATGACGGTGTACTTCGCTACATCCCGTCCATTCCGCACATCGTGGAGACCTCGTCCAATCTGGCGATTGTCAACGTGACGCCGGAACGTGCGGAAGTGCTGATTCTGGCACGCAGTTCGAGCGAGAGCATGATGGACTATATCGGAACCATGTTGGAAAGTTGCTTCAACATGGCGGGTATGAAGGTGGAATTCAGTGGCCGTTACGGGGCATGGCAGCCTAATTTCGATTCGCAGATTACGGCACAGATGGTGGAAATCTATAAGGAAATGTTCGGCGAAGAGGCATTGGTGCAAGTGGTGCATGCCGGTTTGGAGTGCAGTCTTATCGGGGAGGTATATCCTGATATGGATTTGGTAAGTTTCGGTCCTACGCTCCGTTCGCCGCATACGCCGGATGAGCGTTGCCATATCCCTTCGGTGGCCAAATTCTGGGCGTTCTTGAAAGAACTGCTCCGCCGGATACCGGAGAAGGCATAAATTTTTTCCATGAAGGCCATGGTATGTTTGGGAGATAATGGGAGGCATGCCACGGACGGATGGCCGCATGGCGTTGTGAAGATTTCTTACCGTTTTGGTTTGAGCCTGTAATTTACTGTGTTTTAGTCTATTGAATGCTCTAAAAAGTTCTCCTTAGATTCGCAAATCAATCTGCGCCAAACGAAAAATCAATCGCTTGAGACTGATTTTTCGTTTGGCGCAGAACGATTTTACGCTCTCCTCACTTGTCGTTTTGTCGTGGCTTTTCTGTTTTTTGGGCTTTGGGTACGGGTGAACTGGAAACCCGGTCGGTCTGTGATGTACGGTTTTTAGAATATTATAACGTTGAATAGTTTCATTTCTCAAGAAGAATGCCGTTATTTGCATAAATCAGTACTAAAAACCAAAAGAAATAACTATGAAGCAAAAAATCTTATGGAGTATATGCGCGATGTTCCTTTGTTTCGGAACAGGGTGTCCGGCTGCGAGTTTCGATGATTTATGGAAACAAGTGGAAAAATATGAAAGACAAGATTTACCGAAATCAGCTTATAAAGTAGTGGGACAGATAGCCGCCAAGGCAGACAAAGAGCGGCAAAAAGGTCAGCAGATGGCAGCTTTGCTCTACGGTTGCAAGCTCCGTCAGGACATCGTACCCGACAGTTTTTATTCCGACATCATGAAATTGGAACGACTCAAACGGCAGACTGCCGACGAGGTTCAACGGGCGGTGCTGGCCTCCGTGTTGGGAGAATTGTATGAAGACAATGCCAACCGTAACCGGAATTACAGCGACCGGACGGACGCTCATCCCGACAGCATCCGTGAGTGGTCGTGGGAACAGTTCATGAAGGTCTCGTCGGAGAATTACCTGCTGTCCATGGCCCGTCCGGACTTGTTGGCAGCAGCCAAAGCCGCCGACTACATGCCTTTTGTGGAAAAAGGGAAGGATGCCGGTTACTTCGGCGGGGACTTGCTGAATGTCATCGGACGGCGGGCTGTGGCTATGAAGCGGTACAGGAATGTCACGGTAGAAGATGTGGACAAGGACGTGTATGGACGAATGCTCGCTATCTATCGGAAAAATGGAAACCGTGAGGCGGAATTGTTGGTGATGTTAGATTCTATCGGACATGTGGAACGTGTGTCGAATGAAGGTGTGGCGGAGTATGACCCTGACGATGTGGAAAGGCGCGAACGGGAAGTTCTGCAAACCGAAACGTACAAGACGTATGAGCGGATGCTCGCTCGTTTCGGTGACTTGCCGTTGGCTACCGAAATTTACCTGCGCATGCTCGATTTGGAGGTCAGTCCGCGCCTGAAAGTGCAATGGATAGAAGAAAGTCATGAAAAATATAAGGCTTATCCGCGAGCCAAGGAGTTGCTGAATCGTCGGAAAACGTTGGAGGCACCTGCAATGAGCTTTCTTCTTGGCAGTAGTGTGAACTCTGACATGGGATATACGGCAAGGGTGGAACACCGCAATGTGTCCGGAGTGGAGTTGAGTTGGTATCTGAT
>OKTI01001021.1_pt1 | contig 12312 bp, 11 predicted proteins | sample 1606071 | NCBI WGS metagenome assembly OKTI01 (sample SAMEA3879500, study PRJEB24766) | human gut metagenome | biome: human-associated habitat; feature: feces | place: USA | collected 1985/1987
CCGACATAGCCGTACTGCGCCGTGAAGACCATGCCGTCGCTCCCGCCCGGAACGAACGACTGCTGGCGATAGCCCCGGGGGACGATCACATACTGGCTGCGCAGGTCGCTGCCGCCCCATTCGATCGTGCGCGCCACGACGCAGGCGCCGTCGCCGGAGGTCAGCGTGATGCCCGTACAGGCAGTTGCGGATTCGGCCCCGAATCCGATGGTGGATAAAGCCGTCAGGAGAATCAAATTCTTTTTCATGGTTGTATTATGTTTGAGAGCAAAGAAAGCAAAAAATCCGACGCACTCCTATATCGGCCCGCAAAAAAGACTTCATCGCCCTGCTGCAGCGCCCGAACGCTGCAACAGGATGGGCCGGGAAATATAGCATGTATATAAAGAGATGCCGCAGAGGAAAAAACAGGTGCAAAAGCCCGTTTTATGTTTGTTTTTAAAATCTCAGGAACAAAAATAGCCTCTTTGGTTTTTCCGTTTTCCAGCGAATTAGCATAAAAACATTTTCCTTTTTTCGACAAAATACATCGAAAACATTTTCGCATTTTCGACAATACTGTTATCTTTGTGGAAAATAAAAAGATTTATTTATGTCTGAAATAATATTCAAACGCAAAATCTACGAGCGAATGCTCCAGTGGAAAAAGGAAAGTGATGGTCGAACGGCACTTCTGATAAAAGGAGCGCGTCGAATCGGAAAGTCGACTATTGCCGAGGAATTTGCCCGCACGGAGTACGAATCTTACATCATCATCGATTTTTCGATAGCAGACGAAGCCGTAAAAGAACTTTTTACCCATATCTCGGACTTAAACTATTTCTTTCTGCGGCTTCAGTCCCTATTCAATGTGTCGTTGCGTGAACGAAAATCGGTTATCATCTTCGATGAAGTACAATTATTTCCTCCTGCACGACAGGCAATCAAGCATCTTGTAAAGGATCACCGGTATGACTATATTGAAACCGGTTCGCTTCTTTCCATCAAAAAGAATGTGAAAGGCATCGTAATACCGAGTGAGGAAACGCGCATCGCAATGTACCCGCTGGACTTCGAGGAGTTTTTATGGGCCATCGATAAATCTCAGATCTATGAGTTGATCAGATACTCGTATCAAAACCTTAAATCGCTGGGAGATGCTGTCAATCGTGACTTAATGCGGAATTTCCGCTTGTATATGCTTATCGGAGGTATGCCTCAGGCAATTAATGCGTATCTCGAATCGAATGATTTTTCAGCCATAGATGCGGTAAAACGGAATATTCTCGAACTTTACATCGACGATTTTCGTAAAATCGACCCGACTGGACGCGCTTCCAGATTGTTTACTTCAATTCCGGCAGAACTCTCCCGCAATACGACACGATATAAGGTAGGAAGCGTAATTGAGAATGCAACGGCAGCTCGGCTCAGTGAATTATTAATGGACATGGCGGATTCCATGACAGTAAATTTTGCCTATCATGCCAATGATCCGAGTGTGGGATTTTCCTTGCATGCCGACTACGATTATTTCAAAATGTTTCTTGCCGATACGGGATTGTTCGTGACACTCGCTTTCATGGACCGCGACTATACGGAGAACGAAATATACCGTAAACTGCTTTCCGATAAACTCAGCGCAGATTTGGGATATGTATATGAAAATGCAATAGCTCAAATGCTGAAGAGTGCCGGTAATGAACTTTTTTACTATACATTTAAGGAGGAAATACCGAAAGACGAAGAGGATAGCAAAACTGTCCGCAACTACGAAATTGATTTCTTGCTTTCTCGTAAAGACAAGATATGTCCCATCGAGGTGAAGTCATCAGGATATAACTCGCACAAATCACTCGATAAATTCCAAAAGAAGTTTTCGGCGAGAATCCTTTACAGATATCTTCTCTATACAAAAGATTTAAGAAAAGACAAAGATATCTTTTGCCTGCCCGTGTATATGACGGAATTATTATAACGCCCCATCACCGAACGGATAGATTATGAGAGACACGATATTTATAAGCCACGCGACACCGGAAGATAATGATTTTTCCATCTGGATTGCTTCCCGATTAGAGATGTTGGGATATAAGGTATGGATAGATAAAGAAGGGTTGCTTGGAGGAGAACGTTTTTGGATGACAATCCAAAAAGCATTCGACGGTAGACCTACTCATATTTCAAAACAGCATAACCTACTATAAACAATATTACAACCGGAATGAACAGCAAGGACGCAGTACAACCGGAAACTATGTCTGCAAAGACAATACAGAGGATTGCAAAGGCGATAGCCACACAACCGATGCTCCATTTTTCGCTTCGGGAGATAAACTGTTTGCCATTGGATGAATAAAGCAGAAAATCCAAAGAATATTTGCCTGAGCCCCACAAAATTTGAAGTAGATACATCCCTAGAAACAACATGGGCAGCACTTTCACACTGAAAGGGTCGAAAAAATGGTATTTTACCGCGACCAGCATATTGAAGGCCAGAATAGCCGCAGAAATTCGTGTCTGGAATCCTAAAATCAGTGTAACCGGGCACGCAACTTGTGCGAAAATGGTCAGCCACAAAGAGGGTATATTTCCGATTCCGAGCGGATCACCGAAAAAATCAGCAGCATACCGGTCGTAATTGATTATCTTCCCATAACCGTATGGTATCATCATAAGACCGGAGAAACAGCGGAAAAGCAAAATCAGATACGAATTATGATTGTCGTAGTCGTGCTTTCTGCTTAGACAATAATCCAAAAATCTCATACAGGACTGAATTCGGTTTGTTTATTTCTACGGTAATATCGTTCAAACCTCGCTCTTGCAGAGGTCTGAACGATATTCTGATTATAACTTCAAAATAAAATCAATAGGAAGTCCATGCTCCATCCACCGTAAATATAGAACCATTTACGAATGAAGCCTCGTCAGAGGCCAGAAATAGGGCTACCGCTGCAATCTCTTCGGGAGAGGCCTTTCTCAAGTTCGTAATGTAACCCTCATGCACTTTGTCTTCTATGATTTTCCAATTATCAATAGTTGTATCGTGGGCTGTCTTTGAGCCGATCAGTTTTTCGCTGTTTGTCCGGAGGTTGGTATTGACCCGACCGGGTGCCACGGCGTTACAACGGATATTCTTCTCTTTATAATTGAAGGCCACATTTTTTGTCAGTCCTACAATCCCGTGCTTGGAAGCCACATAAGCGGCTCCTCCACCTCTTGCTCCCGTGAATCCGGCAATAGATGCCGTGTTGACAATCACGCCACCGCCTTGTTTTTCAAAGATAGGTATTACTGCGCGGATTCCACGCATAGGGGCTGTCAGGTTCGTGGCTATTACCCTGTCCCACAGCTCGTCGCTGACTTCGCCAACAGGGAGTAGTTCATCGAATACTCCGGCATTGTTCATTAAAATATCTATTCTACCATATTTTTCAAGGGTGGCATCCACCATCTTCTTTACATCAGCCTCTTTCGTTACGTCGGCTTGCACCGACGCGACAGAAAGTCCTTTGCCGGCAAGTGATTCTGCAACCAGTTCAGCTCCTTCGCCGTTTATATCGGCAATCATCACTTTGGCTCCTTCCGATGCGAAGAGTGTAGCCATCGCCTTGCCGTTGCCGGAAGCCGCTCCAGTTATCAAAGCCACTTTATCTTTCAGTCTTGTTCCTGTCGGTTGGGCATAAGCCGCGCATGTTACGCCAATGAATAAAATCAGCAATCCATAAAATTTCATGTGTTTCATAAGTCAATCCTCCAAATTATCAAGTGTATAATTATTGTATTTAATACGCAGTCCACGCTCCGTCTGCTACGAATACGGATCCGTTTACAAAAGCTGCTTCGTCCGAAGCCAAAAACAGAGCGACAGCTGCAATCTCCGCCGAATCGGCTTTGCGTTGGTTGGTCACATAACCGGCGGAAATATTCTGCATAATATGCTCTGTATCGGCGGATATTTTGTTATCTCCAATACGGAGTATATGTTCGCTGTTATCACGAATGCCGGTATCCACCCGTCCGGGAGCTATGGCATTGCAGCGGATATTCCACTCTTTGTAGCAGAATGCCGTATGCTTTGTCAGCCCGATCAGGCCGTGCTTTGAAGCCACATAGGCCGCTCCTCCGCCTCTTGCTCCCGTAAATCCGGCAACAGATGCCGTGTTGACTATCACACCGCCACCTTGTGTCTTGAATACAGGCAATGCGTACCGTATGGCACGCATCGGTGCCGTAAGGTTAATATCAATTACCTTATTCCATAGTTCATCGCTCACATCTCCAACCGGAACCAGCATATCGAATATCCCCGCGTTGTTTACCAGAATATCCAGCCGGCCAAATATGGATACTGTCGTTGCAATCATTGATTTGATGGCGGCTTCCTGTGTTATGTCTATACAAATGGTTTCGACCCTATAACCGTGTTGACGAAACATATCGGCCACTTCTTTCAACCCTTTTTCGTTAATGTCAGCAAGCATAAGCTTCGCACCTTCCGATACAAACCGGGCGGCAATCACCTTGCCGTTTCCCGATGCCGCACCAGTGACTAATGCCACTTTATCTTTGAGTCTCATAACAATTAAATTTGAAGCAAAAATACGCTGTGGTTACTCAACAATATTGTATTTTTGCACCAATAAATTGTATTATTATGTTATGTGGAAAGAAAATTTATATCAACCGGTAGAAGTACTCACCCGCAGGCATACCGTATTTCCGATAGACGAACATCAACACTCGTTTTTTGAAATGGTCTATGTACATTCGGGCAGTGGAACTTTCTATGTGAAAGAAGGGGAATATAGAGTGCAACAAACTGAATATAAATCTCACGCGCTGTTTTTGATTCCACCCGACACTGTTCATCGCTTTACCATCGATTCGGACTGTGAGTATGTTTTTATCCGCTTTACACCGCACTATGCGGCAGACTATCTCGGAAAACATATAGAACGGGCTCTTTATGCCTCAAGGCAGCAATGCGAAATGATATTGGACGAGAAAAACTTGGAAACGGTCTGTTCTTTGTTCGGACACATCGAACAGGAAGTCGCGTGCCCGAGAAAATACTCGAACTACCTATTGCAACAATGGCTTAACAGTATTCTTGTCATCACGGCCGAATGTCTGATGCAAGACTCTGCAGATGATAATTCAGTAATGCTAAAGCCTGATAAGGCTATGTATATGCTGCAATATATACAGCAACATATAAATCAGCCGGAGATGTTGAAAACAAAGGCACTCTGCAATACGTTCAATTTGGCATCCTCGTATGTGGGAACCTTTTTCAAACGGAACTTTCAAGAGGATTTACGGCATTACATCGTTCGCAATCGATTAAAGACGGTGGAGAATTTATTGATAAACACGACAATGAGCATCAAAGAGATTGCAGCAAAAATGGGATACACGGACTCCTGTTATCTTGTTAAAACATTTCGGGCAAATTATGGCGCATCTCCTTTGGAATATCGGAAAAAGCAATGTCAAGAATCCGGTAATTGATGTACGCTGTATTTTAATTCAGAGCGCTTTATTGCCGGAGTGCTCGGCCACCACACCGGGAGGATACTTCTTATCGACCATCATGGTAATGTAGGTGCCTCGTGCCGAATACCAGGTAATCTCTTCGTCATAACCGAGCAGGCCCACGATACGACGCAGCGTGGCATTCACCAGGCCGCAGACATGGCTCATGCGTGTCTTTTTCTTGGGATGCGTGTCGTGTTTGGCCGAGAAAATCGGCAGCACGAAATCCGAGTAGCACTCACTCCGGTATTTCTGCGCGATGGCTTCCGCACGCGGCACGAAAGGGGGACGCGCCTTTTTGGGTGTTTTGATGCGCTCATAGGTGATTTTCCGTTTCTTCAAGTCGATGCAGGGCCAAGTGAGATAGGCCGCATCGATCGGCGCTATACCTCCGCAGTAGAAGCAGAAAAGGAACAGATCGAGGTGATAGCTTTCGGCCTTCGAGAGAAGGCTGCAGTCCATCGACTCCATAGCCTTCAGCAGCCCCATGGAAATCGTACTCGGTGTCGTTTCCACTTCCCGGAACTTCTCGTTCGTGCAGATAAGTACATCCAGACGGCGCCCGGAACATTCTTTTTCGAGGCTTTTTTGACCACCTGATAGAGTGAGTGGAGCTTGCCTCTCAATCCACCACACGACTTCGTTTTTGCACCCTCGGATTCGATGAAAAAGACATAGTCCTTCATGAACTGCTCGGTGATGTCCGCGAACTGTAAATTCGAGAACGAGCAGCCGTATTTTTCCTTGACGAAACGGGAGAGAAATTCGAGGATGCGTTCGTTGGTATGAGCATAAGGTTCGCAAGGGACTTCGTGCCCGTTCTTCATCTTCTTCGTCTCACGAATTTCCTGAATCCACTTCCGGTAGACCTGCTCGACGGTAGGGACAACCGTCTCCCGCAGCATGAGCTCCCGGGTTTGTCGTAATAGTGCGAAAGTTCCTTGGAAGTCCACACGACTTTCTGCTCGTCCCACATATTGGCAATAGACACTAGCAGTGCGTTATTGGCTGCCGCGTTTTCTGTTCGAGGCCTGAATCGCTGCTGACTCTGGTCCCAGTTCTTGTAAGGGCCGGTAACTGGTAAAACCTTGGGAACACGGTTGAAGCCCGGGCGATAGATGATCATGGTAATTTTGGCGAAGTCCGGACGGTTCTTATCCGGAGCGCCCTTGAGTGTGATGGTAAACATAACGCTCTGTTTGTTAGATTATTAACAATCCTTGATTGAAACCTATAACCAAGGTTACATAAGAGTAGACTGTGCGTCAATGCGTATGTTGATGGATAAGTGAAAAAATTTCAAGCGAAAAAACTACAAAAATCCTGAATGCCAATTAAGTATAAACAATACCAATTAGGTTTACCCTAATATTTCCATATTATTCTAAAATTTCGCATATCTCTGCTGATTATCACTAATTTATCTTAACCTCTGTATATCAACTATCTCAAATCCTTATGGTAACAAGTCGTATTATATTATGTCGCATCCAATTGGTTATACATGAATTGAAGTTCAGCGCGATGCACAGACTCTATAACATCACATCTGTTGCATTTCGTTTTTGCAGGCAACCGGCGATTCCATTTATCCATCAGTCCTTTGATGAATTTGGAAAAAGCAACGATGCAAAACAGTCGCAACAGGCGGGAAAATGTAACTCCCGGGGCGGATAACCGTGCCCTTGAAGACCGGGGAGCTGGCTTTTGCTTCTGAGAAAACAGAACGGACTGTCGGATAACTTTCCGACAGTCCGTTCCTATCTGTTGCGTGTCGATGAACCCTATTCCAAATCCTTCAACGGGATGGCGTACACGCAGAAATCGGGCAGACGGTCCACGACGAAGAGCGTATTGCGCCGGATGAGGCATTTTTGGGGGTTCTTGAACTCGATATCGCCGATCTTCGTCAGGTCCTCGAGTACTTCGCCCGATTCGGGGTCCACACGGGCGAAACGCACCGATGAGGCGTTCCCGAAGCTCACGAACATACGTCCGTCGTCGGCGAAGCAGACTCCCTGAGGTGCGTGGTCGAAGGTCAGCTCGTGGGCGACGTCCAACCGTCCGGACATCAGCAGGCTTCTGTCCATACGCACGATTTTCCGGGGGCCGTTCACTACGGCATATACCTCTCCCCGGTGGTCGCGCGCAAGCGTATTGTCTTCCGAACGGCTCCATTTGGCGCTCGTCGCAAGCGTGGGGACATTGCCTATGTTTTGGGATGTTACCAGATGCTCCGGCATGGCGCGCACGGCGTCCAGTATGCTGTACACGACGCCTTCCCCGACGGCCACGCTGAAGGCTCCGCCCGCAGGCGTCAGGAAGTTCAGGCATTCATACGTTTCGGCGTCGAAAACATAGACGCGGCCACCGGTTCCCGACAGGTAGATCTTATCGTAGGAGCGGTAGATTCCCGTGGGTTTGCCGAGCGTCACGTCGGCCCCGGACTGCGGGTCTTTCCATGCGGTGATGCGCTTCAGCAGCTTCGGGCTGCCGGTCGAGAGGTCGAAAACGTCGAGGCTGTAATCCGCGGACCGTATGTCGTTGGCGACATAGAGCCGGTCGCCGTAGACATAGACGTCGCGAGGGGCATAGTCTCGTTGTGCGACCCCGGCCGTCGCATAGTCGAGCCGCAAACGCAGCGCCTCGCCCGTGTCGCCTCCGTTGTCGGTCGCCAGAAAATCCGTTCCGCCGGCAAGCCCGCCGTCCAGTTCGTCCAGTTCGGGGTCTTCGATGACATGCCGGCCGCGGTAGTAGCGTCCCGCAGCGCCGAAGTAGGCCAGCCGGTTGTCGCTCCACTGGTCGTAGTGGTTGCGGCGGCTGTGCATGAAACGCCGCGAGTAGACGGGGAGTTCCTTGGCGAGGCTTTGCCGGAGATAGATCGACTGGCACATCTGCCGCCAACTGTATTTGCCGCCGCTTTCGCTGATGACGGTGTTGCTGCCGTGGCCATAGCCCATGCCGTGGCCGAATTCGTGGAAGAGCGCCATGTTGTCGCTCACGTCGTCGGCGTAGTGCCCCAGGAAGCAGACATCCTGCAACCCCAGCGTACCGCCGCCGCCCAGTCCGCCCTGAATGTGGAGCGTTCCCCACGCGAAGCTCGGGCGGGTCAGGGATTGCGAGAGCAGCGTCTCGGCACTCAGTGCATTGAGTGCGTTGTCGACGAAACGGCGGTCGTTGACCCGCAGCGAATCCTGATATTCCTGTGTCGAGAACAGGTAGGCCATGTTCAGCGACATGGCCACGGCCTCGCGGCAATGCGCGGGGTTCATGGCGAGCCAGTAGGGATGGTTGGGGTATTCGAAGTTGGAGAAACGGATGCTCCACGTCGTCTTGATGGCGGCGAATTTCTTGTAATAGGGGTCCTCGCACTCGATGCGCAGCGAGAGGTCGTCGGGCCCCAGATGCGGGTTTTTCAGGATGAGGATCGTCTTTCCCGCGGCGGTCATATACTCCTTGTCCGCCGAGACGAAGGGTATGGCCGTCCGGAACTCCAGGAACGGCGGCACGATGTCGAACCGCGCCAGCAGGAACTCGTCCGGGTACCCCTCTATCGAGGCCCAGACCTTCAGATCCCGGATGCGCCGCGGCGAGTAGGCCCGTAACTGCAACTCCCGGTCTCCGGTCACGGAGACCTGAACCGGCCGGCGGGGGTCGAACGAACGTTGTGCGGGATCGAGGAAAATGCTTTCTGGCTCGTCGTCCTGCAACATGATGATATGGTTCTCAGCGGTATAGTCCTCCGGGGAGGTCATGTGGATAAGCCCCGAAAGTCCGGCCGCATCCGGGTTGCCGCCGGGCGGCGTATCGAGGTTTTCTTCCGAGCAGCTCCCGAGCACGACGCAAAGGCAGGCTGCAGCGAAGAGTCCGATCTTTTTGATGCTATTTCGAATGAACATAAATTGGCTGTTTTACAAGGTTTACACTCGATTGTTACCGTACGTGCGGCTCTTCGACGATCTCATGCGTCCGCATATCCACGAAGAACTCGCGCGAAGTCCCGCGCGTGGTCGGTTCCGCGACCTTCAGCAGGTGCCCGCCCGCCCGTTCGTATTCGCGGATTTCGTTCTTGTGTACGACCATCTTCACCAGTGCCCGTTTCGAGGCCGCCATGTCCGAAATCCAGAGCACCGAATCGGCCTGCGCCTGAATACATACGGGTTGTGCGAAGGTGTACCCTCCGATCGATTGCAGGCTTTTGCTCCAAACGGCATTGGCCCGGTCGTAGATATGGATGCGATTTCCGCCCGTGACGTAATAGCGTTCGGGCGTTACGGCCAGCCCCGTGGGGGCGAAATCCGGCGAAAGCGCCTGTTCCGGCAGATCGAGGGCGGCGCCGTTCTCCATCTGTGCGGCTGCGGTAATATCCAGCACGTGGATTTTCCGCTGGTTGTAGTCCGTCAGCAGCAGCCGTCCCGTACCGTCGGGGCGCATGCAATGCGTCGCGAAATTGTTGTTCACGGCTCCTACCGTCGCGCTGCGGCGGTAGCGGGATACCTGCTGGTAGTTCGCAGGCGTGACGTCCGCTTCCCGGTAGAGGCTTACGGTCCCGTTCTTGTCCCGGCTGAAAATCAATCCGTCGGCCACGGCCGCAGCCTGCGCCTGAAACACGGCATTGTTCCAGTTGCCGTTGCCGATACAGCCGGCATATTCGAGCTCCGGGAGTGTGAAACAGTGAATTTTCGATTCCCGTTCGGCCACATAGAGACGGTCGGCGGTCGGGACGACGGCTTCGATCCGGCTGCCGAAATGTTTCCGTTCGCTGTTGAAATCCCATGAATCCAGCGTGCGCAGCACCTCTTCCCGTTCGGTGTCGATGAGCAGCAGGCTGTTGCCCGCATTGCCGGCCACGAAGAGCGTGTCGCCCAGATTACCCAGCGTATAGGGCGTGAAGTCGTCCACGGAGAGGTCGGCCGCCGTAAGGACACGTTCGGCCTCGTAGGAATAATACCAGTAACTTTCGTACTTGTCGGCTTCGGGAGCCGGAGAAGGCGATCCTTCGTCGCTTTTGCCGCAGCGGACGATCGTCAGTATGCTCAGCGTCAAGAGCAGGTAGCGCAGCGACAGGATGGAATGGGAAATTTGCGTTTCGGTAGTTCCATTTTTCATCGTTGTGTTCCGTTAAATTATGTTTAGTTCCCAAAAATGAGAGCGCAAAGAAAATAAAAAATCCGGGAAACTCCTATATCGGCCCGCAAAAAAAAGCTTCATCGGCCTGCAGCAGCGCCCGAACGCTGCAACAGGATAGGCCGGAAAATCCCGCTCGCCGTATCCGGGCAAATGTCGGAAGAGCGTTCCGGCTTATCACGGCCTTTACCCGATAGCGTCCCTATGCACGGGGTGTTTTCAGGCATAGGGAAGCGCTACCGCTGCCGGCGCCGGCGCCGCCGCTCGATGCGCTGCCGCTCTTCGTAGGCATCCGTATCGGCCAAATCCAAGACCGTATCCACGATGCCCGAGATGGGATTGGCGGCATGATCGGACTGCCGGTCGTGCTGCTGTTCCGGACGCGGCTCCCAACGCTGCTCCTGTACGATATGCGGTTCTTCTTGGGGGACCGGATAGAGCTCGTTGAAAGCATTGGCCGAGAAAGCCTTGCCCAAGACCGAACCCTTGGCGACGATCCCTTCGTTATGGTCGATGAACGTAACCCCGTAAATCCGACCCACCGGATTGATCCGGAAGACGGCGTCTATATTGTCTGCCTTGAGCTGCTGTCGGAACTCTTCCCGCGTATGGTGCGGGCTCATAGCGCTGCGGACGGCTTGCCGCAGCCCTTCGAGCACTCCTTCCTCTTTGAGCTTTTCTTTCGATCGCTCGTAGTATTTCCGCAGGGCCTGATAGCCTATGTCCTTGCCGAGCTTGCTCGACTTGAACGGAGTGCCGACGCCGTACCCGTCGTCGGTCAGGGCGCCGTAGACAATGCCGGCATAGTCACGTCCGTCGATAGTTCCTGTGCGTTCCTCAATGGAAACATTGAACCGTTCCAGTAGCGTGCGGAACTCTCCATACGATACGCATTTGTAATGGCGAAGGCACGAGCGCACGACGGACGAGACCTGCTGTTTGACGTTCCCTGCAGGATAGTCTACCTTCTGCAGGTTTTTCTTATCATGCACTTCCGGACTGTCGATTGCTGAATGCAGATTATATTTCAGCTCCATGTCCCGGGTTATTTTCATCGATCTCCGGGCCTCGAGGTCGTGCGGCAGTTTGCGCCCGTTCTCATCGATGCGCAACGAGACGATATGAAGGTGGTGCCGGTCGATATCCGTATGTTTGAAGACGATATAAGGTTGGTTGCCGTAACTCATACGCTCCATATACTCCCGGGCGATTTCTTGGAGTTGTATGTCGGTCAGCCTCTCTTCGGGCGATGGGTTCAGCGATACATGGAAGACCGTATTGTGAGTTCTTTTGTTGGCCTCGAGGTACGGCCTAAAACTCGCCATGCAGGCATTGACATCCAGACGTCCGTATCGGTCGAAAGGCTCCAGCATCTGCTGCCAATAGAGCACTTCGGCCTCATCCTTATCCACCTTCTCCTTGTTGTAGTACAGAGCCCCTCCGGGCGAGGATCCCGAACTTATATTCGCAACCACTCCTTAGCCTGTTTTGCAAGGTTCAGAATCTCGTGACTCAGGGCTTTCAGCTTGCGCGTTCACTGCTCCAGCATAGCGATCTGATGCGGGATTGTGACGTTGGAAAAGTGCGCATTGACGGCTTTTACAATCTGGTTGTAGTTATTCCCCAGCTTTTGAAATTGGAAATAAAAGTCATTCAGCCGCGCGA
>OKTI01001023.1_pt1 | contig 12301 bp, 10 predicted proteins | sample 1606071 | NCBI WGS metagenome assembly OKTI01 (sample SAMEA3879500, study PRJEB24766) | human gut metagenome | biome: human-associated habitat; feature: feces | place: USA | collected 1985/1987
CAGAGTCATGACGGAGGCTTTCCCTTTGAAGATGGGCATTTTTCACTTTATAGTTGTATTCGTCCTCGGAAACTTCGAGCTGCGCCTTGCTCTTGATGCCCATGCGGTACTCCTCCTTGTCAAGGGCAAAACTCTTGCGCAGGCGGTTGAGGTCATAATCGGTCTGCAGGGCTTGTTGTTGCAGGTTCAGGCTTTTCTGCTCCATTTCAATTTCTTTTTCGCGGTAGGTGATAAGCTGCTTTTCCCAGTCGTCGCGCTGGTCTTCGATACTGCGCAGCAGGTCGGGGTTTTCCATGACGAGGATGGTATCTCCTTGCCGGAGCAGGCTCCCCTCCTCTCCTATGATGCGTTCCACGCTTCCGGCTTCACGTGCATTGACCTTGATGGTAAGGATGGGCTGAATCACTCCCTCCACATCTACATATTCCATAAATTTGCCGTTCTTGACTTCGGCTATCTGTATGTTGTCTTGCTCGATACGCAGTTTGCTGGGACCCAGCGAAAGGGTGACTACATAAATCAGGAAGGCAAGGAAGGCAACGCCTCCCGCCAGATAGTAGCGGTAACGGATGTACCAGGGTTTCTTTTCAAGTTTTATATCCATAATGCAATATTTTATATACTCTTTTTTTACTTTTCAGATACCCCCTTCAGAAGTACTTCTGAATAAGGGTTCCGAGTTTTACTAAAACTTTACCGGAGATTTAGTAAATCGTCACCGGAGTTTTAGTAAATCTCCGGCCAGCTTTTACTAAAACTATTCCACGATTCTATTACTGTATAGATTCTTCATTAGTAACCCTTTCCAAGTCTTCTGCCAGTGGCCTCTCTTTTTCAAAGTCATATAGCGTGATGCTTCTCAGTGCATAGTACAAACTCCAATAGTTGTACAAAGCCGTTATATAGCTTCTCCGGGCCGTATCTTTTTCCGTGATGGATGCATTGAGGTCGAGTACCGAGGACTTGCCGAGCAGATAGAGTTTTCGGGCTACTTCGGCGCGTCGTTGGGCTGTATGGTCCGTGCGGGCGGCTATGTTTACCCGTTGCGCCTGCAGGTTGAATTGCTTTACGAGTTTCCGTACGTTCAAGTCGAAATCCGTCTTGTCTTGCTCTACCTGCGTGTAGACAAGGTCTCGGTTGGAACGGGCCACGCGTACTTGTCCCCTTCCGCGCCCCCAGTCCAGGATTGGGAGGGTAATGCCCAAGCTGACGTACTGCTGGTCCAGTGGATTCCGGTAGGCATCTTTCAGCTTGTCGGCAGTTTGTGTCAAGCCGAAGCGCAGGTAGATGTCTGCCTTCAGTCCGGCATTGGCCTTGGCGCGCGACACGGCACTCTCGCTTTCCACCTTGCGGCGTAGCATGTTCTGTATCTCCGGACTGTTTTCGTTGGCAAGCATCAGCGCGGCATCCAGGTCGATGTGCAGGTCGGGCACGCGGTTGTCTATTCTCACCTTTATAAGGAGGTCTTCTTGGATGCCGAGGTAGGAACGGAGTTCCTGCATGCAGTTTTCCACTTCGATGCGGGCATTCATGCAGTTGGTTTCTTCGGTCAGTTTGTTGAGTTCGAGCTGCAACATTTCGTTTTCGCTGATGGTGCCGATGTTATATCGTCCTTGCGCATATATATATAAGGTGTCGGCATTGGCGTAGTTGGCGTTGGCTATTTCGTAGTTGCTTTGTGCTTTGGCCAGGTTGAAGAACTTCTCTGTGGCATTGGCGGCAACAAGCTCAAGGGTTTCTACGTAGGTTTTCTTGGCTTCGCGATAACGGATAGGTTCGATGCGCCGGTCCCACTTCAGGCTGTTGTAGCCAAACAAGGACTGGCTGTATCCGATGTTGACGGGTGAAGTCTGCCAGGAATAGGTGTCACTGCTGAAAAGGTCGAGGCGCTGCGCAGCCGTTTCAATGAAAAAGGTTCCTCCGGTCCACGGCACGTTTTGTGTCAGGCTCAGTGTCAGGTCAGTGCTCAGCAGGTTCTGCTCTATGAACTTGACGTTGCCATCGCTTTGGGTCACTTTGTTGATAGCACGGTCCAGATAGGGATTGGAAGTAAGCTTGAGCGTCGGCAGGTAGTTGGCACAGTAGTATTTGTAGTTCCAATAAGCGGAACGGAAGCTATGGCGGGCATTTTGGGCGTCGGGCGACTGCTGGCGGGCCTGCTCGATGGTTTCTTCCAAAGTCAGCTCCAGCGTGTGCTCTTGAGCAACGGCACTCGACATCAGACTGAATGTAATAAGCAATAAAAATATATTCCGGTGCATAGTTGTTTTCTTTACTCTATAAAGTTCAAATTCTATGCCATAAGTATAAGTTGTTGTATTATAAGTGTTTGTTGTGGTTCGAAGCTTTCCAAACGTGTGCAGTTGCGCACAAAAATAGTGCGATAATGCACGCACAACACATGGATATTATACTTATCTTTGCCCGTACAAGAGATGTGGGATTGTGTAGGCCTTGCCTGCACGAAAAGAAAACAGATATGGAACAGTTTGGTAAAATATTGATTGTAGATGATAACGAGGATGTCCTTTTTGCGCTGAACCTTCTTCTCGAACCCTACGCCGAGAAGATAAAAGTGGCAGTGACTCCCGACCGCATCGAGCATTTTATGACCACTTTCCGTCCGGACATTATTCTGCTGGATATGAATTTCAGCCGTGATGCCATCAGTGGTCAGGAAGGTTTCGATAGCTTGAAGCAGATTCTGAGTATCGACCCGCAAGCAGTGGTCATCTTCATGACTGCCTACGCGGATACGGACAAGGCAGTGCGTGCCATCAAAGCGGGGGCTACGGATTTCATTCCCAAGCCGTGGGAGAAGGAAAAATTGTTGGCGACCCTTTCTTCGGGCATGAAGCTGCGTCGTTCGCGGACCGAGATAAATCTGCTGAAGGAGCAGGTGGAAGTTCTGAGCAATGCCACAGCGGGAGGCTCCGAAGAGATTATTATCGGTGATTCTCCCGTCATGCAGCAAGTTTTCTCTACTGTGGAGAAGTTGCGCGATACGGATGCCAACATTCTTATATTAGGTGAGAATGGAACCGGAAAGGATGTGATTGCCCGTATGCTTTACCGCAATTCTCCCCGCTATGGAAAGCCGTTTGTCACGATAGACCTCGGCAGTATTCCCGAACAGTTGTTCGAAAGCGAGTTGTTCGGCTACGAGAAAGGCGCCTTCACCGATGCACGGAAAGCGAAAGTTGGACGTATGGAAGTGGCAACCGGCGGTACGCTTTTTCTGGACGAGATAGGTAACCTTTCCCTGCCCATGCAGGCCAAATTGCTGACTGCCATCGAAAAGCGTTGTATCAGTCGTTTGGGAAGTACGCAGGCTACGCCCATTGATGTGCGGCTCATCTGCGCCACCAATGCAGACATCCGTCGGCTGGTGGACGAAGGAGACTTCCGCCAAGACCTGCTGTATCGCATCAACACCATCGAGTTGCATATTCCACCTCTGCGGGAACGCGGAAACGACATCCTCCTGCTGGCAGAGTATTTCCTGCAACGGTATGCCCGCAAATATCAGAAAGAGATGCGCGGGCTGACCCGGGAGGCGAAAAACAAGTTGTTGAAATATGCCTGGCCGGGTAATGTACGTGAGTTGCAGCATACAGTGGAACGTGCTGTCATATTGGGAGACGGTTCTCTGCTTCGTCCGGAGAACTTTATGTTCCAAGCTTCCGTTTCCCGTCAGAAGAAGGAAGAAGAAGTCCTCAACTTGGAGCAATTGGAACGGCAGGCTGTGGAACGTGCCATGCGGCTCAGTGAAGGAAATGTGACCCGTGCCGCCGAATACTTGGGCATTACTCGCTTCGCCTTGTACCGGAAACTTGAAAAACTGGGCTTATGAAACGATATTCATTGATTGTGGCACTGCACATCATCGGCATAGCCTTCCTTTCGGTCGGCGTTTATCTGCTGGTGGATGCCGGACTGTGGTTCAGTGCACTGATGGCTTTTTTGATATTGCTGGCGATTGCCGTTCATCTGTACCGCCTGCAGATGATGCAAGTGCGCATGATGCGCCATCTGGCAGAGAGCCTACGCTATGACGACATGATGCTGTCGTTCCGTTCTCCCTACAAGAACCGGTCTATGGAGGATATGGTGGACGAGCTTTCCGAAGCGATGAGGAATTTCCGTACCCGCGTGCTGGAACGCAATGAGATGGAAGCGTGGCAAAAGCTGATACGTGTGCTGACGCACGAAATAATGAATTCAATCACTCCCATCATCTCCCTCTCCGAAACCTTGAGCGAGCGGGAAATGTCGGAAAAGAACTATCCCGTCATGCGGCAGGGAATGCAGACCATCCACCGCCGTAGTAAGGGGTTGTTGGAGTTTGTGGAGAATTACCGGAAGCTGACAAGACTTCCCGCCCCCGTCCGTCGTCCGGTTGCCGTCCGCGAGCTGTTGCAGGATTTGCAGAAGCTGTTTTCGGAAGAGTATATCCGGATAGAGCTTCCGGAGACCGACCGCATACTCCAGATAGACCGGACACAGATAGAACAAGTACTGATTAATCTGATTAAAAATGCCAAAGAGGCATGTAGCAGGAAAGAGCATCCCCGGATAGAAGTGAAGATGCTACCCGCCCTCTCGTGGCAATGCCTAATCACTGTCAGTGACAATGGTGAAGGCATTCTGCCGGAAGTGCAAGATAAGATTTTTGTACCGTTCTTCACCACCAAGCCTTCCGGTTCGGGCATCGGGCTCAGTTTATGTAAACAAGTGATGAACCGGCATGGAGGGAATATCACGGTGCAGTCTACTGTGGGAAAAGGGAGTTGCTTTACGCTGCTATTTGGATAAGTGGGAAAGAGGGTATATACAAAAATAAGCTACTGAAAAATCAGTAGCTTATTAATTTCTGTCGGGGTAGCGGGATTCGAACCCACGACCCCCTGCTCCCAAAGCAGGTGCGCTAACCTTATTAATATCATCATTAAATAACTGGCATTAAATTGATTAGCTTATATCTACTTTTCGCTTAAATGAAGCGGTTTAACTCTTGGTTTAACTTAGAGGCAAAACAAGAAGTGTTTGACAATAATTTAATAATCTCTTTTGCAGGATAAACCTGCATTGCAAAAATAGCAATTATAAAATGAAGTTTCAAACATCCATATAGTTATTCTAAGTAAGCATAGTACTTTTTTGAATTGGGGTCTATAAAACTAACTTTCACTAAAAAAGGTACTATTATTAATTGAAACACATTATAGCTGTTATATACTGCTTATTCATGAAAATGCATAAATAAAGGCGGCAAAGATAATCAATGCCGCCTTTTATATCTTAATATCAAATTGGAATCATTTATTAATATTGCTACTATTCTTCCACGACTATATTAGTAAATTTGTTCCAACCATCGGCATGACGATATGCTGCATAGCTTCCTTTGGATATATGTAACACACAATTATCAAGAAGAACATCTCTAAACGCATCGTCATAAATGTCTCGATAACTGGGAGGAGTTGGAGCATAAATATAAATATCTTTTAATTGCTCACAACCACTAAAACAGCCATCATTCATAAATTTTAAACTTGCAGGTAAAATTACTTTTTCCAATTTCGTACAACCCATAAAAAGATTGTCAGATAATTCAGTAAATCCATTAGGCAATTCCACCTGCTGTATTCCTGTATCTGAGAATGCGTTGTGTTCTATTGTTACAAGACTTTTCGGTAAATCTATTTGAGATAGATTGGAGCATTGGGTAAACGCATTATTGCCAATAAAAGCCACATTTTTCATAGTGATAGATGATAAATTTTGGCACATTAAAAATGTAGCTTCTTCTATGCGTGTCACTTTAAAGGGAATGTTAATTGATTTTATAGCTGTTTGTGCGAACGCAAACATTCCTATTTTCTCTAATGTACTTGGCAAAGAAACGATTTGTAATCTTGTACATCCGTCAAAAACTTCCCAACCGATTTCTTTACAATTTTTGGGCAGTATGATTGATATTAATTTGGAGTCGAAATCACTTAGTGAGCTTTCTGAAAGAGTCCATGAAAAAGCTTTATTCATTAAACTTTTTACATCGGTATCAGCTAAATCCAAGTAAGACAGATTTCCTCGTTTACTTGTCATGTCATTCAAAACTATAAAATCATCATCATTTAAGCTACCAGTTAAAGTCAATTCATTTATTTGAAATAATTGCTCACTATTTATCAGATTTTCTAAAGTTCCAGCTACATCAAGGTGTATGGTTTTCTTAATCCAATTAGATTTTGGGGTCTGAATAATCTGAATAGTGTCTTGTTTCAAGATAGCAGGACTATCAATTATGATATGCCCTTTTCTTATTTCATTAGAATAGTTTTCTTCTATGTCAAAGTATAATCTATTCCCATTTGACCTAACATATTTTATCCAATAATATTCAGCCGGAACAATAGGAGTATAATAAACATTTGCATCTATGTCGATATGGACGGATGTCGTTTCGCCTACTATCTCATATAGTTTATTATGAATATGTACATAACCTCCACTCTCTTGAATGATTTTTATCGTTTCGCTAATATTACTTGCTTTATTTGAGATTATTATCTCGCAATTTCTCTGATTTGGAGTGTCATTTTTATCAGTTTTCAAATAAATAATATGCTGTTCCAATCCCTTTGTTATTGGTTTATCAATCACTTTTATCCAACTGCAATCAGTGGGCAGTGATATGTCATAGTTTATATTTGAACTTAATTCTATTCCAACAGTTTCTCCATTGGCAGATATTTTATATTCTTTCTTTCCTATAATAATAGCATCTTTCTGTACCTGCATTATTTTCAAAGTGTCTTTCACTGCACTGTTCTTATCGTAAAAGATAATCTCTGCTTCTCTGCTGTCATAAGTTTCATTTGGAGCAATGGTATAATAAAGGGTATGGCTTGACATTCCACGAGTCTTTGCTGCGGACTGCACCCAATCCACATCGGGCATTTTGACATCAAATGCAAAATTGCTTTTTAAATCAACAGCAATCGTTTCTCCTTTGTCACTCACTGAATACTCGCTTTTAGTGAGCAACAGAACACCTTCTCCGCTTTGGTACACATGGACTGTTTCAGAAAATTCACCGCTTTGGATTATAATTTCTCCGGTTCGTTTATCATATTCTTCGCTTGGTGCAATATCAAACGAAAGATTATTACTGGTTAATCCACGTGTTTTAGCTGATTGGCTAATCCAATTTTTGGATGTTTCCGATATAATTACTTCATACTGGATATTGGCTTTTACTTCCACATTGATTTTACCGCCATTTTTACCTACTTCAAATTTATTTGCTGTAAGGGTTAAAGCGTTTTGTTGCTTTTGGTTGATGATAACAGTTCTGCTTGTGCCACCTGCTGCTATGGTAAGAGACACATTCCTATCATCATAGCCTTTGTTTGCTGCCACTCTGATTTGAATGTTGTTATCTCCTGCTTTTCCATTTAAAGGAGTAACCGTACACCAATTCTCACCATTAGCGGTATTGGCAAGGCTTACAGTCCAATCTCTGTTAGTTGAAAAAGACAATGTTTCTTCCCCACCATTAGCTTCAAAATCGAAAGAAGTATCACTAATTGTAATTTCATCTATAACTGGTTCCAATGGCTTTGTGTCTAATTCATCATCGCCACAAGAACCCAATCCTGCGCATACAGCAATCAATAATAAAGCTGTCAATAATCTAAATATTTTCATATCAAGTTAGCTATTAAATTAGGAATTATGAATATTGTTTTCTTTAATCCGTTTTATGATTCTGTTTTTAATCGGGTCAAGGATAAAAAAGCTAATAATAACGAACAAGAGTACTCCTAAAAAGGCAAGAACCATAATAAGACTTATTCTGTCTTTCCAACCATTGTTATTAAACTCGTCAGAAAACAAATAGCATGGAATTAGAATGATAGGAATTAGAAACATCTGTATCCATGCAATAGAAAGAACTGTTTGATAAAGCTTACTTTCTCTTAGAGCTTCTTCTATTAAAGCCTCTTCCGCTTCTTGTTTTCTCTGTTGTTCTTGTCGCTCACGTGCAACAATTTTATCATAGGCACGTTGTGCTAATAGTTGTTTTTCCTTTTCAAGTTCAAGTTGTTTTTTGGTGATAAAGTACTTCTCAATATCTGATAAACTTTTGGGAGCGAATGTATCTCTTTGCAATTCATCAATCATAAAAGAATATTGATTTGTTCCGTCCAACTGCAAAGCAAAAATTATATCATCAACAAACGCAGGATGCAACATATACGAAGCACTCTTTGTGCTGATTAAAATAGATTGGTTTACTGGAATATATTTCCATGTAGCATTAGTTACTTCTCCACTTACAGAGATTATCAGACTACCGTCATGCTGAAATAAGTATATCTCTTTGCAACCGGAGTCATTGAAAACAGACCATGATTTAGAGCAAAGAATGGCTTCTACATCTAAACTCTCGCTAAATTTCTTATATCTATTAAGAATATCCAGTAAGTAGGTTTTCATATTTGCACCTTTATGCTCACCTGCTCCCTACAATGAGCCATAAATAAAAAAAGATGTGGGAACACTATTTGCTTTATCCTTGTAACTGGCTCTCGCATTGCCTTTGCTGTGGATAAAACAATAGCGACCCACACCAAAGGGCATATAGAAACCTCACAAAAATGAGGTAGGTATATATCCAAGTGTGGGTGCTACTGCTATCATCTTCACAGCGTTTCAAATTTGCGAGATTTGTTACAAGAAGATAATTTCAATAACACCTTTCGTTAAATATGTCCTTCCAACTCCTTGACGCATCAGTTCATTGGAATTGGTGCAAAGATAGCGAAAGGTTCTAAATTAATAGGCATGAAGTGTGGATTAATAGTAACTTCCATGCTCTCAAACATGGTCTGAACGGGATATTTAATAAGATTTGCATCCATACTCTGTAAATCCATGCGGGTATCAAAATGATAAATCCCCTTATAAGAAGTGAATTTTAGAAATTGTTACCCGTATGAATTTATAAAGCTAAAGTCAATTTCTCCGACTGAATTTGAGGGTAGGACAAATTTAGATTGGGGTATATAGGATTGACCTTGCTCTAAATTTGTCCTGCCTTTCAAAGTAACTTCACGACATCAACCCTGCTCTGACAAGCAACCTCTTGACTTGTGTAATATGAAACTTGCATCCCTTAGATGTAACAAAACCTTGCTCATTCAACAGACAAGTCATTTCGGATAATGATTTGCCTTGCATTGACAGTGACCGTAACAGTGCTATCGCTCTCATATTATTTGGATTGTTATCAGCTTTAGCCTTGTTGGTAACGATACTATGTTGAACAGCTTGTTCAAATTTATTCATCAAATTCTCCGATTTACCAAGCTGCACACCCCTTGCTTTTTTGGCTTGAAGTGATTGTTTGGTTCTCTGACTGATTAATCCTGCTTCATATTCGGCTATGCTACTGATGATATGCAGAATTAATCTGTTGGCTTGTGGAAAGTCACAGAACACAATTTCAACATCACTCTCCAACAGCTTGGAAGTAAATGCTACATTCCTTGACAACCTATCCAATTTAGCGACAATCAGAATAGAGTTCGTTTTCCTGCACATTGCCAAAGCTGCAAGAAGTTGAGGTCTGTTAGATTTCTTCCCACTCTCCGTTTCAATATATTCAGCAAGTATGGGCTTATGCTTCACATGATTGTGTATAATCTCCCGTTGTGCTTCTACACCAAGACCTGAGATTTGCTGCTTCATGGTGGATTGCCTTAAATATGCTATGTATGTCTTCATAATTCACAATTATTAATAGTTGGTTACAAGTGCTGAATGTTCGTTCAGCTTATGTAAGTAAGGACACCCAACTTAAAAATTGAATGTCCTTTTTAACGCTATAACTGTCCTTCATCAGCAAAGCTGTAATATCCTGCATCTGTTAATATGAGGTGGTCTGTTACTGTAATTCTCATAAGTCTTGCAGCTTCTTTGACCTGCTTAGTAATCTCCATATCCTGCCTGCTTGGTTTCATGCTACCACTTGGGTGGTTATGAGCAAGAATGATAGCTACTGAATTGGTGAGCAATGCAGCTTGTAGAATTACTCTGACATCAGCACAAGTTTCAGTAATTCCACCCTCTGATATGAGAGTGTAGCCTAAAACTTGGTTGGATTGGTTTAGGAACAGAACTTTGAAGTATTCTTTGTAACAGATAGTTCCCTCCTTATATGTAGGAAGTAAGTATTTATAAGCATCCTCCGAACTATATATTTTATTCCGGCTTTTTGATGTGGATTTGTAAGTGAGTTCCACTTCTCCAACAGTATAATCTATATCCATAATATCAAGTATTAAAATGGTCTATCGCCATATTCATAAACAAGAATTGAATTGCATACTCTATCGTAGAATGAGAACCCACAGCAAGTATGGAAGTAGCTTTCATAAACTGCTGCATATTCACCATGCTGTCTGCTGTTCCTATCCAAAAATGAATCAAACTTGTGCAGCCAATATTTAAGTGCTTGCAAGCGTTTGATGTATTGCAGATTATTCTCACAGTAGCATAATTTCTCTTGTAAAGAAGTGATATGATTGATAGCATTTTCTATTTTAGATTTATCCATGATTGTAATATTTGATGGTTAATAAAATGAAGAAAGGACAACTAACTTAATAGCTGCCCTTTCCTCTCTCAATCAACAATCCACTCAGCCCAAGAACCAAGCGTATTTGTTATCAAGTCCTTGCAGGACGTTGTTAATTCCTACACTGACTTCCGTAGCGTTTACGGCTCGTTGCAGATAAGTATCAATGTAGCTTCCTTTGTTAGCCTGCGTCAAAAGATTGTGGAAATCGAACATTGATATGGCGTTGTCCTTTGCTCCGAACACTTCGTTGTGATAGTAATCTCTGCATACGCTGTTTATCTGACTGTCCGTAATCAGAAGTCTTGGAATGGCTTTCTGCCTTGCTGGTGACAATGCTTGAAACATTCTCATCCGTCCAACAATCTGTGCAAATTGTGTCTCGGACAATGAAGTGTTGGTAAGTGACTGCATCAAGTGGATTTCTTTTGCAGGATTGAAGCTGTGGAACAATTCAAGCACGTTTCTGTAAAGTTCGCTGATATTGGTTACTTCCATATTGAACTTGGCACCCTCTCCCGTTAAAATTTGATTGCTACAAATTCTAACTCTCCAGCCTACAAAACAAGAAAATTTCTCCAAACCTTTGGATGCACGATAAAGGTTGAGGTCTGAATAGTTCCTTACCCCACCAATGCACAGTTCAAGTCTTTGCCCTCTTATCGTTTCGATAATGGTTGGAATGGTAAAGGCAAATGCAAGACGCTGGTAGAATTGTGTCTTCTCACACTCCAGCAATTCCGATGCTTTCTTTCCCAAACTTTGGGGAGTTCTACCACGTACAATGTGTGAAACTCTGATTTCGGGTGTGTTCACTCTTTCACCTGCATAGAATGAGCAAGCCGCATCATGCACACATGAAATAAAGTCTTGATGTGCGATAGTCAATTCTTGGTTAGCCCAAGTTGGAACAACGCATTTGTTTGTAAGCTCGTCCATAGTGATTGCATCGGTGTTGGCTTCCAAAAAGTTCACGCTCGGCTGTACGGTTGGTTCGTCTTGGATAATGGCAGCTTCTTCTGCATACTCGCCTAAGTTAAATCTCGATTGGTTCTGTGCCATGATAGGCATAATTTGTAATGCTTCCATAATGAATTTGAATTAAATGATTATTGATTGAATGGATTTAACAAGAACAAACCCTAAACACAAGTGAATTTCTTCGCTTGCATCCAAGGCCCGTTCTATGTCTTTCCCTAAATATTCTTTTAAAAGAAATTCGGAGCATTAGTAAATTATTGCTCGACTACGGGAATAGAATTGTGAACATATACGCTGCTGACAAAAGACATTCTTTTTCATGGATGATGTGAGGTAATAGTATCATCGTGAAGTAAAGAATGCTTTTTTCTTCCATAGCCATGAGGGGGTATAAAAAGGTAGTGTACCTCCGTTTTTATCATCCGGCACAGCATGGGGGAGTGAATTACGACATGATGATATGTTCAAATAAAAAAAGAGTCCCCACTTTCATCAGCGAAGACTCTTCGTTTATTAATAATTTGATAAAGCTAAATATTAATGATAGAGTACCTTTTTAAAACAGACCCTATAAAACTAACTTTCATCAAAAAAAGTACTATCCTATATTAATGGTGTAGATACTAATTGAAAAGTGCACCGTATTTTAATTGAAAAGAGCTCCATCCA
>OKTI01001029.1_pt1 | contig 12214 bp, 6 predicted proteins | sample 1606071 | NCBI WGS metagenome assembly OKTI01 (sample SAMEA3879500, study PRJEB24766) | human gut metagenome | biome: human-associated habitat; feature: feces | place: USA | collected 1985/1987
TATAAGATATATATTAAATAATATTTTTTTACCGTCCGAGCTTAGAATATTTATGTAATGGTTACCGTATCCGCTGATAGAAGGATCGCCGGGTTCTGCAAGACAGGTAGGAAAGCTCTTGTATACTATCATCTGCTTTTCCTTGGAAATACCGAAAGCCTGATCATCATGATTACCGAATACAAATGTAAACGGAATGTTTCTTTCGGCAACCGGTGTTACGATATTACGTATTGCTTCGGCAACCTTTTTGTCGCGATCCCCCGTGGCAAAACTGAGGCCGTAGCCTTTTATCTGGTCACCTGTAAACACTACAAGGTCGGGGTTTTCGCTGTCAAGCGCTTTACCGATAAATTCCACAGTGTTTTTTGACGTGATGTTTGTATCTTGAGTGTCGGCTATCTGCATAATGCGGAAAGTACCGTCTTTCTTAAATTTTAAGCTTTTCGCTTTGCCTAACGGAGAAGCCATAACGCACCAACTTTCTTTTTTATGTCAAAAGTATAACACATAATCGCGCAAAATAAAAGTCAAAACTCACAGCAGAACACACTTTATCTATATGAACATAAAAAATCACCGTACAGCAATAACTGTGCGGTGATTGAAAAATTTTAACTTATTTAAGGTTTGCCTTAAGAGTTTCGAGACTCTCTTTAAGCTCCTTGGGAAGCTTGTCGCCAAACTTCTTGAAGAACTCTTCAATACCGTTTGCTTCCTCTTCCCAAAGATTCTTATCAACATCAAGAATCTTTTCAAGCGATTCGAGTGAAACTTCACCTTCAAGGCCTTCAATGTTAATGTCTTTTGCATAAGGAATATAGCCGATAGCTGTTTCCTGAGCATCAACTTTACCTTCACAGCGTTTAATGATCCATTCAAGGACACGAAGGTTATCACCGAATCCGGGCCACATAAAGTTACCTTCGTCATCTTTTCTGAACCAGTTAACATTAAATATCTTCGGAGCTTTATCAGGGTCAAGAGTAGCACCGATATCAATCCAATGCTGCCAATAATCAGCCATATTGTAACCGCAGAACGGAAGCATAGCCATAGGATCACGACGAATTACACCGACAGCACCTGCAGCTGCAGCCGTTGTCTCCGAAGCCATGGTGGCACCTACAAATACGCCGTGGTTCCAGTCTCTTGACTGATATACCAGCGGAGCGAGCTTAGCACGTCTGCCGCCGAATACAAATGCGGAAATCGGAACACCGTTCGGATTGTCAAACTCTTTGCTGAGGCACGGGCAGTTTCTTGCGGGAGCGGTAAAACGGCTGTTCGGATGAGCAAGGTTTTTGCCCTCGGCCTTCCATTCTACGCCGTTAACCTTTTTACCTGTCCATTCTTCTGCATTAACGGGCGGATTCTTGTCAAGACCTTCCCACCAAACGGTGTTATCGTCAAGATTTAATGCTACGTTCGTAAAAATTGCGCCTTTCTTTGTTGAAGCAAGTGCGTTCGGGTTTGATTTATCATTAGTTCCGGGTGCAACACCAAAGAAACCGTTCTCAGGGTTAATTGCATAAAGACGTCCGTCCGCACCCTTCTTAATCCAAGAAATGTCGTCGCCGACAGTCCAAACCTTGTAGCCTTTTTTACGATATCCCTCCGGAGGAATAAGCATTGCAAGATTGGTCTTGCCGCAAGCCGACGGGAAAGCCGCACAGATATATTTAACTTCGCCCTTCGGATTTTCAATACCGAGGATGAGCATATGCTCTGCCTGCCAGCCTTCGTTCTTGCCCTGGTAAGAAGCTATACGAAGTGCAAAGCACTTTTTACCGAGAAGGACGTTTCCGCCGTAAGCCGAGTTAACTGAAATAATTGTATTGTCCTCGGGGAACTGGCAAATCCATCTCTTTTCGGGATCCACATTGCATTTGCAATGAAGTCCGCGAACCCAGTCATTGCTGTCACCGAGAACGTCAAGAACCTTCTTGCCGACTCTGGTCATAATTGACATATTAAGAACAACATAAATTGAATCGGTAAGCTCAATGCCTGCCTTAGCGAGCGGTGAACCTACGGGACCCATCGAATAAGGGATTACATACATTGTTCTGCCCTTATAGCTGTCTTTTGCGATAGCATAGAGCATTTCATAAGCTTTGCCGGGCTCCATCCAATGGTTTGTGGGACCGGCATCTTCCTCTTTCTTTGAGCAAATAAGAGTTCTGTCTTCAACACGAGCAACATCGTTGGGAGCTGTTCTGTGATACAGACATCCCGGAAGTAAATCCTCATTTAATTTACGCATCTCACCTGACTTGCAAGCTTCCTCGCGAAGCTTTTCAAGTTGCTCTTCGCTACCGTCAATCCAAACGATTTCGTCGGGCTTAACAAGAGCTGCTTTTTCGTCAATCCATGACAAAATGCTTTTGTTAGTTGTAAGTGCTGCCATAGTATTATCTCCTTTTAACTAATTCGGCACAGCCGAAATATTTAACTGATTCAGACGAATTTTCAGGGTTTTCCCAACCTCCGCCATTATGAATTATTATAGTCTAAAACTTTCATTTTGGCAAGCAAAAAAGTGTTAAATAGTTGTCAATATTTATCGTATTTTTGATGAACAATAAACAAATAGAAATGATATGACAAATATTACATAATGATATGGCAAAAGTTATTGAACACTGTCGATATCAAGCGTTGCTCTGGCGTTTAGTGTCATATCGCCGCGAGTGCCGGAAACATACTCAAAATACCCTTGTGCCCCGACCATTGCCGCATTGTCTCCACACAGTGAAAGCTCGGGAAAATAAATTTCGACTTTTTTCTCTTTTGCAAGAGAGAGCATACGTTCTCTCAAAACAGAATTAGCGGAAACGCCGCCTGCTAAAACAAGCTTGTCGTATCCGGTAGAGTCAAGGGCTTTTCTGACGTTGTCTTCCAAAGAATCCACAACGGCCTTTAAAAACGATGCTCCGACATCGGGCACACTGACAGTCTCCCCTTTTTGTTCTGCATTATGAATCAGATTAATTACCGAAGTCTTAAGCCCCGAAAAGCTGAAATCAAGCGGAGAACCGTCAACGTGCGGTCTTGGAAATTTATATGAGTCGGAATTCCCGTTCTTTGCAATTTTATCAAGATTCACACCGCCCGGATAATCAAGTCCCAATGTACGCGCAGCCTTATCGAGTGCCTCTCCCGCCGCATCGTCTCGTGTTCTGCCGAGAATTTTAAAGTCCGTATAATCCTTAACTTCTGTTATCAGTGTATTCCCGCCGGAGACTACAAGGCACAAAAACGGAGGCTTCAAATTTTCATAAGATAAATAGTTAGCGGCAATATGAGAACGAAGATGATGCACGGGAACCAACGGTACTCCGGATGAAAGAGACAAACCCTTTGCGTAATTTACACCGACAAGTAATGCGCCTATCAGCCCCGGTGCATAGGTTACAGCTATGGCATCAATATCGGACATTTTGCAATTTGCGTCGGATAACGCTTGTTTTGTAACCGCACATATTGCTTCCGTGTGCATTCTTGAAGCAATTTCAGGTACTACGCCGCCGAATATTTTATGTTTTTCAATCTGTGTCGCCACTACAGATGAAACTATTTTTCTGCCGTTTTCTACAACGGCAGCCGCAGTTTCGTCGCAGGAGCTTTCTATTCCGAGAATTAACATTAAACCACCACATTCCATTAAAAAGACTGACGTTCAGTTGTTTCTTATAAATATTTTGTAATTATCAACGCATCTTCACGCGGATTTTCGTAAAAGTTTTTCCTGATACCTATTTTCTCAAAACCCAGCTTACCGTAGAGCGATATTGCCGGTGTATTTGAACACCTGACTTCAAGAGAAACAAATTCGGATTCGGCCTCTTTTGCCAAATCGATAAGCTCCGAGAGCAAACCCACAGCTACACCCTTTCTCCTGTATTTGTTTTTTACGGCAACATTGGTTATATACACTTCGCCGGAAACAAAATATGAACCGACATATCCCGCAGTTTCTCCGTTTATTTCAGCCAAAAGAAATCGCGCATTTGCATTTTGGAGTTCTTCGGAAATTGATTTTATGCTCCACGGCACGCTAAAGCACTCTTTTTCAAGCTCATACACCGACATCACATCTTTATCCGTCATAGAATGAAATGACAAAACATCATGCTTTAGCATCATACCAACTCTCTCCCGAATGTGCGTCGCTTTTAAGCAAAACTTTCATTTTACATGCGTTTTCCATTTCTTCTTTAACAATCAGCTCGGCTTTTGTTTTTTCATTCTCCGGTGCCTCTACTATAAGTTCATCGTGAATCTGCAATATCAGACGAGCATTGAGATTTTCTTCTTTAAGCCTTGTATATACCCTTATCATGGCAATTTTAATAATATCGGCAGCCGTTCCCTGTATCGGCATATTCCTTGCCACCCTCTCTCCAAACGCTCTCAACATACCGTTTGAGGAAGAGAGTTCCGGAAGATATCTGCGTCTTCCAAACAAAGTTTTGACATAACCGTTTTTCTTTGCTTCTTCAACCACTTCGTTCATATATCGGTCAACACCGGAGTAATGGTGTAGATAATCCTTAATATATCTGTCTGCTTCGGCTCTGCTGACGCCGATATCCTTTGCCAAAGAGAACGCACCTATGCCATATACTATCCCGAAATTGACCGCTTTGGCACGACTTCTCATAAGCGGCGTCACCATTTGCAAAGGCATTTTAAATACCTGCGACGCTGTAATAGCGTGAATATCATCACCATTATTAAAAGCGTCAATCATAGCTTTGTCATCGGCTATATCAGAGAGAACCCTTAACTCTATCTGCGAATAATCCGCATCGACAAGCACTTTGCCGTCACCAGCAATGAAGAACTTTCGCATTTCTCTGCCCAGTTCTGTCCTGACGGGAATATTCTGAAGGTTCGGTTCGGTAGACGAAATTCGACCGGTTCTTGTCTCGGTCTGATTAAATGTCGAGTGGATTCGTCCGTCGGCGGCTATTTCTTTAAGCAAACCGTCACAATAAGTAGACTTCAGCTTTGTGTAGGTTCTATACTCTAAAATAAACTTAACTATTTCATATTCATCGGCAAGCTTTTCCAAAACTTCGGCATTTGTGGAAAATCCGCTTTTTGTTTTCTTTTTAGTCGGTATGGCAAGCTTAACGAAAAGGATTTCTCCTAGCTGTTTCGGAGAATTTATATTAAATTCTTCACCTGCAAGTTCATATATGCGGCTTTGAAGCCCTTTTATTCTCTCACCGAGCATATCTCCGAAAGCTTCAATGCCGCTTTTATCTACTTTTACACCGATTTTTTCCATGGAGGCAAGAACCTCTGCCAACGGCAATTCAATATTGCTTAAAAGTTCCGTTTGGTCCCGTTCCTCCAACAAAGCCGAAAGCTTCACCGTAAGAGGATATACGGTTTCGGAAAGTGCCGAAAAGCCGCCATCAGCTTCATAGTACACATTGTACTCTGCCGCCAATTTTTCAATGTCATAATCCTTAGCCGACGGATTAAGCAAATACGCCGCGAGCATTAAATCCATTTTTACATTTTTAATCTCAAATCCGTGAGAAAATGCATACGCATACAGCGGCTTTATATTAAAAGTATATTTCTCTGTATTTTCATCCTCAAGAATATTTATAAAAGCTTCGACTTCGCTGTCATTCTCTGTATTTACTTCACATATGTCATCGCCGTTGCAAGCGGCAAGACTTACAAATCTACCGTCTTTAACAGAGTATACAAAGTAAAGCTTATTCGCTTTTAACAAAAAGTCATTTAAGCTGTTTACCCTTTTATATTCCTTTACAGTCGTATTTTCCGGCTTAGCGTCATACGTGACGGTATTTAAGCCGATTTTGTCTATCAGCTTATACATTTCAAGAGAACGCAAAATAGACAAAGCCTCACCCTTGTCACCTTCGTCCGGAACATAAAAAGAGTAATCGGTCTCAATCGGAACACTTTTGCAAATCTCGCCGAGCTTGTAGCTCATAAAAGCCGAGTCTTTATCGTTTTTCAACTTATTGCGTAAAGTTTCCCTTATGTCAATAGTATCAATGTTATCATAAATATTTTGTATTGAGCCAAGCTCGGAAATGAGACTCTGAGCTGTTTTTTGCCCAACGCCCGATACTCCCGGAATATTATCGGAGCTGTCACCCATAAGAGCCTTAATGTCTATCAATTGATGAGGAGTAACACCGTAATCATCTTTAATTCTTTTAACATCATAAATATTGGTTTCAGGTCTGCCCATTTTCGTTGACGCAAGCAATACCTTTACATTATCTCCGACAAGCTGTAAGCTGTCACGGTCTCCGGTGGCAATATAACATTCATCGCCGTCCTTACAGGAAAAAGCAAGGGTACCGAGAATATCGTCTGCCTCATACCCCTCTTTTGTTACTATCTTATATCCGAGCGCCCTGAGCAGGTCTTTAAGGACCGGCATCTGTTCCGCAAGTTCGGGAGGCATGGGCTTACGTCCCGCCTTATACTCATCATACATTTTGTGCCTGAATGTGGGTGCCTTTAAATCGAAAGCGAATGCAACGCTGTCGGGATGAAGCTCGTCGCACAGCTTATAAAATATATTCATAAATCCATAAATGGCATTGGTATATCTACCATCCTTGGTTGTCAGAAGCTTTATACCGTAAAAAGCACGGTTAATAATACTGTTCCCGTCCAAAACCAGCAGTTTCATTTGTCATTCTCCTAATAAATTTTCAATATATTGTATCATAAAACACATACGAATGCACTATATTTTTAAGTTGTTAATATTTTTAGTATGTGATATACTTTATAAAAAACTATTGAAAGCTGTTATTATGAATATCGGAAATTTACACATAGATGGATTTGCGGCATTGGCTCCTATGGCAGGCGTTGCAGACAGAGCATTCAGAGAAATTTGCAGAGGTTACGGTGCCGCTTTTACAGAGAGCGAAATGATAAGTGCTAAAGCACTTTCCATGGGCGACAAAAAATCATACGAGCTTATGCATATAACAAACGGTGAACGCCCGACAGGTATACAATTATTCGGAAATTCACCGGAAGTTATAGAAAAAGCGGTGAAATCGGTTGAAACCGAAAATCCGGATTTTATTGATTTTAACTTCGGATGTCCCGCGCCTAAAATAGCCGGTAACGGCTCCGGCTCGGCTCTTTTGAAAACGCCTGATGTAATCGGAGAAATACTGAAAAGTGCCTACTCTGTTACAGATAAACCAATAACCGCTAAAATCAGAATCGGTTGGGATAACGAAACGAAAAATGCTGTTAAAACGGCAACAACGATTGAGAAAAACGGTGCGGTCGCAATAACAGTACACGGAAGAACGCGCGCACAAATGTATGCTCCCCCCGTTGATACGGAAGCAATCCGCGAAGTAAAGAATGCCGTTTCAATACCTGTAATAGGCAATGGTGACATTACAGACGGTCAAAGTGCTGCGCTTATGTTTGAAAAAACGAACTGCGACTTGCTGATGGTCGGCAGAGGTGCTCTCGGCAGACCGTGGGTTTTCGCACAAATAAACGCTTATATGACAGATGGCAGAATTTTACCGGAGCCGCCCGTTTCAGAACGCATGCGCGTTATGGTAAACCATGTAAAAAAAATATGCGAATATAAGGGCGAAAAAATCGGCATAAAGGAAGCCCGTAAACACGCCGCATGGTACATAAAAGGCATAAGAAATGCCGCAGAATACCGCCAAAGCGTAGGACTCCTTGAGAGCATTGAGCAGCTTGAAGAAATTGCATATAAAATATCAATATCAAATTAAAGCTTTTACATCAAAACAGCCGCCATAAGGCGGCTGTTTTCTCATATACAATGTTGCTTCTAAATAATTATCATCTTAATATGCCTATGGTAATAATTTCAAACGGCTTATAATCAATTTCATCTGTCAAATACAGTTTATCTTCGAGCATATTAAGGACATAAACCTGCTGTGGGAATTTCATTTTGCCGCGTCTGCCGTTCTGTTCGGATAAACGAACAACAACCATTTCGCCGTCTTCGGAAAGTTTCATCGCCTGCAAGAACATTCCGTCAAATGTATTTCGGCATGAAACATCAGCTCTTGTCAGCGGGATATTAAATTCAAATGCGATGTCATTTATATGAGCGTCAACCGCCGAACCGGAATGCGGATAAATAAGGTAAGCGAAGCTGTGCTTGCCTATGTCGCTTTCAGGGTCAGGTCGCTCGGTAGCGCGAAGCAAGCTAAGCGATAAAGTGTTTTCCGATATACCTATTCCGTATTTAGAATCGTTTATCACAGCTATACCGCCGTCAGTTTCAGAAACATCAAACCATTTGTGATGGCAACATTCAAAGCGGGCACTTTGCCAAGATGTGTTTTTGTGAGTTTCACGCGCAATAAATCCCGCACCGGTATCACAAAGAACCTCACGGCTTAAAACATTCGGAGAAAACAGTACCTTAGCGAGCTTATGTTTTTCGTGCCAATCAACATTGTTTTCGACTTCGATTTTTGGAGAACGTCTGAATATCCTGATTATTCTCTCCCATTTGCTGTTTTCGGTGCCGAGTGTTACTCTAAAGGAACAAGCCTCTCCGCTTTTTTCCGTAAGCTTCAGCGGTGAAACTACCTTTAGCGGAATTATTTTATCGGTATAATTCGGTAAAATATCCCATGCATCATATACGCCCGGATTATCCTCATATATTTCAAGGCGATTAAATGCTCCGTTTACCCATTCCCTGTCAAGTTTCTTATCATACAGCCCGGTGATAGAACCGTCAGAAGCAAATTCGATTTTATAAAACGGTGTTTCTGCCGAATTACCGTTAACAATACACCATTCGTCGCTGAATTCTTCGTCAGGCTTTTCAATAACTGTACAGTCAAGAGGAGCTATATTGGGTACGGTCCAAAAACCCTTTTTTCCGAATCTCGTCTCGCTTCCGTCCTCATCTTCAAAGAAAGTCAATTCTTTACGCTTAAAGTTAAGCGAATTAAAATAAGCTTCGCCGTAGCCGATAATTCCGCTCAGAGTTTTATCAACGTATACATAATCTGCCAAGGCGTCATTATAAACAGGGTTTATATGGCTGCCGGGTAAGATATCGTGAAATTGATTGATAAGAAGCTTTTTATAGCATTCCTTGAGTTTTTCTCTGGGATAATCAAAGCCCGACATTGCACGCAACGTAGAAATGATTTCCGCCTCGCGTATTTTGTACTCAAGCCTTCTGTTTAATTTTTTTAAGTTCGCCTTTGTTGTGAATGTCCCCCTGTGCATTTCAAGGTACAGTTCACCGTCCCACTTAGCGAGTGAAGTATTGCCTTTAAGATTTTTTTCCAAAAATTCGGCTCCACCCATATGCTTTGTTTTAGGCATAACGGAAATTTTATCAAAACGCCTCATAACCTCAAGCATTTCTTCGGTAACACCGCTTCCGCCGTCGCCGTAGCCAAACATAGACATTGTTTGTCCGCCTGAATTTTTATCCTGATACGCCTCCCAATTTTCCTGTATTTGGCTCGGCATATTCCAAGTAATAAAATGTGTGGGCGGAACGCATGCATATACTTCGCTGCCGTCTATTCCTTTCCATATAAAATTATTGTGAGGAAAACGGTTAGTATCGTTCCAAGTGGACATTTTATTAGAGACAAAATAGTCCACTCCGCATTTTTTCAGTATTTGAGGAAGTATCCAACTGTTACCGAAAACATCAGGCAGCCAGCAATTGTTTATGGTTTTTCCGAAATTCTCCCTGAAAAACAGTTGCCCGTAAAAGCACTGCCTTATTAAGCTCTCGGCTGACGGAATATTACAATCAGGCTCAATATACATAGCTCCTACAGGTTCAAATCTTCCTTCTTTAACTCTTTTTTTGAGTTCTTCAAAGACTTCGGGATAATACTGCTTTAAAGATTCATAAGTATATGCCTGAGTATGCGTATATTTAAATTCGGGGTATCTGTCCATAAGGCGAAGCTGTATCAAAACAGTGCGCAAATTCTTTTGAACAGCATGAATTCTGCGCCAATAATACGCTATATCAAGATGTGAATGTGCTACAAGTGCAACATCACCGCTACCCTTATAGTCTCTATTTGCAAAAATGACATCATTGACATATTTTTTTGCTTCTTTTATCCCTGTAGGTCTGCTGTCCGTGTCAAAATCAATCAGATTAAGCGCATTGTTCAGCTCGGTGTTTACGAATTTTCGATAGTCCTCGTTGAACAATTCCGATTTTGCTATGTCCAAAAGTGTTTCAATATCGTATACAAGGCTTTGTACATCACGGTCAATCGTTACGAGGTACGCGCCGTTAAAAATCTGCCTGCAACCGCGAACCGCTAACGACTCCGGATTTCTTTCATCATCGGGTTTGGAACGGTTGTATCCCTGCATTTCAAATTTAATTTTATCCGGAGTACCAATATACGGGGTAAGAAGCACTCTGTCTCGGTTTGGGTCTATACCTCCAACGAACTTACCGTTAGCCTTGACGATAATTTCGGCAGCCGTTTTGAGGTAAAGCCAAAGTTCTTTGTTTTTTAAACTGTCGGGCACTTCCGTTTCTGCTTTTATAAATGCTGTGCCGTCCGGAGTAAAATACAAGTCTCCTTTTTTCAGCGGTCTGAATTCGTCGGAATAAAACTCATAGTTGTTTTCCGTAACCTGACGGGCATCTTTAATAACTATATTATCTATCGGTAATTTGTCATTTATAATATATCTTTTGAGCCAACCGAATCTGAGATCATTCCATTCTTCGGGACGCATACTGCGCCTGACGACCTTAATATGTGCCATAATTACTCCTCTCAGTTATCCCAAAAATACGGTTTTTTACGAACTGCCTTTATTTTTACAAGCTTACTTGTATTTTTCAGCACTTCCTCCGCTATCCAGTCAACACATCTGTTCAAAATAAGGCATTTAGAACATTCTCCTCTGAAAATCAAAGTTAACGTCCCGTCCTCAGACAATGACTCAAATTCGACCTCACCACCGTCGCCCTGAATTTTAGGTCTTATTATTTTTTTTATATATGTTTCAATATCCATACCCATTATTCCGTTTATAATTGTTCGGATATTCTGAAGCGAACGCTCGCACGTTGAAGAGTCAATACCCCTTACGGAATAATACATTTTTAATTTCGGCTCGGTTCCCGATGGTCTGACGGCAATCCAAGAACCGCCTTTAAGGAAAAACTTTAAAACATTTGATTTCGGTAAATCGCCGATGCCCGTACTATAGTCCTTAACATCTGTAATGTTTGGAAAAACGGTTGCTTTATTAGCCCTGAAATAAGACATAATATTCTTTATACGCGAGGCACCGTCTTTCCCTTTTAGAACAAAAGAATCAAGCGCATCAAGATAAAACCCGTATTCCGAATAAAGAGCATTTAAAGCGTCTACCAACGTCATTTTATTTTTCTTATAATATGCCGCCATCTCGCATATTAGCATTGAAGCGACAACCGCATCTTTGTCTCGCGCATATGTTCCGACGAGGTAGCCATAGCTCTCTTCATACCCTATCAAGAACTCGTTCTCGCCTGTTTTTTCATACTTGGTAATCTGATCACCGATATATTTAAATCCGGTCAAAGTCTCAACAACATTCAAGCAGTTTTTCCGTGCAATTTCCGCGCCCAAATCATTTGTAACAATCGTTTTAACAAGTGTTGACTTCGGATTTAAGCTTTGTTTCTTAAATTTGAGATAAAAATCCACAAGCAATGCTCCGGTTTGATTGCCGGTAAGCAAAGTATATTCCCCGTTATGTAAAACACCTACACCAACTCGATCACAATCCGGATCGGTTCCTATAACCAAATCGGCATTTGCTCTTTTGGCCTGTTCAAGTGCCATATTAAGCGCATCCTTCTCTTCCGGGTTCGGTGATCTGACTGTTGTGAAATTACCGTCGGCAACAGCCTGCTCATTGACAACAGAGACGTCAAACGACATATCGGACAATACTTTCCTGACGGGAATATTGCCTGTTCCGTGCAAAGGGGTATAAACTATCTTTAAGTCGGACGCTTCTTTGTAAACAGCCATTTTTTCAACTTCCGAAATATAGCTGTTAAGCACTTCATCTCCTATATAGGTCAAATAACCGTTTGACAGTGCCATATTTAAATTCATATGCTTTACGGACTTTATATCTTTAACATTGTTGATATACGATATAACCTTATCGGCAT
>OKTI01001032.1_pt1 | contig 12192 bp, 9 predicted proteins | sample 1606071 | NCBI WGS metagenome assembly OKTI01 (sample SAMEA3879500, study PRJEB24766) | human gut metagenome | biome: human-associated habitat; feature: feces | place: USA | collected 1985/1987
CGTCGAACTCCGGTCCGTCAACACATGCGAATTTTACTTCTCCGCCAACCATCAGACGGCATGCTCCACACATACCGGTTCCGTCTACCATGATCGGGTTCATGGATACAACGGTAGGAATCTCAAGCTTCTTGGTAAGGATGGTAACGAATTTCATCATGATCATCGGTCCGATTGCAACACATACGTCATAATGTTTTCCATCATCAATCAATGCCTGTAACTGCTGGCAGCCATTTCCGTGAAATCCGTAAGTACCGTCATCCGTACATACATATACATTTCCGGCTACTGCCTTCATCTCATCCATATAAAAAAGCAGATCCTTGGTACGGGAACCCATGATCACGTCTGCATCAATTCCGTGCTCATGCAGCCATTTTACCTGTGGGTATACCGGTGCGGTTCCCAGACCTCCTGCGATAAATACAATTTTCTTTTTCCTGGTCTCCTCAAGGTTCTCCTCCTCACAGAGTTCGGACGGACATCCCAAAGGTCCAACGAAATCTTCGAGAGCATCGCCCTCATTTAAGGCCATCATACGCTCGGTTCCTGCGCCAATCGTCTGTACCACGATGGTGACAGTCTCCTTCTCTCTGTCATAGTCACAGATCGTAAGCGGAATACGCTCTCCTACTTCATCTGTCTTTGCAATGATAAACTGTCCCGGCAGACACTCATTGGCCACACGCGGTGCCTTGATGTCCATCAGGATAATGTTATCTGCCAATGTTTCTTTTCGAACAATCGGGTACATAAACTGCCTCCTGTATGTAATAAATTTAATCTAATCCCTGTTCTCTTTTTCTGCTGAATACAAAAAGAGGTGTATAGCACACCTCTTTATTGTATATGACTTCTTCACTTTTCGCAACGACTTTTTTACGAAAAATATACAAGCTCATCTTCCGGTTTCTGGGCTTTTTCGATGGAAATCGGATAAAGAACCGGTCCTTTTCCCTTATATTCCCGTGCAAATTCGACACGAATCTCTGCCGTAATTGTAATCCATGACTTGTGCGGAAGTTCCTCTTCCCTGTCATATTTACATTTGAAACCGATAAATGTCACATCCTCAATGCAGCAGGTCATCGCAAACCGTCCCGGAACAAACACGCCTTTCTTGAGTTTATCCGGATTATATACCAGAGCCAGGAATTTTACTTTCTTGCGATCGTATTTCTTGTAATTTTCCATGGCATCCATGTACCAGATAGCATAATCCGCATCGGTCAGCTCAATCACATCCTGATTGATATCAAACGGTAATTCCTCCGGACGCTCATCAATCGTTCCGTCCTTGCGCTCATAGACAATCTGTGCTTTCCGGTTGATGTTCTTAATGGTACGGCGCAGATGTCCGCGATCGGTATCATCATCTGTACGGTTAAAAATAACCACATCACTGGAAAAAACCTGTTCCTGCATCATTGCACGCATATTATTCATATACAGATCATACGTCGTAGAATCTACGGTTGCCAGTGACTGTACAATCACCCAGCCCTCCGGCATTTTTGCCTCAAGCAGCTTGTCCATCCCCCAGGTGCCGTTGTACTCGATAAAAATTTGTTCCGGCTGATAGGTGTCCTGGATTTCCTGCAGTTTTGCAGGCGTAAAATCCTCTTCCTCTTCGACCGTTACCAGCTTGAAGTTGATGGTTGCCAGTTTTGCTTCGTCATATTCTTTCTCGCCGTCTTCGCACATGATGATAATTCCTTTCGAACCATCACCGAAGTTATTCTCAAACAGCGTTTCTTCTACGAGAGTTGTTTTTCCGCTGTCCATAAATCCTGTAAATAAATATACCGGAATATCCTGTGCCATAATTGCTCTCCTTACATTTTTATTGGGGTTTACAGCATTTTAAAGACCAAATGTCTTCAGTAATTCATCCTCATGAATCTCCGTTCCGATTACCACGATACGTCCGGTGTAATCCGGCTCACCCTCACGGATCTCATACTCGCCCGGAACCATATCAAAGTACAGCCAGGTACCATCGGTACTCTCCACCATACCTTTGGAGCGGAGGATATTGTCAGAATCGACAAACTTCTTAAGTACTTCCTCAAGTTTTGCACGCTCGAATTTGTGCGGTGTCTCCTTGCCCCAGCTGGTAAATACATCATCTGCATGATGATGGTGATGGTGCTCATGGTCATGGCAGCCACAGGTACAGTTTTCATCATGCTCATGGTGATGCTCATGCTCCTCATGATCATGGCAGCCACAGGTACAGTTTTCATCATGTTCATGGTCATGGTCTTCGTGGTCATGGTGATGCTCATGTTCTTCGTGGTCATGGTCATGATGATGGTGCTCATGCTCATGTTCTGCCTCTTCCTTTGCATGATGTGCCTCGGCAAGAGCCTTCATCTCCAGATTATCCTGTCCTTCCATTACCTTAAGGATCTGTTCTCCGGATAATTTTGCCCAGTCTGTTGTAATAATGGCAGCCTTTGGATTCAATTCCTGGATTTTGTTGACACAAAACTCCAGCTGTTCCGGTGTTGCATTCTGGCTGCGGCTTAAAATGACAGTTGTCGCATACTCGATCTGGTTGTTGAAAAACTCACCGAACGCCTTCATCTGCTTGCTCGCCTTAAGCGCGTTTACAACCGTTACCAGTGCGTTTAATTTTACATCCTGCTCTTTTTCAATATCAATCACGGACTTCATAACATCGGAAAGCTTACCGACTCCGGATGGCTCAATCAAAATACGATCCGGATGATACTTGGTGATGACTTCATTTAAGTTCTTTCCGAAATCACCAACTAAAGAACAGCAGATGCATCCGGAATTCATCTCTGTAATCTGGATTCCAGCATCCTTTAAAAAACCACCGTCAATGCCGACCTCGCCAAATTCATTCTCGATAAGGACAATCTTTTCCCCGGTAAATGCCTCATCAATCATCTTTTTGATAAAAGTTGTTTTTCCGGCTCCTAAGAATCCGGAGATAATATCTATTTTGGTCATGATAATCCACTCCTTTTTGTTTTTTCAAAATCTATTTTATTTTACTCGTTTTTTTATAATAATGCAAGTTGTGACACAGCCAGTCTAATAATGCATATGATAAAGTTTTTCATACACACCGCCCCGTGCCAGCAGTTCTTCATGGGAACCGGATTCCGCAATCCCATCTTCTGTCAGAACCAGAATTTTTTGTGCATTCTGGATCGTTGTCAGACGATGGGCGATCACAAATGTCGTACGGTTCTTTGCCAGTTTCTCCAATGATTCCTGTACGACCCTCTCGCTCTCGTTATCCAGCGCGGAAGTTGCCTCATCAAAAATCAGAACCGGTGGATTTTTCAAAAAGACACGGGCTATGGAAAGCCGCTGCTTCTGCCCTCCGGAGAGCTTGATTCCACGCTGTCCGATATCTGTATCATATCCATCGGGAAATGCCATGATAAATTCGTGGGCATTGGCATTTTTTGCAGCCGCAATCACTTCTTCCCTTGTCGCATCCGGCTTTCCATACCGTATATTTTCAAAAATCGTTCCCGCAAACAGGTATACATCCTGCTGCACCATTCCGATATGGTCACGCAGGCTCTTTAACGTCACCTTACGGACATCTTTCCCATCCACGCGGATACATCCTCCGGTCACATCATAGAATCTCGGAATCAGGGAACAAAGCGTTGTCTTTCCGGCACCGGATGATCCCACCAGTGCCATATATGCCCCTGCAGGCACATGCAGATTGATCCGGTTAAGCACCTTCTCCTGATTGTCTTTGTACTGAAAAGAAACATTTTCAAAATCAATGGTTCCTTTCACATCGGTCAGTGCTACAGCATCGTTTGCATCCTGGATTTCCGGTTCAATATTCATAATTTCCTGAAACCGTTCAAATCCCGTATAGCCATTCTGAAACTGCTCGGTAAAGTCCACCAGTGTCCGGATTGGATCCGTAAATACCCCAATATACAGCAAAAACGTAACCAGATCATTGACCGTGACCATTCCCTTTGCAATGAGAACCCCTCCGGCAAGGATGACATTTACCTGAATCAGTGTTGTAAAAACGCCAACCCCGGCCTGAAAACTGCCCATGTAATGATAACTGTTCTTCTTTGCCGCAAGAAATCCGTCATTTCCATGACGAAATTTTTCGTTTTCAATCGCCTCATTGGCAAACGATTTCACCACACGGATACCTGACAGATTATCCTCGATCTGTTCATTAATCTCGGCAATTTTAATGCGGTTCTGCTGAAAGGCCCGGCGCATCCGCTTATTTAACGCAAATGCAAATACAAACATAACCGGAAGCACCGCAAACGCGGCAAGCGCAAGCCATCCATTAATGTTGAGCAGGATCACAAACGCTCCCACTATCTTTAATACCGACAGGATAATATTCTCCGGGCCATGGTGCAGCAGTTCTGTAATATCAAATAAATCTGCCGTCACACGGCTCATCAGCTGTCCGACTTTTGCATCATCATAAAAAGAAAAAGACAGCTTCTGCAGATGCCCAAACAATTCGGCCCGCATGTCATATTCCATTTTTGCCCACATGTCCATAATTTCCGATAAAAAACCGGCTGTAACAGTCCAATGCCAGAAGCACAAACAATCCGATGCCAATCAAAAAAAGTTTCCGCAACATCATCTGGGGCTGCTGATAAATCAGAGTCGATGTCACATACCGCACAACCAGTGGAATGGTCAGTGCCACTGCCGCAGAAAGTGTCGCAAATAACATGTCTGCCGCAAAAACTGCCCGGTAGGGTTTGTAATAGCTTATCATTTTTTTCAGATTTTGATTCATGGTTCACCTCATCCTGATCATTTTTACAAAAAAGCACCCCGCGAGTTATCCCGCGGGGTTAAATACATTAGTTGTATTTTCTTTTTCTAGCAGCTTCAGATTTCTTCTTACGCTTTACGCTTGGCTTCTCGTAATGCTCTCTCTTACGAATCTCCTGCTGGATACCAGCCTTCGCACAGTTTCTCTTGAAACGACGTAATGCGCTATCTAAAGTCTCATTCTCTTTTACGATTACACTAGACATTCTTTCCTAACCTCCCTCCAGTTGCGATATTGTGCATCAACTGTAAGGTAATCTTAATTGCACTATCGATTATTTTAACAAAATATCCTGATTTGTCAATAGTTTTTCCGAAATTTGCATAGTTTTTTTCTTCCACATGCTTAAAGCTTTGTAAACACGGAAGTTTCTTTCTTCAATCCCTCTGCAATCGCAAAGTTCTCATCCATCTTCTTGGAAATTTTATCCATATCGGATACAAGAACCTGTGTGCTGTCCGCTGCCGAAACGACTCCACTGACGCCTTCCTCGATCGCATGGGAAATCGTATTTACGGAATTTGCAATCTCATCCATGGAATTCTGTAAAGAATCCGTCTTTGCCTCAAAATCTGCCATGACACTTTCGATAAATGTTGCCTTGTCATGATATGCCCCACCGGATTCCACAAACTTCTGGAATTCCGGCAGGATTTTTTCATTCATGTACTCTACCAGTCCGTTTGCATTGTCTGCAAGATTATGTACTGCAGTTATAACAATGGCATTGATGCTCTGGATATTGTTAGCCGCTTCCTGACTGGCGGCTGCCAGCTGACTGATTTCGGAAGCAACCACTGCAAATCCTTTTCCTGCATCCCCGGCACGGGCAGCCTCAATGGATGCGTTTAATGCAAGCAGGTTTGTCTGGCTTGCAATATTTAAGATGTCGTTTGTCAGATTGTCTACCTGATTGACACTGTTGCTGTCCTCAATTGCCTGACTCAGCACGGAAACAATGTCATTTACTTTCGCACCCGTTGTATCCATATTTTCACGTGCAGCATGTTCCATTGCCTCTGCATGCTCTTTCATTTCTTTTGTATACTGATTGATTTCAATCGTTTTCTCTGCAATTGACTTGACTTCACCGGCAACCGATTCGGTATTTTCATTAATCCGTGAAGCATTGTCGGAAATATCCTGCATCGTTGCAGAAAGTTCTTCCGTCAGTGCGGACAGATCGGACACACTTCCATTGGAAGTCTGTACACTCTCACGCACTTCATTTACAACGCCCTCAAGTTCCCTGGAATTGCTGCTGATCATCCGGAAAATTTCCTGCAGCTTTGCCATAAAAGCATTGATGCCTCCACCGACAGATGCCACTTCTTTGTTGTTGGTAATGGTAACCCTGCGGGTCAGGTCACCCTGCCGGTTATCAATTCCAGAAATAATCTCATTTATTTCCCTGTTCGTATTTGTAAGCGGATAGATTACCCACCGAAGCACTGCCACCATTGCTGAAAAAAGTGCTGCAATACTAATCAGAATCGTCACTACGCTTGTTCCGATTGAACTATGGTATGCAGATGTCAGTTTCTGTCTCTGTGCATCTGCATCCTGATTTACAATTTTCTTGATACTTTCGATATCCGACTCAATGGCATCTGCACACTTGCTGATTTTTCCATTCGCAAGTTCATAGGCATCTTCATTTTTCCCTGCTGCGGAAAATGCCATAACATTGGCACATTCATACTTTAATTCTTCGTAATTTTTTTTGATATCATTGTATTCTTTTTTGGTATCCGGTGTCACGTATATCTTGTAACTTTCCAGATCTTTCTCCAATGCATCTTCCTGACTGCGGATTTTTTCCACCAGCTGGATCATGGAATCCAGATCCACCGCTATGATATGGGACAGACCCAGATTATGGATGTCCTGCGTCTGTTTCTGGATTTCTGCCAGACCCGAAACATTCTTTAAAGATACTTCCGAAATCTGTACGGCACTCCGGTTAACGTTCCTGATATTGGAAACAGACATCACGTTCGAGATGATACTGAATATTCCAAGTATAAATACCGGAATTAAAATGATAAGTTTGGTACTTAATTTCTTTTTCTGATTCATATGCTCCCACCTCTTAGCCTGCTACTGATTTTGTAATACCATTGACCAGATTATCCATCAGTTCCTGTAACTTTACGTGGTTTGGATTTCCTGCTGCCATCGTATTCCCGAATTCCTTGCTTGCATCCCAGTAACTGTTTCCGACACGCTGCAGTTTTCCGAATTCCGACTGTGCAATCACTGCCTGAATGGATGGAGAAGCCTTAACCGCATCCGAATCCGCTGCCTTTGTATTGGAAGGTCCCTGTCCGTTCATCTCAAACCGGACAGTCTGGTTCTGCTCATTGGTCAACCAGTCTGCCAGTTTTGCTGCCCACTGTGGATTTGCCGAATAAGCACTGACTCCCATCAGCTTATAGCCGGTAAAGGAAGCCATCTGTACCTGTTTTCCTGCCACGGTATAGGTCGGAAGCTTGGCTGCGCCAATATCATTTCCCCAGATCTTTTTCAGTTCGGTCTCACTCCATACACCGCTTACCCCTGCAATTACACTGCCTTTTTTTGCACCTTTAATAAAATCTTCATTCACCGCATTTTCAAATCCACTACTGGAACTGATATCAAGCATCGCCTGCGCAATATCCACGCCTTTGATATCCCCTTCGGTGGAATTCCATTCACAGTGGTTTGTCACATTGTCATCATTGATACCGAAATCCAGTCCTGTATTTCCGAAAAACGAATACAGATACCAGCCGGAAGACCAGTCCATCATAAACTTCTTATGATTTTTTTCTGCTACTTTTAAAATGCCGTCAAGGGTTTTGACATCCGAATCACTCAGGTACTTTTTGTTATAATACAAAAAATACCCATTGTCTGCAGTCATGGGATATGCATAAAGCGTATCATCGACTGTGGCAGCGTCTATTGCGCCCTCCACATTTGCTTTTTTCACTTCGTCTGCATTCGGAACCGGATACAATGCACCACCGGCCGCCATAGAAGCCACCTGGTCATCTGCAAGGATAAACACATCAGCTGCGTTATGCACATCTCCAAGCACATTGTCACGCGTATCGGAATCCGCATTCTGTTCCAGAGTGATATCAAAAGTTGCCTGCCCCTTATACTCTTCTTTGAAACTGTCGATCATCTTATTCAACGCATCATACGTTGATTCCTCTGCCCACACTCTCAGTTTTACCGTTCCGCTCGTCCTGTCCGTCTCCTGTGCACTGCCCTGCGTGGTCTCCGTTGCACCCTGAGGTACCGCCGATGCGCAGCCGCCCAGCATGGACACAGCAAAGATTCCTGCCAGCATGGCTGACAATAACCTCTTTCTCTTCATAAAGTCTCTCCCTTTCTTCATGTCGTTTCCACCTTTTGTTGTATATACACAAATTTCACAGTGGATTTACTGTTATTATACTATAAATATTTGCAAAAAACAGGTAAAATTGCATTTTTATTGCGCATTTTTACCTGTTTTTTGCGTTTTTATTATATTCTTTTATACGTTATCAGTGATAGATTATTTCAACATGTTTTCCAGTGCCGTCTTCGCCTGTGCAATTGCATCCGGAATACCAGCCGGATTCTTTCCACCGGCCTGTGCCATATTCGGACGTCCGCCGCCGCCACCGCCAACGTTTCCGGCGATCGCCTTGATCAGATTACCGGCATGTGCCCCCTGCTTCATCGCTGCATCGGTTGCCATGGCAATCAGGTTTACCTTTCCGTCACAATCGGATGCGATCACTACGACGCCCTCACCGATCTTGTCCTTCAGCTGGTCACCGAGATCACGCAGACCATTCATATCCACACCGGATACGCTGGTTGCCAGAAGCTTCACACCTTTGACATCCTCGATCTGATTCATCACATCCCCAAGTGCATCCTTGGCTGCCCTGCTCTTTAACGCCTCGTTCTCGCTCTGCAGTTCTTTCATCTCTGCGGTCAGATGCTCCAGACGTTCCTTAAGGTTTGCAGGTGTAGACTTTACAACCTTCGCTGCTTCCTGAAACTCTTCTTCCATCTTTTTGTAGTATGCAATCACATTGTCACCGGTCAGTGCTTCGATACGGCGCACACCGGCTGCAACACCGCTCTCAGAAAGAATCTTAAATGTCTTGATTTCTGCAGTATTCTTTACATGTGTACCGCCACAGAACTCCCTGGAGAACTCTCCCATGGAAACGACTCGGACTTTTTCCCCATACTTTTCGCCAAACAGAGCCATTGCCCCGGTCTTCTTTGCCTCATCAACGGTCATGATATCGGTACGGACTTCCATGCCCTCGTTGATCTTTTCATTGACCATGTCTTCCACTTGCTGCAACTCTTCCGGAGTCATGGCTGCAAAGTGGGTGAAATCGAATCTGGTACGTTCACTGTCCTGATAAGACCCCGCCTGCTCGACATGTGTACCCAGCACTTCACGGAGTGCTTTCTGCAGTAAATGGGTTGCCGAATGGTTTGCACAGGTCTTTGCGCGAAGTTTTGCGTCTACAACCAGTTCCACTTCCTCGCCGGTATGGATCATGCCGGACACCATATGCCCGATATGTCCGTATTTACCGCCCAGAAGCTTAACCGTATCCTCAACCTGGAATACACCGTCCGCCGTACGGATCTGTCCCTTATCGCCCTGCTGACCGCCCATCGTGGCATAAAACGGAGTCTTCTCTACGATAATGGTTCCTGCATCCCCATCGGAAAGTGCTTCCACGATCTCGGTCTCGGTCGTCATAACCGTAACTTTAGAAGCATATGTCAGATTCTCGTATCCGACAAATTCTGTTGTGATGGAAGGATCAATCTGCTCGTAAACCGTTGCATCTGCACCCATGTAGTTTGTCACTTTACGGGCACTTCTGGCTTTCTGTCTCTGTTCTTCCATACAGGCCTTAAACTCGTCCTCATTATAGGAAAAGCCCTTTTCTTCAAGGATTTCTTCGGTCAGATCTACCGGGAATCCATAAGTATCGTAAAGTTTGAATGTATCGGCACCGGAAAGTTCCTTTTTGCCGTTTTTCTTCATCTCCTCCATCAGGTCAGACAAAATGGCAAGTCCCTGATCGATGGTCTTATTGAATTTCTCTTCTTCCTGTGTCAGAACCTTAAAGATAAATTCTTTCTTCTCTTCCAGTTCCGGATATCCATCCTTGCTCTCATTGATGACCGTCTCTGATAATTTTGCAAGAAACAGTCCGTCAATTCCAAGCATCTTTCCGTGACGTGCCGCACGACGGATCAGACGGCGCAGAACGTAGCCTCTTCCTTCATTGCTTGGCATAACACCATCGGATACAAGAAATGTGGAAGAACGGATATGATCCGTAATCAGACGGATGGATACGTCATCCATGGCATCTACTTCATACTTCTTTCCGGACATCTCACAAATCTTGTCGCGGATCGCTTTCATGGTATCAATATCAAATACGGAATCCACATCCTGCATAACAACTGCCAGACGCTCAAGTCCCATACCGGTATCAATATTTTTCTGGGAAAGCTCGGTATAACCGCCCTTGCCGTCCCCTTCAAACTGTGTAAACACGTTGTTCCATACTTCCATGAAACGGTCACAATCACAGCCTACTTTACAATCCGGACTTCCGCATCCGTATTTTTCGCCTCTATCATAGTAAATTTCAGAACACGGACCACATGGACCGGCACCATGCTCCCAGAAGTTGTCACATTCTCCGGTCTCAGGATCACGGTAAAAACGTGTGATCTTCTCTCCCGGAACTCCTACTTCCCTGGTCCAGATCTCATACGCTTCCTCATCTTCTCCATAAATGGACGGATACAGACGATCCTCCTCAAGCCCAAGTACCTTTGTCAGGAATTCCCATGACCAGGCAATCGCTTCATGCTTAAAATAATCCCCAAAAGAGAAGTTTCCAAGCATCTCAAAGAATGTAAGGTGACGCGCAGTCTTTCCTACATTTTCAATATCTCCGGTACGCACACACTTCTGACATGTAGTCACACGTCTGCGTGGCGGAATCTCCTGTCCTGTAAAATACGGCTTGAGCGGTGCCCGCATTGATGAGTAATAAGCTGTTGTCATTGTGTGGTACTAATGAAAAGCTCTTCATGACAAGATGTCCCTTGCTCTCGAAGAAGTCAAGATACATCCGGCGCAGCTCATTTACGCCATAACTCTTTTTCATTACCAGTTCCTCCAAAATCATTCTTTCGTCGTGTCAGCCTTCGCATCCTTGTGCCTGCGGAGTCTGATACCAATAAATGCCCCTAATCCGCCGATCAAAGCCAAAGCAGCCATCTCGACCACATATCTGCCAATACATAAAAGAAAATCTGTCATATAGTTTTCTCCTCTCTGTTGTTACCCCATTAACTTAATTATTATATATGAATTTTTCTGTAAATTCAAGAGTTAGAGTTCCCCGAACGGAAATACCTGATTCTCCCTTTCAATTTCAATTACGCGGTCTGCCATTCCAAGATTTGTAATGTGTTTTTTGTATTCCCTGATTGCAGAATAATCCTGCCACATATGCATCGGGAAAACAAATTCTGCATCGGTGTTTTTCAGCACAAAATCAATCCCGAGTGTCTGATACGGTCCCAGCCGCGGATCCATCGGGACAAACGCAAAATTGACCGGCTTGTCCGCAAGCTTACGGATCTCGTGCCGGAAAGTGCGTTCCTGTTTGCCGTTTATAAGTTCTCCCACATGTTCCATCTTCCAGTCGTTTAAATCTCCTGCATGGAAGATACTCACCCCACGCACATTCACATAAAATGCCACTCCTGCATCGGTAGACAAAAGGGTCTGGATCTTTAGATCATCCACTTCATAATGGTTGTTTGCGGAGACAAACGTCACTTTTTTCCGCACCCCCGGGTCAATTCCATGCTTTTGCAGAAAATGCGGACTGATGCAGATATCCTTGGATAAAATATAATGTACATTGGTATATTTTTCACTCCAGCGCAGAATATCCATGTCAAAATGATCCTGATGTTTGTGGCTGGCAAACATATAGATTTTTGTATCCGGTGCGTAATCTGGAATCTTTCCCGTAAAGTGGAAACCATTCACCCGGTCCCCGCCAAAATAATCAAAAATCAATACCAGATCATCCACTTCCACCAGAAAACAGCTGTGATGTATAAAAATTACCTGCATGTTATTCCAATCTCCTTTATCATCTGTGTTACAAGCTTTTGAAATACCGGAGCCACCGCATCGGCTGCTTCCTGCACCTCCTTATGGGACAATGGCTGTGGCGAAATGCCGCATGCCAGATTCGAGATACAGGAAATTCCCACAATCCGCATCCCCATATGATTCG
>OKTI01001035.1_pt1 | contig 12149 bp, 8 predicted proteins | sample 1606071 | NCBI WGS metagenome assembly OKTI01 (sample SAMEA3879500, study PRJEB24766) | human gut metagenome | biome: human-associated habitat; feature: feces | place: USA | collected 1985/1987
GATGAGAAACTGATAGATCATGCGATCGAAGTGACAGGACTTGAGGAATTCAGGAACCGCGAGTTAAGTCAGCTTTCTGGTGGCCAGAGACAGCGAGTCTTTATCGCAATGGCACTGGCACAGAACACGAAGATCTTATTTCTTGATGAGCCAACGACGTATCTGGATATCCGTTATCAGTTGGATATTCTGCGACTAGTCAAGAAATTAAACAGGGAATACGGAATTACGATCGTGATGGTACTTCATGAGATCAATCAGGCCATTCATTTTTCTGATGAAGTCATTGGATTAAAAGACGGAAAAGTGTTGGTACAGGGAGATCCAAAGGATGTGATCACAACTGAAAGTATCAGTGAACTTTACGATGTTCATTTAAATGTAGCAGATATCGATGGACAGAAATTTGTTCTGACAGTATAGAATATTAATGAAAAGGAGATGAAAAATATGAGAAAAAATCCGATCCGATATGTGTGGATGGCACTTGGAATTTTATGTCTGGTGCTTGGGATGATAGGGGTTGTACTTCCAATTCTGCCGACGGTTCCATTTTACATGGCAACAGTGTTTTGCTTTGCAAAGGGTTCAAAAACACTTCACGATTGGTTTTTAGGGACAAGTCTTTACAAGAAACACTTGGAAAGCTTTGCAAAAGAGAAAGCAATGACGAAGAAAACAAAGAGATCCATCATTGCGATGGTAACGATCTTAATGGCAATCGGTTTTATTATGATGAACAACGTACCGATCGGCCGTGTAGTTCTTGTGATCGTGTGGATTTTTCATTTCTTATATTTTGGATTGAAAGTAGAAACTGTCAAAGAAGAGAAAGCAAAGGAAATAATATATGATTAAAACAAGATTGGTAAAATTACTTTCCCATACAAAAAAATATATTGTACAGATGGTCCTGTGGCAGTGGATCGCATTATTAGGGCAGATCGCAGCGATCTTTTCCATTGGAAGAATGGTGGACTGTATTTTGATGCACCAGATGAGTGATCAGGTGATCCTTACAACATTTATGGTTTTGGTGGTTGCAGTAGCGATCCGTTTCTTATGTGATCAGATGGCAACAAGGGCGTCATTTGCAGCAAGTGTTGATGTGAAAAGAATTTTACGAGAAAAGATCTATGAGAAATTGTTATGTTTAGGGGCTTCTTATCGGGAACATGTTTCAACATCAGAAGTCGTACAGATGAGTACCGAAGGCGTGGAGCAGCTTGAAATTTATTTTGGGAAATATCTTCCGCAGTTGTTTTACAGCATCTTAGCACCAGTAACATTATTTATCATTTTATCCTTTATCAGTTTAAAGGCAAGTGCGGTACTGCTGATCTGGGGACTATACACAACATTAGGAGACAGTTTCCTTGAGAATCTTCAGGGAATGACAACATTAAAGATCTATCAGGCGGATGAAATGAAAGCGGTTGAGATGGATGAGGAAGCGCAGAATTTTCGTAAGATCACGATGAAAGTTTTGACAATGCAGTTAAATTCAACCAGCGTCATGGATATCATAGCCTACGGTGGCGCTGCTGTCGGAATGATCACAGCGATTCATCAGTATATTGCTGGAAATATCACGCTTGGTGGAGCATTGATCATTTTATTGTTGGCTTCAGAATTTTTTATTCCGTTAAGATTGTTAGGATCATTTTTCCACATTGCGATGAATGGAATGGCAGCGAGTGATAAGATTTTTGGACTGCTTGATCTGGAAGAAGGAGAGAGCGGAGAATCCAAGTTTCCACAGGGAGAGTTAGAGATTTCACTTGATGATGTTCATTTTGCTTATGAAAAAGATCGTGAAATCTTAAAAGGAATCACAATGAACTTCCCTGCAAACAGCTTTATTTCTTTTGTTGGGGAATCTGGCTGCGGAAAAAGTACACTGGCAGGGATCTTAACAGCGAGAAATCGTGGATATACTGGAAGTGTCAAGATCGGTGGTGTGGATATCTCCGATATTATGGAAAATGAATTGATGTCCCATATGACGAAGATCACACATAACAGTTATTTATTTGCAGGAACAGTCAAAGAAAATCTTCGTATGGCAAAACCAGATGCAAGCAAAGAAGAGATGGAAGAAGTGTTAGAGAAAGTAAATCTTCTGGCATTTTTAAAAGAACAGGATGGATTACAGACTGTCTTGTCAGAACGCGGGGAAAACTTCTCAGGTGGTCAGAGACAGCGTCTGGCACTTGCAAGAGCGCTGCTGTTTGATACACCGATCTACATATTTGACGAAGCGACATCCAATATTGATATGGAAAGTGAAGAAATGATCATGAATGTCATTCGGGAATTATCAAAGACAAAGATGATCTTGTTTATTTCCCATAGATTATCCAATGTTGTAGATTCTGACTGTATTTATATGATGAAAGATGGAATTGTTGCAGAAGAGGGAACACACGAACATTTAATGCGTAAAAAAGGTGCATACCAGCATTTATTTGATAAGCAGAAGGAACTGGAATCTTATGCTGCAAATATGTCATGGAATGAGTCTTTAAAGAAGAAGGTGGTGTAAGATGGAAAATACAACAAAACAAAGAAGAAGTTCCATAAAGATTATGGGGAAAATGATCGGTCTTGTAAAACCACTGGCACACATTATGACAGCGGCAGTGCTTCTTGGAACCTTAGGGTATCTGTGTGCCATTTTCCTGACGATCACAGCCGGACATGGTGTACTTCTTGCTATGAAAGGGCAGCGTGTGACGAAATATCTGATTATTTTGGTGGTTCTTGCAGTGATGCGTGGAATCCTCCATTATGCAGAACAGTATTGTAACCATTTTATTGCATTTAAACTGTTAGCGATCATCAGACATCAGGTATTTGCGGTACTTCGGAAGCTTTGCCCAGCTAAATTAGACGGCAGGGAAAAGGGAAATCTGATTTCAATCATCACAACCGATATTGAATTATTAGAAGTATTCTATGCACACACGATCTCTCCAATCATGATCGCAATTTTAACTTCATTGATCATGGTTGTATTTATCGGAAGATTTCATGTCTATGCAGGAATCTTTGCAGTCTGTTCTTATCTTCTGGTAGGCTGCGTGATCCCATTAAGAAATGGAAAAAAAGGCGGACAAAAAGGAATGGAATTCCGAAGCGGATTCGGAAACCTGAACAGTTTTGTCTTAGAATCTCTCCGTGGAATAGACGAAACGATTCAGTATGGACAAGGTAAAAAGAGAAAAGCACAAATAAGTGAAAAATCCATTGAATTAGGAAAAATGCAAAAAGACCTGAATCGCATGGAAGCTATGCAAAGAGCTGTCACAGACTTTGTGATCCTTTGCTGTTCGTTTGGAATGTTCTTTTTAATGTATCATTTATATCAGGCAGGAAATGTCACATTTGATGCTATGCTGCTTGCAACGATCGCTATGATGGGTTCTTTTGGCCCAGTAACTGCATTGTCAAGCCTGTCAAACAATTTAAACCAGACATTAGCAAGTGGAGAAAGAGTGTTATCCTTACTCGAAGAAGAACCAATGGTAGAAGAATCAGAAGGAGAAGCTGATATAAGTTTTGAAGGTGCATCCGTAGAAGATGTAACCTTTGCCTATGATGAAGAAGTCATCCTAAAAGACTGCAACATCAATATGAAACAAGGAAAAGTCATCGGAATCTGTGGAAAAAGCGGCTGCGGAAAGTCCACACTGTTGAAACTTCTGATGCGCTTCTGGGATGTAAACAAAGGAAACATAAAGATTTCAGAAGAAAACGTGAAAGAAATCCCAACTAAGACACTAAGAAACACACAATCCTACGTAACTCAGGAAACCGAACTCTTCCACGACTCCATCGCCAACAACATAGCGATCGGAAAACCAGGTGCAGCAAGAGAAGAAATCATAAAAGCCGCTCAAAAAGCCTCTATCCATGACATGATCATGTCCCTGCCAAATGGCTACGACACCGAAGTCGGAGAACTCGGAGACACCCTGTCTGGTGGAGAAAAACAAAGAATCGGAATCGCCAGAGCCTTCTTACACGACAGCCCGATGTTATTACTAGACGAACCAACAAGTAACTTGGATTCATTAAATGAAGGAATTATTCTAAAATCGTTAAAGGAAGAAAGTCAAGGAAGAACCGTGGTACTAGTATCTCATAGAGAATCCACGATGGGAATTGCAGACGAAGTGTATCATATGGATGCAGGAAGAGTTTCGTAAAGAAGTGAAAAGTGAAGAATGAAGTATCTTATCTGTAAGTAGTGTATACTGAAAGATTTGAGTGTATAAATAGAGAAAGAACAATGTATTAGGGTCAGAAATGAAATTCGTTTTTCTGACCCTAATACATTGTTCTTTCTCTATTTATACATCAATAACCTTCAGTATACAATTTAATCAATTCCACAACAATATCAACACACATATCCATTCCTTCAACGCTAATATGTTCATAAGGTCCATGATAAGCATGTCCACCAGTTCCAAGATTCGGACAAGGAAGTCCTCGAAAACTTAACTGACATCCATCTGTACCTCCGCGAATCGGCAGAACCAATGGAGCTACACCAGCATTTTCACAAGCCTTCTTTGCATTTTTGATCAAATGAGGACAATCCTTAATAATCTCGGCCATATTTTGATACTGATCCGTAATGGTTAAAGTAACGCAACCATTACCCCATTTTTCGTTCATATTTTTCGCGATCAAACGTAATGTCTGTTTCTTCGCCTCAAACAACCCCTGATCATGATCTCTCACAATGTAATGTAATGTTGCATGACTAACATCACCATTCATGTCGATCAAATGATAGAATCCCTCATAATCTTCCGTGTTTCTAGGAGTCTCCATAGAAGGTAGACAAGAGTTGATCTCCATAGCTACAAGTGAGGCATTGATCATCGTATCCTTCGAAGAACCAGGATGTACATTAAAACCAGTGATTTCAAACTCAGCTTTACAGGCATTAAAATTTTCAAACTGGATCTCACCCTCGGTATCGCCATCCAAAGTATAAGCAAAATCAGCATCAAACCGCTTGATATCAAAATACTCAGCACCACTTCCAATTTCTTCATCTGGAGTAAATGCAATGCTGATCGGACCATGAGGAATCTCTTTACTGATCAGACGTTCTACCATCGTAAGAATCTCAGCAATCCCAGCCTTATCATCTGCACCAAGGATCGTTGTACCATCCGATGTGATCAAAGTACGACCCTTGAGAGAAGAAAGATGAGGGAAAACTTTCGGATCAAGAACCAGACTACTATCTCCAAGAGGAAGAGCTTCTCCATTATAATTCTTCGTGAGGATCGGACGGATCGGGTGATCACAGAAATCAGAAACAGTATCCATATGAGCAATAAATCCAATCGCAGGACAGTTTTCATAGCCCTTTGTGGCAGGTAATTTGCCATATAGGTAACATTTGTCATCTAAGTAGACATCACTGAGACCAAGTTCCTTCATTTCATTTTCCAAGACTCGGGCAAGATTAAACTGACAATCAGAAGAAGGGACAGTTTGGCTGTTTTCATTGCTTGGAGTTAAAATTTTGACGTAATTTAATAAACGTTCGTAAGCTTTCATGATTATTTATTCACCTCGTGATAATTTCTTTTGCGTTTTATAAAGTATATAGATAATATAACACATATTTTCTTCAGTTTTGTAAGATTAAACAGTAAAATTAATCTTCAATTTTTTCTATATTGATGAGTGTATCAACCATCGTATTAAACTAGACTCTCGTAGTCTATAGGAATGCACCAGTTGCAGCAATCGGAATTGTATTCAAAGCAAATATGTTTATTACATTTTTACAAATGGGACTAGCCAATGAAGTTCTGCTGATCCCGTTATTGTATCTTTTAAATGCGGTTGCAAGGATTCATGGAGTCATATATGGGCAGGCATTGACGACTATATTGTAGTGATATTGTCCACGATCATATGGAAGCAATATCAAAATAGTATAACGAAAGAAAAAGACTCCGTAAAATAGTTCGAAATACGAAATTTGTGGAAATTGATGAAAAATTAACAAATAAATAAAAAACAGTATTTATACAAATGGCTTAAAATGGTTGGATTGAAAATAGTATGTTTGTAAAAATGCTGCTTTTTTTGTGCAATTTCTACAAAAAAGAAAAGAAAATAGAAAAAGAATAAATCGTTTTGCAAAAAAATCCCTTGACTTTTTGTCAAATTGGTTCTACCATATAAGTACAGTAACTGGTAGGACCAATCTTACTATGTCGCGTATACGCTGAAAAATAGGATATCGGAACCCGCTCATATTTGAAAAGAAAGGAGAGAACTTAAGATGTTCATTCACTTTTTATTAGCGATGCTTCCTATCATCTGGCTGATCATTGCATTAAGCGGATTAAAGATGGCAGGACATGTAGCCTGTCCGATCGCTTTGATCATTACAGTCATTGAAGCACTTTTTTTATGGAAGCAAAAAATTATTGATGTCCTCACAGGAGGGTTAGAAGGATTTGCAATGGCAATCTGGCCAATCTGTCTGGTTATCGTGGCAGCAGTGTTTACTTACAACTTGGTCGTACATACGAAAAACATGGAACTTATTAAAAAAATGCTTACTTCTGTATCAAGAGATAAACGAGTTCTTGTGCTGATCATCGCATGGGGATTTGGAGGATTTATGGAAGGTATGGCAGGATTCGGAACAGCTGTAGCGATTCCAGCAGGAATCCTTTGCGGATTAGGATTTGAACCAATCTTTGCAGCAACTGTTTGCCTGGTAGCCAATACGACACCAGTAGCATTTGGATCCATCGGAATTCCAACGGTTACAGCAGCAAATGTAACAGGATTTAGTCCACATATGACAGCATCTTATGTTGTATTACAACTTGCGATCATGGTAATTCTCGTTCCTTTCCTTGTTGTTTTCATCACAGGAAAACATGAAGGAGCTAAAGGAATCGGTGATTATAAAGAAATTTTATTTATTACATTGATGTCAGGTCTTTCATTCTTAGTACCACAATATCTGACAGCAAAATTTGTAGGAGCTGAACTTCCAGCAGTTATCGGATCTGTATGCAGTATGGCAGTAACGATCATCCTTGCAAAAGTAATGCTGAAAGGTAAGGCAAGTAAATTTGATGTAGAAATCGAAGATAATGATGATACTACGATGACAGTAAAAGATGCATTTGTTGCATGGAGCCCATTCATTCTTGTATTACTGTTCTTACTTCTGACTTCAACATTAGTACCAGCGATTCATGATCCATTATCAGCGATCAAATCAAATGTACCAATTTATAGTGGAGAGGGAGCAAGCCCATATACATTTACATGGGTATCAACACCAGGAGTGCTGATTTTGATCGCAGCATTTATTGGAGGATTGATTCAGGGATGTCCAGTTGGTGAGATCTTTGTTGTTTTAGGCAAGACAGTGATTCAGATGTTTAAGACGATCATTACGATCATGGCAGTGCTTGCGACAGCTAAGATCATGGGATACAGCGGAATGACACAGTCTATCGCAGATTTTATCGTACGTGTAACAGGAAGCTTTTATCCATTAGTTGCACCACTGATCGGATCTATCGGAACATTCGTAACAGGAAGTTCTACATCAAGCAGCGTACTATTCTCCAAGTTACAGGCAAGTACAGGAGCAGAATTAAATATCAACCAGATCTGGCTGGTAGCTGCAAATACAGTTGGTAGTACCGCAGGAAAGATTATTTCTCCACAGAGTATCGCAGTAGCGACAGCGGCAACAGCAACGGTAGGAAAAGAAAGTGAAATCTTAACAAAGGTTATCAAATATTTCGTATTATTCGTTATCATCTATGGATTAGTTTGCTACTTTGGAGTTAAATTGATCTGAAAATGATAAAGATAAAAGATATTAAAAAGCTATAAACTTTTAAGGAGGAAGATAAATGAGTGAGTATCAGTATAACAAAGTGACACCAGAGATGATCGAGAAATTCAAAGAGATCGCTCCAAAACGTGTCTTAGTGGGTGATGAAATCAATGAGGATTTCACCCATGATGAGATGGCAATCTACGGAAAAGCTAGACCAGAAGTTTTAGTAGAAGCAACATCAACAGAAGAAGTTGCAGCTGTCGTTAAACTTTGTAATGAAAACAAGGTTCCTGTAACACCAAGTGGTGCAAGAACAGGATTAGTAGGAGGAGCCGTAAGTATCGGTGGCGGTGTTATGATCTCTCTTACAAAGATGAACAAGATCCTTGGATATGACAAAGAAAACTTTGTAGTGAAGATTCAATCAGGAGTCCTTTTAAATGATCTTGCACAGGATGCAGAAAAACAAGGATTATTATATCCACCAGATCCAGGTGAGAAATTCGCAACAGTCGGTGGAAACGTAGCAACCAACGCTGGTGGTATGAGAGCTGTTAAGTACGGATGTACAAGAGATTATGTACGTGCCATGACAGTTGTATTACCAACAGGTGAGATTGTAAAACTTGGAGCTACTGTATCAAAGACAAGTTCAGGATACAGCTTATTAAACTTAATGATCGGTTCTGAAGGTACTTTGGGTATTATCACAGAACTTACATTAAAAGTAATTCCAGCACCAAAATCAGTGATTAGTCTGATTATTCCTTATGAAAACTTAGAGGATTGTATTGCAACAGTACCACAGTTCTTTATGCATCATCTGGCACCACAGGCTCTGGAATTTATGGAAAAAGAAGTTGTTATGGATACTGAGAAGTTCTTAGGAAAACAGGTATATCCAAAAGAATTAGAAGGAACAGAGATTGGAGCATATTTATTAGCAACATTTGATGGAAATTCTGAAGAACAACTGGAAGATATCATTGAACAGGCATCTGAAGTAGTATTAGAAGCAGGAGCAATTGATGTATTAGTTGCTGATACACCAGCCTTAAAGAAAGATGCATGGGCTGTCCGCGGAGCATTACTTGAGGCAATTGAAGCAGATACTGTACTGTTAGATGAATGTGATGTTGTAGTTCCAACAAATAAGATTGCAGAATTCCTGACATATACAAAATCATTAGAAGCAGAAGCTGATTTCAGAGTGAAGAGCTTTGGACATGCTGGAGACGGTAACTTACATATCTATACATGCAGTAATGACATGGAAGAAGGAGAGTTTAAGAAACAGGTTGCAGTCTTTATGGATAAAGTATATGCAAAAGCAACAGAATTCGGTGGAATGATCTCTGGAGAACATGGAATCGGACATGGAAAGATGGACTACCTAGCAGAGTCTCTCGGACCAGTTCAGATGAGGATCATGGAAGGTGTCAAAGAAGTCTTTGATCCAAATATGATCTTAAATCCAGGTAAGATCTGCTACAAATTATAATTTTAATAGGAAACGATTAATCAAACATAAACAAGTAACATAAAACATATACAAAGCTTTTTTAAGGTTATTTTAGGAGGATATCAAGATGGCATATTTAATTTCAGAGGAAGCAAAAGACTTATTACAGGATGTACACGAGTTCTGTGAAAACGAAGTAAAAGAACAGTGTAAAGCATACGACGTCAGTGGAGAATGGCCAAAAGAAATTTATGACAAAGCCATTGAAATGCAGTTACATTCATTAGAAGTACCAGAAGAATACGGTGGACCAGGATTATCAAGAGTAGACGTTGCGGCACTGATCGAAGAAATGGCTATCGCAGATGCAGGATTTGCAACAACAATTTCTGCCAGTGGATTAGGAACAAAACCAGTACTGATCGCAGGAAATGAAGAACAGAAAAAACATGTATGCCAGAAGATCATTGATGGTGGATTTGGAGCTTTCTGTTTAACAGAACCAGGAGCAGGATCTGATGCTAGTGCAGGAACAACAACAGCTGTCAAAGACGGAGATGAGTGGGTATTAAATGGAAGAAAATGCTTCATTACAAATGGAGGAATCGCTTCTTTCTACTGTATCACAGCTATGACAGATAAAACAAAAGGTGTTAAAGGAATCTCTATGTTCTTAGTTGATGCTGGAACACCAGGATTAAGCACAGGTAATGAAGAAAATAAAATGGGTATCCGTACATCAAACACATGTGATGTTGTATTAGAAGACTGTCGTATTCCAGCTGCAAACTTAGTTGGAGAAGAAGGAAGAGGATTCTCAATCGCAATGAAGACATTAGACCAGGCAAGAGCTTGGATGGGATGTGTTGCAACAGGTATCGCACAGCGTGGTATCAATGAAGGTATTGCATATGCCAAAGAAAGAGTTCAGTTTGGTAAACCAGTCATCAAAAATCAGGCAATGCAGTTTAAAGTAGCTGATATGGAAATCAAAACAGAAACAGCTCGTCAGATGGTTGCACATGCTTTAACAAAGATGGATGTGGGATTACCACATTCCAAAGAAGCAGCGATCGCAAAATGCTATGCATCTGATATCGCAATGGAAGTAGCTTCTGAAGCAATTCAGATGTTCGGTGGATATGGATACAGCAGAGAATATCCAGTTGAGAAATTATTAAGAGATGCTAAGATCTTCCAGATTTTCGAAGGAAGTAACGAAATTCAGAGAATCGTCGTAGCAAATAACACAATCGGAAGATAGAACATAAGAAGGAGTAAGACTATGAACATTTTAGTATGTATCAAACAGGTTCCGGATGATTCTGTAGAAATCCATTTAAATGCAGAAGGAACACCGGATTTAGCAAACGTAACACCTGTTGTAAATGCATTTGACACCTATGCTCTCGAAATGGCAGCACGATTAAAAGAATCATCTGAAGGAGAAGTAACAGTTGTATGTGTCGGAGAAGATAGTGCAAAGAACTCTCTGAAAAACTGTCTTGCAGTTGGTGCAGATCATGCATTTTTAGTAAGTGATGATGCATTCAAAGGATCTGACACAACAGGAATCGCAAATATCCTAAAAAATGTGATCGCAAAATTAGAAGCGGACAATGGTCAGAAATTTGATCTTGTATTCTGTGGAAAAGAAGCAACAGATGCCGCACTTGGACAGGGTGGCTTAATGTTAGCTGAAGAACTTGGAACAAGTGTGATCACAAATATTACAGAAATCGCTTTAGATGGCGATAAAGTGACAGCAAAACAGGAAACAGAAGAAGGATACCGTACAGTAGAAGCTTCTGCACCATGTGTTGTAACAGTCACAAAACCAGAATATGACCCACGTTACCCAACGATCAAGAATAAAATGGCAGCAAGAAAGAAACCAATCGGCGATATTAAAGAAGCTGATCTTGCTGATCTTGAAAAAGAAAAAGTCGGAGAATCTAATGCAAAGGTTCAGATCGTTAAATTATATGAACCAGCGAAGAAAGAAGCCGGAATCAAGATTCAGGAAGAAACACCAGAAGATTCAGCAATAAAAGCAGTCGCTATGATGGCAGATGCCAAAGTATTCTAGGAAGGGAGAACAAAGGACATGGCAGAATGTAAGAATATCATGGTATATGTAGAAACTGCAGAAGGAAATCCAGTCAAAGTTGGATTGGAAATGTTATCTCCAGCCAAGAAACTTGCCGATAAAGTTACGGCAGTTGTTATTGGAGGTGGAGTAGCAGATGCAGCAAAAGAAGTAGCAAAGGCCGGAGCCGATCAGGTCATCTGTGTCGACAGCGAAGATTACAAAGAGTTTAATCTCGATGCATATGCTCAGGTTTTAGTAGAATTAGTAAAAGAAGAAAATCCAGAAGCTGTATTTGTAGGTGGAACACAGGATGGAAAAGATATCGCACCAGTTGTTGCAGCAAAATGTAACACAGGATGTGCATCCGATGTATTAGATATCAAAGCAGAAGATGGAGAAGTTATCTATACATGCCCACTTTATGGTGGAACTGTATTGGAAGATGTAAAGATCAAGACAACACCACAGATAGCAACATTACGTTCCGGAGCATTCCAGAAAGTGGAAGACCCAACTGAGGGTGAAGTTGTAGCCAAAGAAGTAAAAGTAGCTGATGATGTGATCAAAGCAAAGATCACAGAAAGTGTAAAAGAAATCGCAGAAACGATCAACCTGGAAGAAGCAGAAGTTATCGTATCTGGTGGACGTGGAATGGGAAGCAAAGAAAACTTCGCATTAGTTGACGATCTTGCAAAACTCTTAGGAGGAGTTGTAGGAGCAACAAGACCAGCCATTGAAGA
>OKTI01001053.1_pt1 | contig 12031 bp, 10 predicted proteins | sample 1606071 | NCBI WGS metagenome assembly OKTI01 (sample SAMEA3879500, study PRJEB24766) | human gut metagenome | biome: human-associated habitat; feature: feces | place: USA | collected 1985/1987
AGCCGGGGCGGAAAAGATGCTGTGCGAATGACATGCTTTAGATGAGAATTAGTATAACCTACTTCCGCAATAGGATTTTACTCCCGATTCCCATGCTTGTCAAGAGGAATATGCAAATTCCTATGGATTTTGGGTGTTTTGGAATGCGCGCAAATGTCCTCTCCGCCGCTCCGCCGCAAATCCCCCGAAAAAAAAAGCGCACCCCCTTCGCATTGGGAAGAGAGTGCGCCCCGTTTGTCAATCAGCCCAGCGGCTTGATTTCGGTGATTTCAAAGAACAGCGCGGTTTCGCTGCCCTTGACGTTGAGCACCTTCAGCAGTTCTTCGTCCGTCACCTGCTGGAGCACCATGCGCGCACCGGCGGTGATGTAGGGCTTTGCGCCTTCCTCGGTGGAGGGGTTCGCGGCGTAGACCGCCAGCGCTTCGCCCGTGCGGAGCAGGTTCTGCTTCGTCTGGTTCTCCGCCAGACCCATCTGGATGTAGTACTTGTCCTCGTTCTTCACGCACGCGAAGATGAACACGCCCGCGTTCGCCGTGCCGTCGGGGTTGGTGGTGCACACGAGGTACGTGCCGGAGAAGGAGTTGATGGCGTTCATCAGGTCATCCCCGGTCAGGGCGGAATCCGCGTAGTAGCTCGCGACGGACGCGGAGGTGAACGCATCGGTTTCTTCCGCCAGCACCGCCGTCATCGACAGCGACAGGACAAGCGCGCACACCAGCGCAAGCAGCTTCTTCATAAATAGAACCTTCCTTTCGCGCGTCCAGATTTTTCCCCGGAATCGCGCCTGTGATAGTTCTATTTTACACCCTACCTGCGTTCTTGTCAAGGTTTTCACAAAGCATTTTCCCCGCCCATTTTTAGGCACTCCAGCACCGTTTGCAGCATCTTTCCCGAATCCACCGGCTTGTTCAGGAACAGGTTCATGCCTGCCTCGCGGCTGCGCTGTTCGTCCTCGGAGAAGGTATTCGCGGTCATTGCCACAATCGGGATGGTCGCCGCATCCGGGCGCTGCATCGCGCGAATCGTCCGCGTTGCTTCCAGTCCGTCCATCAGCGGCATCATCACGTCCATCAGGATGCAGTCAAACGTACCCGGTTCGCTTTCGGAAAAGCGGCGAACCGCCTCCTTCCCGTTCCACGCCTGAGCGACAATCGCGCCCGCGCCCTCCAGTATGTACTGGCTGATTTCCATGTTCAGCTCGTTATCCTCCACCAGCAGTATGTGCGCGCCCTTGATGGACGCCGCCTGCTCCGGCTTGGCGGATTCCGCTTTCGGCGGATTCGGATCTACGCGGAACGGCAGGGTGATGTAGAACGTTGTGCCGACGCCCAGTTCGCTCTCAAAGTGGATTTTGCCGCCCATCTGCTCGACAAGTTCCTTGGCAATCGGCAGCCCCAGCCCCGTGCCCTTGTAGGCCGTGCGCGCGCCGGATTCCTCCTGCGCGAACGCCTCAAACGCGTGCTGCTGGAACGCCGCACTCATGCCGCGTCCCGTGTCGGCACAGGTGAAAAGGAACGTCGCTGTCGTGCCGTCAAAGCCTTTCTCCTCGCAGGAGATGGTCACGCTGCCGCCGGGGCAGTTGTACTTGACCGCATTGCCGACAACGTTTTGCAGCACCTGATGCAGGTGCATCGGCGAGCCAATCAGGTTTTCGTGATTCCACGCCAGCGTCTTGCAGGACACCTGCACGTTTTCGTGCCACGCCTGCCCCTCCACCATCGTCACAATTTCGCTGACCATCTGGCGCAGGTTGAACGGCTTCTCTTCCAGCGTCACCGCGCCGGATTCGAGCTTGTTCATGTTCAGCACATCGTTGACCAAATCCAGCAGGAAGCCCGATGCGGTCATAATTTTCTCGCGGCACTCTTCCTGCTTTGCTTCGTCGCCCACATATCGGCGGCTGATTTCCACCATGCCGCGGATGCCGTTAATCGGCGTGCGGATATCGTGGCTCATGCGGCGCAGGAAGTCCGTTTTGACGATGTTGGCGCGTTCGGCGTCCTCCGCCGTCTTTTTCAATTGCAGCTGATAGTCGCGTTCGCGTTCCTTCTCCGCCGTCACGTCCTGCGTCACCATCAGCACCGATTCAAGCCGGCCGCGGCGGTCGTAGTTCTGCGGCAGCGTCGTCATCAGGTACACCTTTTCCTTCGGGTCGCGGAACTCCAGCGTCAGGTTCGGGTTTTCCTTCAAGCGCTGCGCCAAGGTCGTCAGGTCGCAGTAGCTGATGAACGCCTCGCGGAAATCCGGCGCAACGTTTTGAGCCGCCTGCATCTGCACCACTTCGTTCATGCTCCATGTGCAGTCCATTTTCATCAGCTTCTCCACCGGGTGCTTGATGATGCGCACCGTGCCGCGCTGGACGTTAACAAGGAACGTGAAGCAGTAGATTTCGCTGATGGCGCTGATAATCCGCGCCTGCTCGCTGTTCCTCTCCAGTGCGCGGCGGGACTGCTGGGCGCGCAGCCACGCGAAGCAAAGCCAGATTCCCATGTAAATCAGCGTGCCGTAGAGGAGAATGGTGTTGCGGGAATTGTAGACGGCAAGATCCGGGAACATGGCGTACACTGAGTAGTTCTCAAACGCCGTGCGCTTGCCCGACCACGCCGTCATACCGTCAACAATGTGCAGCCGCCCCGATTCGTCCCACTGCGCATGGGGGATGCTGCCTTCCTCGATTTTTTTTACGTCGTGCCCGACGATTTCGGCGCTGTTGGAAGCAATGATGGTTTTGCCGTCCGACACGGTGACCGTGCCGTTCATTGCAAACGTGAAGCCGCTGAAGAGTGTCTCCAGCTTCATGTCGCTCGCGTCCTCTTCCTCGCGCTCGGCGTATGCCACCACAAGGCCCGGCGCGTCCTCGCGCGCGACGGCGGCGAAATCCACCGTGCGACTGCCCACCTGCGTCCGCGTCATGTATGCCTTTACGGGGTAATCCACAATCTCCCGCACCGTCGGCTTTTGCAGCATTGAATGCAGCGCCGCCGCTGTGTCGCCGTCAATCGTCGTTTGGACGACGGCATTCATGTCCGCATCAAGGATGACGATGCCCGTCAGCCGCTGCGCATAGGCGTACTGATCAAGCTGTTCGTTCGTTATCCCCCCTGCTTCCGCGATGCGGGAGTTGAGCTCCGCCGTTTTGTCCAGCAGGCGGATTTCGCTCTTGGCGCGTTCGTTTGACATGGCGTTGAAATACTGTTCGAGCCGCGCCAACGCAAAGTCAAGCGTTACATCCATTGCATTCCAGACATTGCGTGTATCATGCCACGTCAGCACAACAAAGGATGTGACAAGCATTACCAGATACAGTGTCAGCGGCATCCAGAGCATGCTGATGAAGCCTCGCCGCTTATGAGAGGTTTCCTGTTTCATTTGCTTTCGATTCCTCCCATGCGGACGATGCCGTTGATGCCGTATGCCGTCAAAATCTCCGCCATCGTGCCGTCCGCCGCCATTTCAGCCAGCGTCTGCTCCAGCTGCCGCGCCAGTTCCTCGTGCGTCCCCTTCTGGAACGCGACGCCGAGTTCCGCCGTGCCCAGCAGGGTTTCCAGCTTCTGGTAGCGCCCTTCATTCTCCGCAAGGAAGATGTTCAGCACGCACTCATGCCCGACAATCGTGTCCGCGTAGCCCTTGCGCATGACGGCGAACAGCTCCTCCATCGACGAGAAGCTGTACACCGTTTTGACCTTCGGGATGCCCGGCTGATCCTGCCGAATCAGCAGATATTCCGCCCAGCTCGTCGCCTGAACCGCCGCGCGGCAGCCCGCCAAATCAGCCAAATCCGCATAGGCGCTGTCCGCGCGCACCACCGCCGCCAGACGGCTGAACAGGTTGAGTCGCGCCCATGTGTACTTGTCCTCGCAATTGTTCATCATGAACCCGCTCCACAGGCAGTCCACCGTGCCGTCTGCCAGCGCTTCGTCCTTATCCTCCCACGCCACATGGCGGAAGACAGGCGCATACCCCATGCGCCGGAAGGCTTCGCGCGCCATTTCAACATCCACGCCCTGCGGCGAGCCATCCACGTTGTAGTAGCTGTACGGCTGATATTCGTCGCTGCCGATGATTATTTTCGGCAGATTCTCCCCTTCCTCCGCCCACGCCGACGGCAGGAAGAGCAGCGCAAACAGGAGAAGCAGCGCACTGCTCCTCCCGATAAACCGACCAAGATTCCACTTCTGTTCACGCATGTTTTTTGTCCTTATGCCAGCTGCCGCACGGCGTCCAGCACAATCTGCTGCTGCTGCGCCACGGCTTCGTAGAGGGCAGTGTCCGTCAGCGGCTTGCCCCCGCGCATTTCTTCCGTCAGCGCGAACGCGGCGCGGTACAGCCCGTCAAAGCCGAGGTTCTGCGCCACGCCCTTGAGCGTGTGCGACGCGCGGAACGCCGTTTCCCAGTCCTGCTTGCCCACCGCTTCGGTCAGCTGGGCGTAGGTTTTGTCGTCGGCATACTTCTTCACAAAGCGCAGCACCATCGACTCCTTGGGGATTCTGTTCAGGGTTGCGTCATAATCGCCGCCGACTGCGGCATAAAACTCCTTGAGCGTCATGTGCATTTCCTTTCTTTTGCGTCCAGCAGCAAAAATGCCGTATAATGGAAAATATTCATCCGAATGCGGAATTCCACTTTCCATTATACGGCGACAATGGAGATTGTCAAGCGGGTTACATTGCAGGTTGTCAATATCCGCGTGTTTTCCCGGATTATACCTGTTTGGACTGATTCTCCTTGTGGAAGAAACCGTCGTTGACCTTCTGCACCGTCTGGTCGATGGCATATACCTGCGGCGATTCTTTCCCAGCCGCTTTCACAAAATATTCGCGCAATTCCGCAGCCTTTGCCTGTGCCTCGTCGTCTCGATTCGTCATCGCCAAGCAGGAAATGTACGCAATTTGCACCACCTTTGCGTTCCATTCGCCCATGTGTTTCACAACAATCGGGTAAATTTCGTCCAGTAGCCGCATTGCTTCTTCCGGGCGGCGCAGTTCCATCAGCACCTTCGAGTAGGAATGCGCCCAAATGGCATACAGTCCGTTGTTCTTGCCGAATTTCTCCGCGATTTTCGGCAGTTCTTCCTCCAGTATTTCCTTGTTTTCCAAGCAGCGTCCACTTTCCTGCTTGATAACAAGGTAGTTCGCCATCACTTGATAATATTGCAGCGTCTCCGGCTGAATAGCATCAACCACATACTTTTCGTACATGAGGGCTTTGTCAAATTCCTGCAAATGGCGGTAAATCATGCCCAACGCATGGTCAGATTCCGTGTTGCGGATATGTTTTTCATCCACAATCTGCGCCAGTTCATCCGCAAACGGCTTAATTTTTCCCCACCATCCGCTCAGCATCGTGGTGCTGAGCAGCGCTCCCAAGCGCCCTGCGGCATCATGAAGCTTTTTCGGATTCTTCATCTGTTCTTTGAAGTACGAAATTGCCTGATTAACCTCTTCATCCGGCACGGACACGCCCACAAGCTGCTTGGCGCAGACAGATTCCGCACGGTATACCGCATACTGCGGGCTATCCGGCTGAATCAGCTGATCCGCCTGTTCGATAATCCGAACGCAAAGTTCCCGATTCACGCGCTGCACAATAATCGTATTGATGGTCAGGAAGTCCATTGCATTTTTGTCGGATGCCCCCGGCAGCTGGGCAATAATCTGTTCTGCATCCGCCTGCAATTCGCCACCCTGAATGGCATCAAGTACCAGCTGCATTTCTGCATCAAGGAAGCGTCCCTGCGCTGTCTGCTGGGACTCTTTTTGCTTGTACTGCCGCCAGATTGCCAGACGCGCCGCCGGAATTTCCTCCCGCGACGTGTCCAGCAGTTCCACCACGCCAATCGAAATGCCTGACATCAGTTCAACCGGCGCATCGAAGAAATCTGACACCGCATGAAGGGCAAGCGCCAGCGTCGTGCCCTTGCAATCTTCCAGCGAACCGGACTGCGTTGCGCGTTCCCGGAAAATCTCCACCAGCCTCGGCACCTTCTCCATCGGCGGCAGCAGCGGCCGGAAGCTCTCCGCCAGCGGCCTCCAGTGCCGCCAGCAGAGGGTGCATCGCGTATCCGCGCCAGTTCGATGTCAGCAGGCCGTAATCCGCCGCCGTTTCCAGCGCGGACAGCAGTTCATCCTCCGTGCCGAAGTCGCGCAGGAGGGTCAGCGCGTCCCGCACCGGGATTGTCCACGCCGGAAACGTGGCGAAAACCGCCAGCACCTGCCTTTCGCGGTCGGTCAGCGCGTCGGAGGACACCATCTGGGCGATTCTCTGCGCAATCGCGCTGAATTTGCCGCCCGCCAGCCGCAGTCCCTCCGGGCTGATGCGGTCAAGCTCTTCCAGCAGCTGCGCCATCGTCCAGCGCTTCATCTTCGCCAGATGCGCCAGCAGGATAATCGCCAGCGGATGCCCCGCCACGCGCGAAAGCACCTGATGCAGCGCCTCCGTTTCCGCGCTGCCCATGCTTTTCAAGTACGGGTCGTGCTGGACAAACAGCGCCCGGCTCGCTTCCTCCGACAGCAGCGGCACGGCGATATTCCGGAAGCCCTCGCCCAGCGGGAAGCGCGTCGTCACCAGCACATCGCAGCCCCAATGCTCAATCTCGCGCAGCCCCTCGTCCGCTTCCGGCGGCATATCGACGCTGTCAATCAGCAGCAGCGTCCGCCCTTGATAGGGCGCTTCCAGCTTCTCGCGCACTGTTGAGAGCACGTTCTCCTCCGCCACTCCGTCCAAGCCGTCAAACGCCATGCGCAGGCTCGCCGTCAGACTTTTTTCGTACTGCACCCACGCCATGCGGCTGAACAGCTCTTCCTTCGCCAGCACCGCCAGCGCCTGCCGGGTCATTTCCGTTTTGCCGATGCCGCCCATGCCCGTCACGGCGATTTTGCCGCCCTGCCGAATCGCGTCCGTCAATTGCGGCAGGCACGAAGCCGCATCCATGACGTATTCATCCTTTGATAGCCCCTGACGGCACAATTCGCAGTTGCGCCCCGTCATCGACAGCGGCACGCGCCGCCCGAACGTGACGTGCGACGAAAGCAGATACAGCGCCTGCGCCGAGTGCTCCTGCGCTTGGCAGAAGTCCAGCAGCTCACGGCTGCCCATTTCCGGCCCGTAGAACGCCAGCAGCACCAGCCACGAGAGCGTCAGCATGTCCACAAACGTGCGCGGCAGCGTCTCCCTCGATTGCTGCAGGTTCTCAAACACCTGCTCGTGCTCCGGCTTCATGCACTCCTCGTTTTCCATCATCATGCACACAAAGTCGGGCAGGGCGCGTGTAAGGGCATCGGCATCGTAGTGCGCGCTGCGCAGGAAATCCTGCACCTGCTGGCTCAGGCGAATCAGCGTCTCCCCGGACAGCAGCGCATTCATCTCCTGCTGCAATTTGGGCGGAAGCGGCTGCACGCCCGTGCGGTTCATCATGTCGCTCAGCCGCCGCGAGCGCTGCGTGCCTCCAAAGAGCGACGCGTGCCATTCCGGCGGAATGATTCCGTCGAGCACTTGCGCCCAGAACTTCACCAGCGTCAAGCCCTTGCGCTCCGCCGCGGGAATCACCCCATGCGGATACAGCCCCGGCAGATTGTCCGTCAAAAAGCGATAGACGTTTTTCGGGGTCAGTACTTCCTTTGTGTTTGCACCGCTTTCCATTTTCCAATTCCACTCCCTCAACCTGATACGATTTCCGAATGAAAACAAGCCAAAATACGCTGCGGATTTTTTCATCTGGCTGCCGCGAAGTGGAATGCGCGGACATCAAAGGGAAAAACGTGCAGGCTGATGGCTCATGTTGTTTCGGGAATCGTATGAATTTACCTGTTTAATTATAGCGATTTTCGGCAAGGATTGTCAAGTGTTTTTTCCATATTTGGCTATCATTTTCCTATTTTTTTCGGCAACAAAAAACTCCGGGACGCAATGCCCGGAGAAAGAAATGACAGCTTTTCATGCCGTTTCCAATTGTTTTGGCGCGGCACAAATTCTCCCGCCCTGCGGGATATGCATTTGCTCACTCGTAAGACACCGAGCGTTTCGACGCCGCGTCATCGGGGAAAATGACAATCAGCGTGCGTCCGCGCAGGAGGGCGATTTCCTCGCCGCTTGCATCGTAGTAGACCGTGCGGGAAGTCATGCCGTCGCGCTTCCAATAGCCGGAAATATGCTTGCCGCCCAGGAAGAAATCCGCATTGCCCTCCGCCGTTTCGCCGTTTTCGCCGATGACGTACATAATCGGCTCATTCTTGTTGTTGTGGTTGTAGTTCACGCGCGTGAACTGCACAATCACGTTCTGGAAGGCAACGGCGCTGTCGTCCGAATCACGGTCGGCGTACCAGTTCGTCTTGCTCGTGCCCATGTAGCGCAGGTAGCCGTTCCACTCCTTGCGGTAGACAAGGCGCGAGTTGTAGAGCTTCGCGCTGTCCCCCCATTTGATGTAGACGCGGGTGGCGCTGTCGCCATCGGGCGCATCGTCGGTGAAGCGGAAGGCGTGGTTCGGCGCGACGTGGTCTTCCGGCACAAGGCGGCTCATCGCGGCGACGTTTGCATCCACATCATAAGGGGATTTCGCGCCCGCGCGGCTGGTAAAGTAGCGCTTGAAGTTCGTGCCGCCCGTAATGCCGCTGAAGATAACGCTCCTCAGGTCCGCGCCGAGCCGCTTGATTTCCGCCTTCACGTCGCTCCCTTCCACCTCCTGCTGACCGTAGAACAGGAAGCCGCCGCCCCACTCCTCGCTCAGCCACACATGCCCAATGCGCGCCGAGCGCACGAAGCCGACCGAATCCGGGATCATATCGGAAAAAACGGCAGTAATGCGCGTTTCGTGGCTCCTTGTCAGCGGCGTTTCGTAGAGGATATCCGCATACGCCACGCCCCACGGCGCGCGGTTGCCCACGCCGCCGCCGTCATTGCCGATTTGCACCAGCATGGGCAGATAGCGCCCCGTCGCCGCCAGCCCCGCGTACCCCTCCGGCACATAGAGCTTGCTCAGCGTCCGCCCGGTCGTCGGGCTGATGCCGTCGGGCGTTTCATTCTCCCCCGCTTCCGTCAGGGGGATGTTGCGCGCTTCCTTCGGGTCGATGGTCGTTTCTGCCAGCGCCTGCGCCAGCAGAAGGCACAGCGCCGTCAACAACGCGGCGATTCGCTTCATCCCTTGCACCCCCGTTACTTCTTAATCGTCGTCACGCCGTCGTCGCAGCGGAAATACACCGTGTCCGGCTCCAGCGTCACGCCGTCCTTGGCGAACAGCTCATCCACCGTCAGCAGAATGTACCCCTGCTCGTAGAGCCATTCCGCCATCACTTTCGCGGTGTTTGGCGTGTTGTCCTTGATGTCGTGCATCAGCACAATATCGCCGTCGGTGAACTGCTTCTTGGTCTTGCTCATAATCAGCGACGTACTGCGCCCGCGCCAGTCGTAGGTATCCACCGACCACTGGATGTACGCCCAGCCGACTTTCGCCTTGATCATCGCCGGATACACGCCGTAGGGCACGCGGTCATAGCGCGTCGGGATGCCGATGATGGAAATCAGCGCATTGTTTACCTTCTCCGGCATGGCGCGGAGGGTAGCGGCGCTGATTTTCCGCGCGTCGCCGTGCGTCCAGTTGTGGCTGGCGACGGCGTGACCCTCGTCGTGCGCGCGCTGCACCAAATCGGCGTAGGGCTTCATGTTTTTGCCAATCATGAAGAAAGTGGCGGGCGCGCCGACCTCCATCAGGCTGTTGAGGACTTTGGTGGAGTTGGTGCGCGTCGGGCCGTCGTCAAACGTCAGCGCGACGGTCTTATAATAGGAAAGGTTGTCCGTCTCGATCTGCGCCTTTTCGGTCATGTACGGGCGAATATCGGGGTAGAACAGCGTCGTCTCAATCAGCGTGTGATGCTCCGGATAGAACGCGTCCGCCGAGAGGTGAATGACCAGCGACATGCCGTGCAGCGTGAAGTCGAGATTCCGCAGCCCCTCGTCCGACAACACCTGCGCAACGGCATCCGGGTCAGGCGTTTCATCCGGGAAATAGTAGTTGATTTGGGCTTTGAGCTTCTCGCGCAGCATCGTCCAGCCCTCGCTGCCTTCGGGGAAAATGTCCGTCAGCAGGATTCTTTCGCCGGTCGTCATGTCGAACGTGCGGCTGGTGAACTCCTGCGCAATCAGGTCGCGGTGGTAGGTCGTGCGCGCCTGCACAAGGAAGCTCATCCACGTCAGCCCCGTTTTGCTATGGCGGATTTCGACGTCCAGCCGGCTATTCTTATCGCCGTTCGCTTTCCCTGCTTGGAGCGTCGGGGCGATTTTGTCCGCGTACGCCTGCGCCAGCCCGTTGATTTCGTCATCGACGCTCGTCAATGCGGTTTTGACCGACCACAGCCGGATGCCGCTCTTGTTGCTCTGCTTGGAATCGGTATACTTCGCCGTCACGCGGTGGCACGCCTGCATTCCGCCCTCCGCCGATGCGGATGCGGGCAGCATCGTCAGCAGAAGGATAGCTACAAGCAGGCAGGCAATGTACTTCTTCATCATCGGAATGCTCCTTTCCAATGGGATGCGGGGGATTTTTCCCGTAGAAACTGCAAATTTCGCGCATTTTCGTGCGAAAAAAGGGGCAAACGCGCATCAATACTGCGTTGTGACCCCGTCCAGGCAGCGCCAGTACGCCTGATTCGCTTCCAGCGTCACGCCGTCCTTGGCGAACAGCTCGTCCACCGTCAGCAGCATGAAGCCACGCTCCTCCAGCTTCGGGATGAACATCTCCGTCGCCTTGGCGGAGTTGATTTTCATGTCGTGCATGAGGATGATGCCGCCGTCCTTGGTGCTGGCAGCAATGGTATTGGCGGTGCGGTAGGCATCGGGGCCCTGATCGCCGCCGCTCCAGTCCTGCGCCTCCGCCGTCCACTGAATCAGCGGCCAGCCGACGCCGTAGCTGCCCATGCGCTGCCACTGTCCACCGGGTGCGCGGGCGTACGCCGGGGCAATGCCGATGGCGGCGATATGCGCGCGGTTGACCTTGTCGTACATGGCGCGGAACTTGCCGCCCTGCTCCTGATTCGCGTACAGGTGCTCGTAGAAGTGCGTCCCAATCGCGTGCCCCTCGTCGTGCTCCTGCCGCGCCAGATAGGCGAAGTCGCTGACGCGGCTGCCGACAAGAAAGAACGTCGCGCGCGCGCCGGTTTTCATCAGCGCATCCAGCACATGCGGCGTAATCCATTGGTTCGGGCCGTCGTCATACGTCAGCGCGCAGAAGCGGTACAGGCTCGCGTTGTCCGTTTGCCGCTGCGCTTCTTCGGTCATGTACGCGCGAATCTGCGGATAGTACAGCGTCGCCTGCATCAGCTGCGGATGATTTTCGTAGACCGACGGCAGCGGAATGACCAGCGACATGCCATAGAGCATGAAATCCGCCTGAGCGAGATTTTCGCAGAGCGCCTCGACCGCCGCCGCTTCGGGCGTTTCGTCCGGATAATAGGCATTTGCCGCGTCGCGCACCGCTTGTTCCAGCAGCTCCCACGCGGGCGAATCCGCCGGGAAAATGTCGGCAAGCGTGATTCGCTGCCCGGTCAGCATATCGTAGGTGCGCGTGGTGAACCGCACCTGCTGAATCTGCCGATGGTACTCCTGCCGCGCCTGCACCATGAAGCTCATCCAGCTCATTCCCGTCCGGCTGTGGAGGATGCGCACGGTCAGGCTGCTGTTCAGCGTGCGTTCCCTGCCCGGCTTTTGGAGCAGGGGCGACAGTTCCGCCGCGTAGTCATCCGCCAGCGCGTTCAGCTCGGCATCCACCGTGGCCAGCGCGGTTGTGATGTGCCACACGCTGATGGACGCGCCGCTTTGCGCGGTGGATTTCCGCTCGGCCATCGTCACCCGATGGCAGGGCTGAATCGGCGTGCCGTCCGTTTCGGCGGATGCGACCGTCACCATACACAACGAAAGAAGCAGGCAAATCCATCCCAGAAGCAGTCGCTTTTTTCCTTTTTTCATGGGCGGATGCCCTCCTTTCGCGCAGTGTTATACTATTTCCAGATAAGAATGCGCCAAGATGCGCCGCGAATTTTTCATT
>OKTI01001055.1_pt1 | contig 12010 bp, 10 predicted proteins | sample 1606071 | NCBI WGS metagenome assembly OKTI01 (sample SAMEA3879500, study PRJEB24766) | human gut metagenome | biome: human-associated habitat; feature: feces | place: USA | collected 1985/1987
GAAGATGATCTGGCGGATGACGGCGCAGGCAATGCAGGCGTGCAGAAGGTACGTGAATTTGCAAAGGAAGACGGAAGTGAAGTATTCGTAATTTGTGCACAGATCGAACAGGAGATGGCACAGCTGGTGGAGGAAAACAAACATTTCACCACGCCATCCAAATTCCTGAACGAATTTCCGGTTGCACTCAAGGCGGAAAATGAAAAGACCCGAGAGGAACTGGAAAAGATGCAGGATTGCGGAAAGCAGATGGGAGTGCTTGCCCTCAATGCGGCGATTGAAGCCGGGCGTATGGGAGAGGGAGGAAAACAGTTTGTTACGGCTGCAGAAACGATCCGTGTATCTGCGGGAACGTATGATGAGCTGATTGATCAGGCACATAAGAGGCTGGCAGATTCGGATGAGAGAATTGCAGAGCTGGAAGAGCAGGTACACCGGATGGTTACATTGCTGAAAGAAAACAATGTGGCAATGACCAAACTGATGAAATCCTGTCAGGAGGCTGCGCGTCAGGCACAGGAATGGAATCGTTTAAAACCATGTCCAAATTTCAAAGAGATGGAAAACCAGATTGTTGTGCTTCGCAATGCAGATGAGGAAATTGCCAAATCCGAGGAACGCAACCGGATGCAGATGGAGGATTTTACAGAAGAAATGGAGAGTCAGAAGAAAAATTTTGATGAACTTCTTCAATCCATGGAAACCGTGTACCGGCATGCGGCAGAACGCAAAAAATAAAAGGAAAAAGAAAAGGAGCTGACCAGAGAGGCCAGCTCTTTTATTATTCCACAGAAAAATTGTTATCGGTTTTGGATGAGGTGGCGGCAGCTTTAGCACGCGCCCAGTTGTGGCGGTAAACCACATGGTACATGACTGCGGCAAGAACAAATGCACAACATACATCAAAGAAAGAATGCTGTTTGATAAACATCGTTGCCAGAATGATGCTGACCGTCAGAATCAGTGTCAGGAGACAGACCAGCTTGTTTTTGCGCAGCTTTTTATTGTGTGTCACCGCAAGATAAATGCCGAGCGAATTATATACATGGATACTCGGAAACAGATTCGTCGGAGTATCACCGGCATATAGGCGTTCACAGAGCATGGTGCACAGATTGTGGTGTGTGAAATAGGTCGGACGCAGATACTGCCCGTTCGGGTATACCGTGGAGATGATTAAAAAGATTGTCATTCCGGTAAACAAAAACGCACACAATTTATAGTAATCTGTTTTATTATGTAATGCCATATAGGCGATGCCCCATCCGACAAAAGGAAACCAGAGCAGATAAGGGATGACAAAGTATTCACAAAACGGAATATAATCATCAATCGGTACATGGATGACATGAAAATGTGTCGTGACGGTTTTTTCTACATAGTTAAACCATGCCATGTACACGAAAAAATATAACAAAATCCATAAATGTTTATATTTTTCATAATATTTTCGGAACACAAACGTCCGCTTACTTTGGGTTTCCGGCAACATAAATACTCCTTTTATATTTGTGTGCAGATCTTTTTTCTTTTGTTCTGAAATTGATTATAGCACGGGGAAAAAAGCACGACAATATAAAACCCGCAATGTTCATAAAACTTTAAAAATTTGGCACATTGACAACCTCTTGTGCTTTTGTATAATACAATAGTGACGGAGGATAAGAATTTTGAAAAAAGCACGAATGAAAAGAAAACAGAGAAGAAAACTGATATGGATGGTGGCAGGACTGGCCGTTCTTTTGTATCTGGGACTGGCCGTTTATTTCCACAATCACTTTTTCCCGAAAACGACATTAAATGGAAGAAAAGCGGGAGGGTATACCGCGCAGAAAGTGATGGATGAGATTACGGAAGAAATCCATTCCTACCAGTTAAAGATAGCAACAAGAGACAAGCATACAGAAAAAATTTCCGGACAGGATATTTCGCTGGAACCACAGTGGGGAGACGAAATAACAGAGCTGGTACACGCACAGAATATTTTTGCATGGCCGGTAAAAATTTTCCAGAAACAGACATTGAAAAATACAACACTTGTCGACTATGACAAAGATAAGCTGCAGACACAGATCGATGCATTGGACTGTATGGATGCAGAGCATCAGACGGCACCGGAGAATGCTTCGGTTTCTTCTTATGATAAAACGGAAGGATTTACCGTGGTTGGGTGCGTCATGGGAACGACAATTGATACAGAAAAAATGTACCAGGCAGTGCAGGGGGCAGTGGAAGGGGTAAAAGAGAACCTCTCTTTGGAAAAAGCCGGTGTTTATGTAGATCCGACGGTTTTAGATGATGATGGGAATCTGGCAAAAGCCGTAAAGAAAATGAACGGATATGCAAAGACAAAGATTACATTTACCGTGGGAGATGCGAAAGAGGTACTTGATGCTTCCGTATTTGGTGACTGGTTCCGGTTAAATAAAAAGTTAAAACCGGTACTGGACCAGGAGTGTGTAAAAGCATACGTCAGTGATCTTGCAAAAAAATATAATACCTGTTACAGTGCCAAAACGTTAAAGACTTCTTACGGAAAGACGGTTACGATTCCGGAGAGCCATTATGGATGGAAGATTGATACGGAAAAGGAAATCGCCCAGATTACGAGTGAGATCAAAGCCGGGAAAACAGTGGAAAGAGAACTGAATTATTCCATGACAGCCAATTCCCATGGAAAAAATGATTATGGCGATTCTTACGTTGAGATCAATCTGACGGCACAGCATATGTTCTTATATAAAGATGGAAAACTGGTGATTGATTCGGATTTTGTATCAGGAAATGTATCGAAAAATAATGCGACACCGACCGGTGCATATGGCGTGACATATACCGAGAAAAATGCAACGCTGCGCGGAGAAAACTATGAGACGCCGGTTACATACTGGATGCCTTTTGCGGGAAATGTCGGTATGCATGATGCCTATTGGCGCAGCAAGTTCGGAGGAAGTATTTATAAATATGCAGGATCACATGGCTGCATCAATCTTCCGCCGGAAGTCGCAAAGGTAGTATTTGAAAATGTTAAGAAGAATTATCCGGTGCTGGTGTATGAACTTCCTGGAACGGAAAGTACCGATGCAACAGATAAGGGAGAAGCAAAAAAGGTCGTAAAACTGATTGACGCACTCGGAACCATTACAAAGGATTCCAAAGAAGCGGTGCAAAAGGCAAGAAATGCGTATGATAAACTGACTGCCAATGATAAGGTGTATGTCACAAATTATGATAAATTAAAGAAAGCAGAAGAAAAATTACAAAAATTGCAGAAAAATTCAAAGGAATAGGGGATACTTGACAAAATTGATAAAAAACTGCAAAATGTAACTGCGCAACCGTTTAACATGCAATGGATGCATAGGTGTGCAGTTAGGAGAAGAATATGAAAAAGGGAAATGTAATCACCATTTCGGATGTTGCGGAAGCACTTGGCGTTTCCAAAACGACAGTCAGCCGGGCAATATCCGGAAAGGGAAGAATCGGTGAGGCAACAAGGCAAAAAGTCTTGGCTTATATAGAGGAGCATGATTATAAACCGAATGTAATTGCAAGAGGACTTGCACAGTCAAAAACATTCAATCTCTGCGTGGTTATGCCGGAGGATTATGCACTGGTAGATCTTCCGTTTTTTCAGGAAGTCATTACAGGAATTCAGGAAATTGCAGGAATGAATGAGTACGACATTCTGTTGTGTATCTGTCAGGAAAATGATATTACAGGTCTTGAACGCGTCGTGAGAAACCGCAAGGTGGACGGGATTGTGCTGCTGCGGACCTTTTTAAAAGACCCGCAGATAGAACTGCTTTTAGAGAAAAAGATTCCGTTTGTTACAACCGGTAGTACTACCTACCGCAAAGTCAAACAGGTGGACAATGACCAGCAGAGCGCCTGCCGCGAACTGACATCTATTTTACTGATGCGCCAGATGAAGCATATCGCTCTGCTCGGAGGAAGTGAATCTTTCGTAGTCAACCAGAACCGGTATAAAGGATACCAGCAGGCATATCAGGAAGCGGGAAGAGAAGTGGAAGAAACGCTTGTTTACCGGAATTTGGAGAGCTGTGCCTTTATGGATCGTGCAGTGGAAGAAGTGCTGGAAAAAGGGGCGGATTGTATTGTCTGCATGGATGATGCCATCTGCATACAGGTACTTCGCAAGCTGCGGCAGGAACACATAAAAGTGCCGCAGGATATCCGTGTGGCATCGTTTTACAACAGTTCCGTGCTCGAGAACAATATACCATCGATCACTTCGTTGTCTTTCAATGCGAGAGAACTCGGAATGGAAGCCTGTAAGAATCTGCTGGCGCAGATTGAAGGGGAGACGGTACCGGATCGGACACTGTTGTCGTATGAAGTAGTACTTAAAGAATCCACAAAATAAAAATTCAAAGATTGGATGGCGCAAGTGCCAGAACGGTGTATGTAAATGTTAAAGCAGATCATAACGGAAATTGAAAACAGACAGAATATAACCCGTGAACAGCTGGCTCTGCTGCTGGAGACAACGGATACCGGGGACATTGCATTTCTTCACGAGCGGGCACGTAAGACAGCAGATGCCATTTACGGAAAGCAGGTGTTTATCCGTGGATTGATTGAATTCACCAATTACTGTAAGAATGACTGTATTTACTGTGGCATTCGAAAGAGCAATCGCAAGGCAGAACGCTATCGCCTGACGGAGGAAGAAATTCTTTCCTGTTGTGCAAATGGGTATGAACTGGGATTTCGGACCTTTGTGCTGCAGGGAGGGGAAGATCCGTATTTTACGGACGATAAAATCTGTGCCCTGATACGGCAGATCAAGGCACAGTATCCCGATTGTGCGGTGACGCTTTCCATCGGGGAGAAAGAGCACGACAGCTATCAGGCATTTTTTGATGCCGGTGCGGACCGGTATCTGCTGCGTCATGAGACCGCGGACGAGGCGCATTATGGAAAACTGCATCCGGCAGAAATGTTCTGGAAACATCGCATGGACTGTCTGTGGGATTTAAAAGAAATCGGTTATCAGGTGGGATGTGGATTTATGGTCGGTTCGCCGGAGCAGACGGTGGATACGCTGTATGAAGATCTGCAGTTTATCCGGAAATTGCAGCCGCATATGGTAGGCATCGGTCCGTTTATTCCCCAGAAGGATACCCCGTTTGGCGAAAAAAAGGCAGGAACAATGGAAGATACGCTTCGGCTTTTATCCATTATCCGGCTGTTGCAGCCGCATGTGCTGCTGCCATCAACAACTGCACTGGGAACCATTCATCCGCTGGGCAGGGAAAAAGGAATTCAGGCAGGGGCAAATGTTGTGATGCCGAATCTTTCCCCGGTAGCAGTGCGGGAAAAATATAAATTATATGATAATAAAATCTGTACGGGAGATGAGGCGGCAGAGTGCCGGCACTGTATGGCGCGCCGCATGGAAAGTGTCGGATACAAAGTGGTCGTAAACCGTGGAGATTATCACTGATTCAGCAAAACGCACAAGAAGGAGAACGCATATGGGTGCAACATGGAATGAAACACCGTCTGCAAATCGTCTGCATATCGGTGTATTTGGAAAAACAAACAGCGGAAAATCTTCATTTATCAATGCTTTTACCGGGCAGGAGGTTTCCATCGTCGCAGATGTGGCGGGAACGACAACCGATCCGGTATACAAGGCAATGGAAATTTATCCGATGGGACCGTGCACGATTATGGACACGGCGGGATTCGATGATGAAAGTACGCTGGGAGAACAGCGCGTGGAACGGACGCGGCTTGCAGCCCAAAAAGCAGATCTGGCAATTATTGTTTTTTCTGCATGTCCGGTTTGCGGCGAATCCTATGAGGAAGAACTGAAATGGTACACCTGGTTTAAGGAGCGTAAAATTCCGGTTCTTCTGATCATTAACAAGGCGGACGTGGCGGATGCAGCACCTCTGAAAAATTATCTGAAAGAAAAAACAAAGGAAGATGCACTGGCAGTCAGTGCATTGACCGGAGCCGGTATGGAAAATGTCCGGGAGGCAATGAGCCGCAGAGTGCCGGAGAATTTTGGAAACCGTTTGATTACGGGGGATCTGGTTACGGAGGAAGATCTTGTGCTTCTTGTTATGCCACAGGATATTCAGGCACCGAAAGGACGTCTGATTCTGCCGCAGGTGCAGACGCTGCGGGAATTACTGGATAAAAAGTGTATGGTTATGAGTGTGACCACGGACAAACTGCTTCCGGCACTCAACATGCTGCAGCAGGCACCAAAGCTGATTATTACCGATTCCCAGGTGTTTGATTATGTATACCAGAATAAACCGGCGGAAAGTATGCTGACATCTTTTTCTGTGCTGTTTGCTGCATACAAAGGGGATCTGCCGTACTATATGGAAGGTGCCAGACAGATCGATGCAATGAACGAAAACTCTCATGTGCTGATAGCGGAATGCTGTACGCATGCCCCTTTGAGCGAGGATATCGGCAGGGTAAAAATTCCGCGTATGTTGCGGAAACGATTTGGAGAACGGCTAAGGATTGATCATGTGAGCGGCACGGATTTTCCACAGGATCTGGAAGGGTATGACCTGATCATTCAGTGTGGCGCGTGTATGTTTAACCGCAGATATGTAGTATCAAGAATCGACCGCGCAAAGGCACAGAACATTCCAATGACAAATTATGGGATTACAATTGCACATTTGACTGGAATTCTGGATAAAATTGTGCTAACATTGCGGTAACAGGAAAGAAGGGGATTACGGCATGAAGATTACAATTGCAAGAGAGTGCGGCTGTTATGGAGATGAAGTCGGACAGGTTCTGGCAGACAGACTGAATGTTCCACTTTACAATAAAAAGACATTAACAGAACTCGCAAAGAAAAAGGGAATTCTGGAGCATTATCCGGATTATTTCGGTGAGAATCCGGCGGGAACGCTTCTGGCAGTCATTGCGGAAGACGATGGGGAAGACAGTGTTGTGCACCGGACACCGAGGAAAGTTCTGGATGAACTGATTGGGGAGACATCGTGTATTCTGATTGGCAGAGCCGGAAATTATGCTTACCGGAAGGAAAACGATGTGGTACGGGTGTTTTTAAGTGGTGACAGGGAATCCCGGATTCATCATCTGATGGAGAAGCATAAGGTGAAAAGGCATGAGGCGGAGGCCATCATTGAGAAGACGGAAGGCCGGCGTAAGCAGTATCATATGTATTATACCGGGGAGGACTGGGGGTACGCTGCAAATTATGATCTTTGCATTAATGATACGCGTTTTGGAATTGAAGGTACGGCAGATATCATTATGCAGTATGTAAAAGATTGCACCGCACAGGAAAAATAGGGAGAAGGATTTAAGAATGGGGATTGTATTTTATTAATACAATCCTTATTTTTGCCCCAAAAATCCTGAAAGGTGCTAAAATGGGAAAAGCGAAAGAAGGAGTTAAAAAATGAAGTATTTAAGACAACTATTGATGATTCTTATTTTCTCGTTTATCGGGGAAGTCCTGCACGCGGTGATTCCGATTCAGATGCCGGCAAGTATTTATGGTCTGGTGCTTTTATTTATTGCACTGATGACAGGACTGGTCAAATTGCCGCAGGTGCATGAAGCCGCGCGGTTTCTGATTGAGATTATGCCGCTGATGTTCATTCCGGCGGGTGTCGGGCTGATTGACAGCTGGGGAGAACTGCGGCCGATTCTGCTTCCGGTCATTGTTCTGCTGCTCGTTTCTACCGTACTGGTTATGGGCGTGTCAGGACAGGTTACACAGCAGATGATGCATCATGGAAAGAAAGAGGACAAGAATGAATAACTTTTTACAGAACTCTGTATTTTTCGGAGTATTTATCAGTATTATTACCTATGAGATCGGGGTATTGATCAAGAAAAAATTAAAGATCGCCATTTTTAATCCACTGTTGATTTCTATGGCACTGATCATTATTATTCTGCTGATTTTTCATGTGGATTATGACACATACGAAAGTGGGGCGAAATACCTTTCGTATTTCCTGACACCGGCAACGGTTGCGCTGGCGGTACCTTTGTATGAGCAGATTGGAAGGCGATTCTTGCAGGAATTTTTGCGGGTGCCATGACCTCTGCGCTGTGTGTGCTGGTATTGTCACTGATTTTTAAATTATCACACAAACAGTATGTCACACTGCTTCCAAAGTCCATCACAACGGCGATCGGTATGGGATTGTCCGAAGAACTGGGCGGAATTGTAACCATTACGGTTGCAGTTATCATTGTCACAGGGGTGATTGGAAATATGTTTGCCGAGAATATCTGTAAACTGTTTCACATTAGCGATCCGGTGGCAAAGGGCGTTGGAATCGGGTCTGCTTCGCATGCCATGGGAACATCAAAGGCAATGGAGATGGGAGAGATTGAAGGGGCAATGAGCAGTCTGTCAATTGCAGTCTCAGGTCTGATGACGGTTGTGGTATCGCTGATCTTTTCACATATTTATTAAGGGGGAAAAAAGAGGGGGTTATGGCTTTACAATTTGTACTGGGAAGTTCGGGGAGCGGGAAAACAGAATACATCTATGAGCGTCTGGTGCGGCAGGCAGGGGAACATCCGAAGAAAAATTATCTGGTGATTGTACCGGAGCAGTTTACGATGCAGACCCAGCAGAAACTGGTGGAACTTGCACCGAATCATGCAATTATGAACATTGATGTGTTAAGTTTTAAGCGTCTGGCATACCGTGTGTTTGATGATATGGGGATGCAGGACATACAGGTTCTGGAAGAAACCGGAAAAAACCTGGTGCTGCGCAAGCTTGCACAGGAACAGGAGGAGACGCTTACCGTTCTTCGGGCAAATATGAACCGGATGGGATATATCGGGGAAGTAAAATCAATGATCTCAGAGCTGGTGCAGTACCGGATTTCACCGGAACAGCTGGTGGATCTGACGGAGGACAAAACAATCTCACCGGTACTTTCTGCAAAACTGCGCGACGTGGCAACCATGTATCGCGCTTTTTGTGATTTTATGAAAGATAGTTTTGTGACGGCGGAAGAGATATTAAATGTTCTGAAAAATCTTGTGCCGCAGTCGGAAACTTTGCGGGATGCGGTGCTGGTATTTGATGAGTTTACCGGTTTTACACCGATACAGAATGATCTCATGCGGGAATTGTTGCAGGTGACAGAGCATATTTACATTACGCTTACAATCGATGCTGCAGAAGATTTTTATCATTGTAGTGGAAATGAAGAATTATTTGCACTGTCCAAAAAAACGATTCTGTCTTTGATGAAGATGGCAGAAGAACTTCATGTGCAGGTGATGGAACCGGTGGTAATGACAGACAGTGCACACAAGCGTTTTAAGCTGGCTCCGGCACTGGCATTTATGGAACAGAATCTGTTTCGTCCCCGTCCGGCAAAATATACCAAGCCGGTAGAAGAAATCCATCTTGCCGCAGTAAAAAATCCACAGGAAGAACTGATCCTTGTGGCCAGGCAGATCAATGCGCTGATCAGACAGGGATACCGCTATCGGGAAATTGCTGTGGTGACGGGCGCAGTGGAAGCTTATCAGAGTTATATGGATCCGGTTTTTACGAAATATGAGATTCCATATTTTATGGATACGACCAAAGAAGTGTTATTTCATCCGTTCATTGAATGTATTCGTGCCGCGCTTGAAATTGTGGATACGAATTTTAGTTATGAGGCAGTCATGCGCTTTTTGCGGTGTGGATTCTGTGATATTGCGGAGGACGATCTGGACCGGCTGGACAGTTATCTGGTTGCAACCGGTATCCGCGGCAAAGCGGCGTGGAGCAGACGATGGGGGCATATGCCACGGCAGAAAACGCTTTACGATCTGGAACAGCTCGAAAAACTCCGGGAAAAAATATATGGGTATCTTGAGCCGTTTGCAGCAGTATTTGCCCGAAAAGATGCCCGTGTTTCGGATGGCATCCGGGCATTGTATGAGCTGCTGACACAGCTGGACACCCAGCATCAGTTATGGAACAGGGAACAGCAGCTTCTGGCGCAGGGAGAGGAAACCAGATCCCGGGAATATGCACAGATTTATACAATCGTGATGCAACTTCTGGAAAAATATAATCTATTACTGGGGGAGGAGCCATTGCAGATCCGGGATTTTACCGAAGTGCTGGAGGCAGGACTTTCCGCTGCAGACGTGGCTGTGATTCCACCGGGCTATGACAGTGTTACAATAGGAGATATCGAACGTACACGATTAAATCATATCAGGATTTTATTTTTTATCGGTGTGAACGACGGTATTATTCCGAAAGCGGCAAATGCCGGAGGAATTATTTCCGAATACGAAAGAGAACTTCTGGCAGAAAAAGTGGAGTTAGCACCGGGGGCAAGGGAGCAGGCATTTATTCAGCGCTTTTATTTGTACCGCAATCTTACCAAACCTTCAGAAAAATTATATGTCAGTTATGCAAAGGTTGACAGTGAGGGAAAAGCCATCCGTCCTTCTTATCTGACCGGAGTTTTGAGGAAACTGTTTCCGACACTGAAATTGCAGGAACCGGAGCATATGGAGGCGCATACAGATTTTTATACCAAAGAGGCTGCCGAAGATTATCTCGTCTTCGGACCGCACGAAGAAGCCTGGTATGCGCTTGCCCGCTGGTTCCTGCAGGAGAATGATATGCAAAAGCAGGAGAAGATCCGTAAACTTCTGCATGCGCCGTATACACGGTATGAGGGAGAGCCAATCAGCCGGGCGGTTGCGCTTGCACTGTACGGAAGACATCCGTACGGAAGTATTACGCGGCTGGAACGGTTTGCCGCCTGTGCATATGCACATTTTCTGCAATACGGGTTAAAACTTACGGAGCGTGAGACCAGTGCATTTGAGAGTGTGGATATGGGAAATATCTATCATACGGCCTTAGAACGCTACAGCCGGAAGCTGGAACAATCGGAATATGACTGGTTTGTGGTGCCGGATGCCGTGCGCCGGCAGATGGCAGAGAATGCCATGCAGGAGGCAATTGCCGGGTATCCGGGTATGGCGGTCTGCGATACGGCAGAAAATGCCTATCAGAGAAAACGGATGCTTGCTATTTTTGACCAGACGGTCTGGGCATTGACCAGACAGGTGCGTGCGGGGCAGTTTGTACCGGAAAAATTTGAGGTGACATTTGACGAACTGGAGGGAAAGGAAAGTCTCGAGTACCGGTTATCGCATGATGTGACCATGCGGTTGGAAGGACGGATTGACCGTCTGGATACCTTTGAAGATGAAAATAAAATTTCGATTAAAGTAATAGACTATAAATCTGGAAATACAAAGTTCGATCTGATCCGTGTGTACCGTGGACTGCAGCTGCAGCTGGTGGTTTATATGGATGCGGCGATGGAAATGCTGCGGGGACAGCATCCGAAAAAAGAAATCCTTCCCGGGGGAATTCTCTATTATCACATTGATGATCCGGTACTCGAATCGGATACTCCATTGTCAGACGAAGAGGCCGAGCAGGCGCTGCTTTTCGCACTGCGTCCGGATGGACTAGTGAATTCCGGAGAGGAAATCTATCGTGCCATGGATCAGAATTTTGAGGGAAAATCGCAGATGATCCCCGTGGAAATCAAGAAAAACGGTGAAATTTCCACAGCGCGTTCAAAAGTGGCATCGACGGAAGAGTTTGCGGTGATTACCCGCTATGTAGAGCACGAGATCCGGCAGTGTGGAGAGGCCATCTATGCGGGAAATATTGCGGTGAATCCTTACCGGAGTGATATAGAAACCAGCTGTACCTATTGTCCATATGCATCGGTGTGCGGGATGGATGCAAAAATTCCGGGATATGAATACCGGCAGTTTGCATCCATGAAAAAAGAAGAAGTGCTTGACCAGATGCAGACAGAGCTTGCCAGAAACAGGGGAAAGGAGGAGCGATCAGATGAAATGGACGAAGGAACAGCAGAACGTCATTGATTTCAGAAACCGGGATATTCTCGTCTCGGCGGCAGCGGGATCGGGAAAAACAGCGGTGCTTGTGGCACGTATTATC
>OKTI01001063.1_pt1 | contig 11895 bp, 12 predicted proteins | sample 1606071 | NCBI WGS metagenome assembly OKTI01 (sample SAMEA3879500, study PRJEB24766) | human gut metagenome | biome: human-associated habitat; feature: feces | place: USA | collected 1985/1987
CGCTGCAGTGTGGTCGAGGTCATGGGCCGCAACGCCGGTTACATCGCTCTGAACGTGGCCATCGCCTCCGGCGCTATGGCTGTGCTGCTGCCCGAGAAGGAATTCGATATGCAGCGCGACATTCTGGATAAGATTGCCGAGACCCAGAAGACCGGCAAGCGTCACTTTATCATCATTGTGGCCGAGGGCGTGGGTCATGCACAGGAGATCGCCAACGAGATCCAGGCACGTACCGGTATCGATTCCCGCGCAACCATTCTGGGTCATGTGCAGCGTGGCGGTTCTCCCACCCTGCGCGACCGCGTGAATGCTTCTGCCATGGGTTATCAGGCTGTCTGCCTGCTGGAGCAGGGCAAGTATAACCGCATCGTCGGCATGAAGGGTGAGAAGCTGGTGGACTACCCCGTGGACGAGGCTTTGGAAATGACCAAGAGTCTTGACCCCGTGCTGGTGGACGTGTGCAACACCATTTCCATCTGATCATAACATTTAATGCAAGAGCCATTCTCTCAGGTTTTCTGAGCGGATGGCTCTTTTTGCTACCGATTTTTCAGAATTGACGTATTATAAGTAAAAACCAACAACTTTTCGTTTACAAGTGCCTCCAAATCAGTTATACTGAGAAAAACGGAGGTGCTGCCATGAAATACAGCTGGATCGACACGGAACTTCTGCAAAAGCCTAGCGTTACCAAAGACTTACAGGCAGAGTGGAACTGGATAAGGTATCACATCGGCGGCAAAATGTTTGCAGCCGTCTGTCTGGATGATGCTACGGGAAAGCCGGTGTATATCACCTGCAAGCTGGACCCCGCCGAGGGCGATTTTCTGCGCCGACAGTATGAAGATATCATTCCGGGCTATTATATGAATAAGGTGCATTGGAACTCCGTAAAAGCAGAGGGAAATGTGCCGGATGCATTGCTGCGGGAGATGCTGGAAAAATCTTATCGTCTGGTGCTGGGCAGCTTCAGTAAAAAGAAACAGCGCGCGCTGCTGGAAGGGGAAAAGAAGGATGCCATTTGACTACAAGAAAGAATATAAAGAGTTCTATCTCCCGCCGAAGAAACCGCAAATCATCACCGTCCCTGCGATGAATTTTGTGGCGGTACATGGCAAGGGCGACCCCAACGACCCGGCAGGGGAATACAAGGCAGCGCTGGAACTGCTGTACGGCATTGCGTTTACCATTAAAATGAGCTATAAGGGCAGCCATAAGATGGACGGCTATTTTGAATATGTCGTTCCACCACTGGAGGGACTGTGGCATCAGCCCGGTGCAGAGGACGTGGATTTTTCCAACAAGGAGACCTTTATCTGGACCTCTATGATCCGTCTGCCGGAATTTGTCACCCGTGCCGAATTTGACTGGGCGGTGCAGGAAGCTACGGCCAAAAAGAAAAAGAACTTTTCTAAGGTGGAATTTTTCACCTATGATGAAGGCCTGTGCGTGCAGTGTATGCACATCGGCTCCTATGACACCGAGCCGGGGACCCTGCGGCAGCTGGATGCGTTTGCAGCGGAACAGGGATATTGCTCGGATTTTTCAGACACACGCTTCCATCACGAGATCTATCTGGGCGACCCGCGCCGCACCGCACCGGAGAAGCTGAAAACCGTGCTGCGACATCCGATCCGCAGAATGAAATGACAGAAAACTTCACAAAAACTGTCGCTTTTTGTTGTGAGATGTGCTATACTAAAATTATCTGTAGAAACACACTTAAAAATGGAGGAAAACATCATGCAGCATGAAACTGTCATCGTGCTGGACTTTGGCGGACAGTACAATCAGCTGATTGCCAGAAGAGTCAGAGAATGTAATGTATATTGTGAAGTGCATCCTTATACGCTCAGTCTGGATAAGATCCGGGAAATGAACCCTAAGGGTATCATCTTTACAGGTGGTCCAAACAGTGTATACGGAGAGGATTCCCCCAGATGCCCGAAAGAGATATTCGAAATGGGTATTCCGATTCTGGGAATCTGTTATGGATCACAGCTTATGTCCTATATGCTGGGCGGCAACGTAAAAACTGCGCCTGTCAGCGAATATGGTAAGACAGAACTGCTGGTTGACAAAAAAGACTCCAGAATTTTTGAAGGAGTATCAGAGAAAACAATTGTCTGGATGAGTCATACCGATTATATTGAAAAAGCACCGGAGAAATTCAAAATTACAGCCCATACACCAGTGTGTCCGGTTGCAGGAATGGAAAATGCAGAGAAGAAGCTGTATGCAGTACAGTTCCATCCGGAGGTTATGCATACTCAGGAAGGCACTAAGATGCTTTCCAATTTCGTATATGATATCTGTGGATGCACAGGCGACTGGAAGATGGATTCTTTCGTGGAGACAACGATCCACCAGATCCGTGAAAAGGTTGGAGACGGCAAGGTGTGCACTTTCCGGCGGTGTGGATTCTTCTGTTGCAGCAGTTCTGCTGTCCAAGGCGGTCGGCAAGCAGCTGACCTGTGTGTTTGTAGATCATGGTCTGCTTCGTAAAAACGAAGGAGATGAAGTAGAAGCTGTATTCGGCCCGGACGGTCAGTACGACTTAAACTTTATCCGCGTAAACGCACAGGAACGTTTCTATTCCAAACTGGCGGGTGTTTCTGATCCTGAAAAAAAACGTAAGATTATTGGAGAAGAATTTATCCGAGTATTCGAAGAAGAAGCAAAGAAAATTGGAGCAGTTGATTTCTTAGTACAAGGAACAATTTATCCAGATGTTGTTGAAAGTGGTCTTGGTGGAGAATCTGCCGTTATCAAATCACATCATAATGTTGGTGGATTACCAGATCATGTTGACTTTAAAGAAATCATCGAACCATTACGTGACCTGTTCAAAGACGAAGTAAGACAGGCAGGACTACAGTTAGGAATCCCAGAAAGACTTGTATTCCGTCAGCCATTCCCAGGACCAGGACTAGGAATTCGAATCATCGGAGAAGTCACAGAAGAAAAAGTAAAAATCGTCCAGGACGCAGACGCGATCTACAGAGAAGAAATCGCCAAAGCCGGATTAGACAGAGAAATCAACCAGTATTTTGCAGCATTAACTAATATGCGAAGTGTTGGAGTAATGGGAGATTTTAGAACATATGATTATGCAGTAGCATTAAGAGCTGTTAAGACAATCGACTTTATGACAGCTGAGGCATCAGAGATTCCTTATGAAGTGTTGAATAAGGTAATGAACAGGATTATTAATGAGGTTAAGGGAGTTAACAGAGTAATGTATGATTTAACTTCTAAGCCACCTGGAACTATTGAGTTTGAATAGTTGACGCTGGGCTACAAAGCCCGTAACCACGGGGCTTTGCGGCTTTGGGTGTTTGAAATTGCATTATCATTGCATTTTTATATTTCTTTGTGATACATTGCAGTATGCTGATTACTGGTATAATTAGCAATACTTTGAGAAGCTGACTGGTAGCTGAGAACCCCGGTCAGCTTCTTTGCAATCTCAATATTGGTGTTTGGATACAGATGACCATAAGTTCCTAGTGTCGTCTGTATTTTTTCATGTCCAAGACGCTCTTTAATCAGCAGTGGATTTTCGCCCATGCTGATAAGCAGGGAAGCATGCGAATGTCTCAGGGCATGAATTTTGATTCTGTGGACACCAGCTAAATTTGCCAATTTCTCTAATGCTCTTGGAAGCGTTGTTTTGCTGGTGGGTGTACTGTTATAACTCAGTACGAATCCACAATTTGGTAAAACCTTTGCCTGGACCGCCTTCCATTCTTGTAATTCCTTGATGGTATCAGCATCAATATAAATGGTACGGTTGCTTGCCTGCGTCTTAGGTTCAACGAATTTGTAGTCATTCATTGTTTTATAGTACAGTGTTTTACTAATAATCAGCATACCTGTTTCAAAATCAATATCATCCCACTGTAAGGCGGCAGCCTCTCCAATACGCATTCCAGTCATAAATAAAAGCCAGAACGAGATGAAGAGATAGTGCTCGTAGTAGTCACCTTTGTACAGCAGGGATATTACCTTCTGAAACTCCTCCAAAGTCCAGAAGTCGATCTTTACTTTTTTAGATTTGATATTGCCGATCATGCGGGCAGGATTCTTCTTTGCAAGTCCGAGGATAATCGCCCGGTCAAAAGCTAAACATAACATTCCCTGAACAATGCGTACATAGTTTGGACTGAATTGTTTTGCCAACTTGAGCTGCCAGGTCTGTACATTTATCGCTTCTATTTCGGACACTTTCTTCTTGTAGAAATAGGCAAAGTGTTTTTGAATGGTCGAGTAACGATTCTTGTAGGTACTTTCTTTCACCTGAGTTTTGTACCACGGAAGATAGATTTCTTCAATAAACTTTTTGAAGGTAATGTCTTCCTTCTTATCAGCTAATTCTTCCGTTGATGCAAGAATCAATTTGGAATACTCGGCACGGGCTTCTTTTTTTGTTGAGAATCCGCTGCGGTATTTTTGAATCTGTTTTCCGGTTACAGGATGATATCCGAGGTTGGCTCGAAAATAATAAGTGCCGTTTTCTGCTTTTTTAATTGGATCTTTTGCCATGATTTCACTCCTTACTAAAATGCAAAAAGCACGATCATTCTTGCTTATCGGGCAAAGTAATCCCTAATAATTCTTCAACGGCTTCTTTTGGAACCCTGTCTAATTTTCTGGATTGATAATAGGTATGCCCCTTTTCTACCATAAGTTCCTTTGCTTTTTTGATAATATCAGCAGCAAAGGAAGGACCGTAGCCTAATTCAATCAAATCCCTTTTTGTTACAGTTATCATGAATCTCCTTTCCACAGACAGGGAATCAACTTGATACCTGTCTATTATTATATCAAATTTTGAGTAAAAGTTCTCTAATAAAAGCGCTATAAGCTAAAATCCCAAAAGTCTATGTTATTCTTTCAGAAGCCAGTTCCTATGCCCGTTCCGGCCACGTAAAACGGTGTTACTTTGTAACTATTAAGCTGCAGGCGTGCGAAGATGCAAACTATCTGCAGTCACCTATATCAATCTCCCGAAAGATTTCTTTTGTTTTCAAGGTACGGCGAATGGATATATTACCCATTCAATTAAGGAATAGGGGGCTTTTCTTTAAGATTGAAAAATTTTAAGAAAAAATGATAAAAATAAAAGCTGCCTTGATTTGGCAGCCACGGAAATCTATTTGCGTTTTAGAGCCAGACGATTCAGCATGGAAATGAGCGCAAGCATATCCTCGTCATCGAGTTGTTTCATCAGATCAGTTGCTTTGTCAATCAGAGGAAGATTGTGCAGCTCTGAATCGAAGAACTGTTGAGGAGTGACTTCCAGATAGTCACAGATATCCAGAAAGCTCTGCATGGTAGGCAGAGAACGTCCGGAAGTGAGGGACTGGATGTAGCTTTTATTTTTGCCAAGATCCAGACTCATCTGATATTCAGATACATTTTTCTTTAAACGCAGTTCGCTGATGCGTTCTCCAATAAAGTTTTTATCCATACATTTACACCTCTCTTCCACATTTTAAACTATTTACTTACAGCAAATTACGGAATAAAATAGAGATATATTTGAAATATAGTGATTATTCCGTAATATAACCGTAATTTACTAAAATGATACAAAAAAAGAAATTATGGATGATAGAAAATGGATTTTGGGGTATGATGATAGCAAAGGAAGTGGATGTCTGTGCGGATTATAGGAAATGAGCAGGAAATTGAATGGGCGAAGGAAGCACTGCGGAATCAATGTAACGATTGTCCCTACTTGGACTGCTGTAATGAAAAGGCGAAAGAGGAGTCAAAGCAGTGTGGAACGGTTCGGTTTGGCTGCCGGGAGTATCTGAAAGAGAAGATTGAATTCGTAGTAGAAAAATAGATGTAGTATTTTGAACAAATATAAACACCATATATAGTATAAGCCTGAATTGACATGAGGAATATCTTGTGCTAGTATACTGATATAGTTTATTTTATGCACACCCTTTTTGGGGAGTTTCGGGATTCATAAGAATCTCCAAACTTACAGGAAACAGCAGGAGCTGATTCCTGGCATAAGTAGTTTATGTTTGTAGTGAGTGTCACGGTATGCCTTTTTTGGCTGCGTGGCACTTTTGTTTTTTCAGGAAGAAACCAGACTTTTAAGAATGAACAGAGAAAAGACTCTCTTTTCATTCTTTTTTTGTGCTTACATTTAGGTTTCGGCATAGTTGCATGCCACAACCAGCTTCGGCTGTTGATGGATAAATATTATTTTAAGAAAGGTGGAATAAGAACATGAATGAAGCAAGAGTGTATGCAGATGGATTTGAGAGATCCTTTGCAGAAGTAAAAGATCTGCTGGAGTTTCTGGCAGAGAGAGGAAGAAATGCCAAATGGATCAGAAAGCCAACGAATACGTTACGGCTGGCACCACTGGAAAAGGAGGCTCAAAATCTGGATGCGGCAGATGCATCCATGGAAGAAATTTTGGAGGATACAGAGAAGAATACGCAGCTTGTACTGAAAATGAGAGGAGAATCCTATCCGGTACGTGACTGTGCCATCCGCACCATTTTAAGCCGCGCAGGTGTCAATGGAGACGGGCTTCGCAAGCTGGATAAGGCAACATATGCGAAGGTAGTCAATTACTGCCTGCGGGTTGCAAAAGGGGATGCCCTGATTAAGATTGCGGACGGAAAGGTTTCCGCAGTACATGGCGGGGATAAACATGATTATTGCATCCTTGATATGAAAGCCATGTTTGAGACAACCTGCGAATATCTGAATCTGAATTTCAAAGGCAGTGTTTACATGGAGGGCTCTGGTATCTATGACCATTCCATTGTATCTGCCATGTGGAAGCTCGGAGGAAGTCAGGAACTTCTGGATACTTACCGAAAAGCACTGGATGCACACGGAATGGATGAGAAGATCCTGTCACCGGCACTTCGTTTTACCACATCTGACGTGGCAGCGAGCGGTGCAAATCTGTATCCGATGCTTTTGACAGACGGACCAAACGGCGTTATCAGTCTGGGAAGTCCAATCAAGCTGGCTCACGATAAAGGGGCAACGATTCTGGACTTCCGGAAAAATCTGGAGCAGGTATGCGCCCGCTATGTGGATGCGATGAAGAATCTTACTCAGCTTATGGACATTGAGATCCGTAATCCGGTGAACTGCCTGAAGCTGCTGATGAAGGAACTTGGCATTAAACAGAAGATCCGGAATGAGGTGGTGGAGCTATTTGTATCCCAGAACGGGGAAGGTGCCTGTACGGCACATGATCTTTATTATGCCATGAATGAAGCCTCCTTTTTTGCAGCCTGTGAAGGAATGTCCGGACAGGGCATCCTGAAGCTGGAGGAGGATATTACGAAGGCGCTTATAAAAGACTGGAAAAAATATGACGTTTATGGAGCAGTCAAATGTTAGGAGGAATTGGAATGAATAACAAAGCAGAGTATACACCGGAAAAGGTTGTGGATATCAGTAACCTGTCAAGAGAAGACTGGTTGGAATACCGCAAAAAAGGAATCGGCGGCAGTGATGTAGCGGCAATCATGGGGATCTCTCCATTTGCCACTATCCGGGATCTGTTTTACAACAAAACAGGTGTGCAGCCGGTCATTCAGGAGGAAGAGGAAAGCAACTGGGTTGCCAAGGAAGTCGGACACCGGCTGGAAGATCTGGTGGCAGAAATCTTTTCCAAAAAGACCGGACTGGAAGTATTTCCGGTACGTGTCATGTTCCGGCATCCATTATATCCGTTCATGCTTGCAGATGTGGATTTTTTTGTTCGTATGCCGGATGGGACATTTGCGATTCTGGAATGTAAAACCTGCAATTATAATGCGAAAGATAAGTGGGCTGATGAGGGTATTCCAGCTCATTATGTGCTGCAGGTAAGGCATTATCTGTCTGTGATGAATATGCAGAAAGCCTTTATCGCATGCCTGTATGGAAATAACGAGAATGAGTTTGTGTATCGCACCATTGAGCGTGATCTGATTGAGGAAGAAGACATCATTGATCAGGAAACGTATTTCTGGCAGGAACATGTATTGAAAAATGTAGTACCGCCGCATAACGGGAATTCCGATCTGGTTCTGGCAAATATCCGTAATTATGGTGGTTTTGCAGACAAATCTATTCCGGAAATTGTGCTTTCCGGTCTGGAATCAAAAAATCTTGAGAAGTATCTTACCCTTTCGGAGGAAAAGTCACAGTTGGAAAAACGGAAAAAGGAAATCGAAGCAGAACAGCGGGCAATCAGTGTTCCTTTTGTGGAACAGCTGGGGCAGGGCTGCAAGGCAGTGCTGGAGGACGGTACGAACCGTTACCGTATTACCTATAATCCGACCAGACGTACTTCGGTTGGGAAAGACCAGATGGAGAAGCTGAAAAACCAGCATCCGGATATCTATGAGGAATATACAAAAACAACGGAGAGCCGTACTTTCCGAATTAAGAAGGAGGCGGCGTAATGAGAAAACCAAATGAACGGATGCGGATAAAAAGCTGGAGGGATATAAACAATGAGGTGCAGATTTAAACATAAGATTTTCCAGAATGAGGAGAATGGGTATACGATTGCCATATTCACCACACAGGATACGTCTGTCCCCCTGTCAGCCAGAGACAAATATCTGGCATCCCGGAATATCATCGGCTTCTCAGCGATTGGATTCGGTCTTCCGCTTACAGACGAGATTGAGCTTGAGATGGAAGGCAGATGGGAGAGCGGAGAGCATGGAACTCAGTATCAGGTGGAAAATTTCATGGAGGTTGTACCACGGACAAAGGAGGGTATCTTAGGATACCTTTCTTCCGGTGCAATCAAAGGTATCGGTCCCAAGATGGCAGATACTATTTTCCGGAAGTTTGGGCTTCAGACACTGGAAATCATGGAAAACAACCCGCAGGAACTCTTGAAGATCCGTGGAATTTCCGAGAAGAAGCTGGCTGCTATTGTGGAGTCCTATGGAAAAAACCAGGTGTTCCGGGAACTGATGACGTTTCTGGCGCCTTTTAAGGTAACACCCAAAAAAGTGAATATGATTCTGAAGAAATTCGGAAATGAATCGGTGGATATTATCCGGCACCGCCCTTACATGCTGAGTGCAGTCAAAGGCTTCGGGTTTCTGACTGTGGATGCGATCGGAAGACAGTGCTGCTGTGCACTCAATGATCCCATGCGGATATCCGGGTGCATCGGACATATCATGAATCAGGCAATGAAAGAAGGACATCTGTTTAAGCAGCGTCAGGAGGTTATCAGGGAAGCACTGGAAATGCTGAACCGGGATCTGCAGGTCATGGCAGTATCGGAGCAGGATGTCAGTCAGGTGCTTTACCGGCTGGTGCTGCAAAAAAGCATTGTTGTGGAGGAAGAACGGATCTATTCTATCCGGCAGTATGAAGAAGAAACACAGACCGCTTCCATGATAGCCAGACGGCTTTTGGAGAAGCCGGTTTTGCTGTCCATTGAACCGGAGCTGGAAAAGGCACAGAAGACACTGGGGATCACGCTGTCAGAAACACAGAAACAGGCAGTGCGGATGGTGTTTGCACATCCCATCAGTATTATTACCGGAGGTCCCGGAACCGGAAAGACAACGGTTCTCAAGGTGATTCTCTATATCCATCAGGCGTTATGCAGGTCAGAGGTACAGCTTATGGCTCCGACCGGACGTGCGGCAAGACGTATGGTGGAGAGTACCGGCTGTGAAAATGCATCCACGATGCATCTGGCCCTGGGGCTTTTGGGAGATGATACGGATTTTGAACCGGATTTTGAGTACCTGTCTGCCGGATTTCTAAATGTAGATGAGGTGTCCATGGTGGACATGCATCTTGCCTATGAATTTTTCCGGCGGGTTAGCAGACATGCCAGAGTCCTTTTAGTCGGGGATAAGAACCAGCTTCCATCCGTAGGAGCCGGGGATGTGTTCCGGCAACTGATTGCCTGCGGGCTGATTCCGGTCACGGTACTGGATCTGGTTTACCGGCAGGGCGCTTTGAGCAGCATACCTTATAATGCAAAACTGATGCAGGAGAATAAGACTAATCTGAGCTTTGGGGAGGATTTTCAGTTCATTGCCTGTAAAGGAGCAGATGAAGCGGCAGAGATTGTCCGGAGGATTTATCTGGACGAGATTGCAAAAAACGGCATGGATCAGGTACAGATCCTGACTCCGTATCGGAAACGCAGTGCTGCCGGAGTGGATGAATTGAACAAATCTCTGGAGGATTTTGTAAATCCGCCAATCGCAGGGAAGAAGGAACTGCATATCGGCAGTCAGGTGTTCCGGGTTGGCGATAAGATTTTACAGAATAAAAATACCGAGATGGCGAGTAACGGCGATCTGGGCAGGATACTGGACTGTATCACGGATGAGGATGGAAATGCCAGGGCAGTGATCGGATTCCCGGATGGGCGGCAGGTGCAATATGAAGCTGACCAGATGGAAATGATCGAACATGCTAACGCAACAACCATCCATAAGGCACAGGGTTCCGAATGTCCGGTTGTCATCATCCCTTGGGTAAAAGCCTTTTATATGATGCTGAAGCGCAATATTCTCTATACCGGAGTGACCAGAGCGAAAAGCAAGGTTTATCTGGTAGGGGAATGGGCTGCAGTCTGTCAGGCAATCCATACGGATGACAGCGGGACAAGGAACACCATTCTGAGTGAGCGGATCGTACAGTATTACGATCAGTATCAGAGTGAACAGAAACCGGAAATGGAGCAGTTAAAACTTGTTGTTTAAAAATATTTTTCAATTTTTGAAATAAGCGGACTATTACTCTTATATAGGGGAACGTCTGCTTTTCTAAATGAAAGGAGCAGAGAATGAAAGAATTATTGTATAAGAAATCAGAGGCAGTTGCCGCTTTGAACCGTGTGGATGGCTTCCATCCGATGGAACTGGCAAGAAAGATTGGAGAAGAAGGGCAGGAGGAGCAGCTTTATCTGGATGTGAAATACCGGAAGCTATGGTTTCGTCTGGTCAATCCGGCAGGAAAGATCATCAGCCGGATTATCACTTTCACAGAGAACATGGCAGTTGTGGAAGCACGTATCTATCTGGATAAATGTGATCAGGAAGACAATTATGTAGCCAATTCCTTTTCGCAGAAATTCCGGAGCGATGACCCGAAGTTTGGAGACAAATTTCTGGAAATGGCAGAAACAGCAGCCGTAGGAAGGGCATTATCGGATGCCGGATATGGTGTGCAGTTTGCGGATGTGGGAGAGGAAAATGATCCTGCACAGGTAGATGCCGGAATTCCATATCAGAATCCACAGATGCCGGATTCAGGTGCCATGGAAAATGCAGCCATGCCGGATTCGGGTGTCATGCCAAATGCCCCTATGCCAACTTATGGAGAGATGCCAGGTCAGCCGGAATATGCAGGCCAGCAGATGATGAATCAGTTCTATCAGCAGGCACAGGCGGCGGGAAGCACCATTTACCATGGCAGTGGACAAATGCCTGGCTACGGTTCCGCTCCGGCTGCCTCTACGCCGCCAAAGACCGGACAGATGCTGCAGGGAGCATTACAGAATCTGGATACGTCCCTTCCGGTAGAAGAACTGATGAAACACATGAACTATGAAATGGCAGTCGGGACTGTGATTCCGGGAAAGGGAAAATACGGCGGAAAGACCATGGGACAGGTGGCAGTTGAAAGCCCGTCAACGATCCAGTGGTTTGCCGAGCAATATTCCGGACCGAACAATCTGGTTCCGGCGGCAGCAAAGGTAATTTTACAAAAAGCAATGCCGATGGCTGGTTAAGGAAGAACCCCGCAGAGAGCTTTTTTCTGCGGGGGAAAGGAGGAAGAGACCGGGATGTATTATGATATGTCTGGGTTTGATTATGGAATACTGGATGTGGTGCAGGTGCTGCATCTCAGAAAGCGGCGGGG
>OKTI01001067.1_pt1 | contig 11865 bp, 6 predicted proteins | sample 1606071 | NCBI WGS metagenome assembly OKTI01 (sample SAMEA3879500, study PRJEB24766) | human gut metagenome | biome: human-associated habitat; feature: feces | place: USA | collected 1985/1987
GAGGGGCTCCGGCAGGAGGAAGCTTTGGCAGTGCTGCCCTTGCAGCGAGATTTCTACAACGCCAACCTGCGCTACGCCAAGGAGCGTACCGTGGTCATTATCTCCGATGCCATGCGGTATGAGGTAGGGCAGGAGCTTTTTGCCCGGATGCAGGATGACCCCAAGTGCTCGGCGCAGTTGAGCGTGCAGTTGGGCGTGCTGCCCTCCTACACCCGGCTGGGCATGGCTGCGCTTCTCCCGCACCGCACGCTGGAAATGACCGATGACTTTCAGGTTCTGGTGGATGGCACCCTCTGCGATACGCTGGCAGGGCGTCAGCAGGTGCTGCAAAACTATGTGCCGGACAGTGTCTGCATCCAGTTTGACGAGATCAAGAGCATGAAGGTGGCAGACCTGCGGGATGTCCTTACCAAGCGGCAGGTCATCTATGTGTACCACAACCAGATCGATGCCCGTGGCGACAAGCCCAACACCGAGGATGAGGTGTTCAACGCCTGTGAGGAAGCCGTGCAGGAGATCATGGATCTGATCCGCCGCATCAATGGCAGCGGAAACACCCATCACTTTATCGTAACGGCAGACCACGGCTTTATCTATAAGCGGGATAAGCTGTCCGAGAGCGAGAAAATCGCAGGCAAGAGCATGGAAAATGCTTTTGTCAACCGCCGCTTTGTGGTGTCCGCTGCTCCGCTTCAGGATGACGGCATCGGGCACATGAGCATGGGCACAGTACTGGGCAACCAGGATGCCAAGGTGGTTTCCTACCCGGTCAGCAGCAACGTGTTCAAGGTTGCTGGCGGCGGTGCCAACTACGTCCACGGCGGCTCCTCGCCGCAGGAGATGCTGGTGCCAGTGCTGGATATCAAAATGGAGCGTGGACATCAGGAGACCAAGAATGCAGAGATCGCACTGGTCAGCATTCTCCACAAGATCACGAATCTGATCACCTCCATGGATTTTGTCCAGTCGGAAGCCGTCAGCGATACTGTGAAACCGGCAAAGTACCGGGTGTTCTTTATCTCGGAGGACAACGAGAAGATCTCCAACGAAAACACCTATGTGGCAGACAACCGGGAGCTCAGCGCACAAAAGCGTATTTTCCGGCTGCGTTTTACCTTTAAGAACAAGAAGTACGACAAGGACAAACAGTATTATCTTGTGGTCTACGATGAGGATACAGGTCTGGAACAGTGGCGCCATCCGGTGATGATGGATATTGCTTTTGCAGACGATTTTGGCTTTGGATTCTAACAAAAAGGAAGGCGGGTACACCGTATGCTAATGATGGATCAGGCAGCAGAGGGAAACCGGGAAGAACTGCGCCGGAAACTGCGGGAAAACTTTGATGGTCGCATCGTCCGCAAGGATCTGACCAAAAAGATCAAGGAAGGTGCCAACGTACCGGTCTATGTGCTGGAGTTTCTGCTGGGGCAGTATTGCAGCTCGGACGATGAGGAGATCATCGAGCAGGGCGTGCAGAACGTAAAGCATATTCTGGCAGATAACTTTGTGCGCCCGGATGAGGCGCAGAAGGTGCTTTCTCAGTTGCGTCGGAACGGCAGCCACACCATTATCGATATGGTGACCGTGCATCTGGACATCAAGAAAGACTGCTTCTTTGCAGAGTTTTCCAATCTGGGGCTCTCCAATGTGCCCATTACGGATGACTACCCGGAAAAATTTGACCGTTTGCTTTGTGGTGGTATCTGGTGCATCGTCCAACTGGAATATGAATCCGAGGGTGACAGTACCTTTGGTATGGAAGATCTTGACAGAGAACCCCGGCAGAAAAAGCAGAAAGATGTTTCGCCTATCAGCATCCGCAAGCTGACCCCCATCCAGATGCCCCATATCGACATTGAGGAAGTGCGCGCTGGACGTAAAGCCTTCACGCAGGACGAGTGGATGGATGTAATGCTGCGTTCTTGCGGTTATGAGCCGGAGCAGTTGAACCAGCGGGAGAAATGGCTCCTTTTGGCTCGTATGCTGCCGCTGGTGGAGAACAACTTCAACCTCTGCGAGCTTGGTCCTCGCAGCACCGGTAAATCCCACATCTATAAGGAAATCAGCCCTAACAGCATTCTGGTGTCCGGTGGACAGACGACTGTGGCAAACCTGTTCTACAATATGGGACGAAAGACTGTTGGTCTGGTGGGTCTGTGGGACTGTGTGGCTTTTGATGAGGTTGCTGGTATCAAGTTCAAGGACAAAGACGGCATCCAGATCATGAAGGACTATATGGCTTCCGGCTCCTTCGCCCGTGGCAAAGAGGAAAAGGCAGCCTCGGCCTCGATGGTCTTTGTGGGAAATATTAACCAGAGTGTGGATGTGCTGCTAAAAACCTCCAGCTTGTTTGACCCGTTCCCGCCTGAAATGGGAACAGACACTGCATTTTTGGATCGCTTGCATTGTTACATTCCCGGCTGGGAGATTCCAAAATTCCGCCCGGAGCATTTCACCAACGACTACGGCTTCATCACGGATTATCTTGCTGAGTTTATCCGGGAACTGCGTAAGGAGCAGTACGGTGATGCACTAGATAAGTATTTCCGCCTTGGTAAAAATCTGAATCAGCGTGACACGATCGCAGTGCGTAAGATCGTAGGCGGCTATGTAAAGCTGCTGTACCCGGACGGTGAGTTTACCAAAGAGCAACTGGAGGAAATCCTTGTCTTTGCGCTGGAAATGCGCCGTCGAGTGAAAGAGCAACTGAAAAAGCTGGGTGGTATGGAGTTCTACGATGTGAACTTCAGCTACATTGATCTGGATACCTTTGAAGAAAAGTTTGTGTCGGTTCCCGAACAGGGCGGCGGCAAGCTGATTCCGGATGGAATGTGCAATCCGGGACAGATCTACACTGTTTCGCGTGGAAAAAGCGGCATGATCGGTGTATTCCGGTTGGAAAGTCAGATGTTGCCGGGCAGCGGAAAGTTTGAGCGCACCGGTCTTGGCAGTGACCGTGATTGCAGAGAATCCACCAACACGGCTTTCAACTTCCTGAAAGCCAACGGAAACCGCATTAGCGGCGGCATCAGCACGGCATCTAAGGACTACATTATCAACTATCAGGATCTTCAGGGCATCGGTATGACAGGAAAGCTGGCACTGCCCACCTTGATTGCATTGTGCAGCATTGCCCTTGGTCGTCCTACGGTCAGTACCCTTGCAGTTCTGGGCGAGATCAGCATCAGTGGGACAATCTTGAAGGTAGATGAGCTTGCAAACAGCCTGCAGGTCTGCCTCGATAGCGGTGCAAAGAAGGTTCTGCTGCCGATTTCAAGTGCCGTTGATCTGGGGACTGTTCCACCGGAATTGGTGGGTAGCTTCAATCTGATCTTCTACAGCAGCGCAGAGGATGCGGTGTTTAAAGCGTTAGGAGTAGAGTGATAGGAGAGGGTACAAATGGCCATTGAGAGGGTAATCATTAAAAACTTTAAAAAATTCAAAGATCCGTTTGAAATTAGATTTAATGAAAACATCAACCTTTTAGTTGGTGATAATGAATCTGGAAAATCTACTATTCTTGAAGCTATTCATGTGGCCTTAATGGGTATATATGCTGGTCGAAATATTAGAAATCAACTGTCGGCATATTTGTTTAATAGAGAAATCGTTGCGGAATATCTGGCATCTGTGGAGATGAGACATCCGATTGCACCTCCGGAGATAATGATTGAGTTATACTTTAAGAGTGGGACATTGCCAGAATTTGAAGGAAATGGTAATTCCGAAAATATTGATGGCATAGAAGGAATTAAATTCTTGATTGGATTTTCTGATAAATTTAATGCGGAATATGAAAGTTTGCTTAAAACACAGAAACTCACAAGTTTACCCATTGAGTTTTATGAAGCAAGATGGTTCTCTTTTAGTCGAGATGAGAAAATGCCCAGATTCATACCAATACGATCTGTAATGATCGATTCATCAAATTACAGATACCAAAATGGATCGGATGTCTACATTTCTAAAGTAGTAAAAGATTTTCTTGAGCCAGAGGACATAACAGCAATAACACAAGCCCATAGAACTATGATAGATGAATTTGCACAAAATGAAGCAATTCGATCAATAAACAAAAAAATTAGTTCAGCTTCGACGATTATGGGCGGAAAGATATCATTAAGTGCGGATCAAGGGGTTCAGAACTCTTGGGAGTCAAGTTTGGTTACACAGGTAGATGGGATACCTTTTGTTCATGCGGGAAAAGGCGCGCAATGCATCATAAAAACGCAATTAGCTTTAAGCCATAAACAGGCAGAAAAGGCAAGTATTATTTTGATTGAAGAACCAGAGAGCCATTTGTCTTTTTCTCGTTTAAGTGAATTGATGAGCGTCGTTAAAAAGGCTGCCTCTGGTAGACAAATTATAGCATCAACGCATAGTAGCTTTGTCGCTAATAAACTTGGACTGGAAAATTTAATTTTGCTTTCAGGCAATAATTGCTGCTCGATGAAATCACTCAAAAAGGAAACTTTTGAATTTTTCAGAAAAGTGGCCGGTTATGATACTTTGCGCCTGATTCTTTGTAAAAGATCAATCTTGGTAGAGGGTGACTCAGATGAACTGGTTGTCCAGCGAGCTTATATGGATACTCATGAAGGACGTCTTCCTATCCAAGATGGAATAGATGTAATGACCGTAGGAGGAGTGGCTTTTAAGAGGTATCTTGAAATTGCACAGACGTTGAACAAAGCAACAGCTGTTGTTACGGATAACGATGGAGATATTGAAGCTGTTAAGAAAAAGTACAAAGAATATGAAGAAATACCGTGTATCCACATATGCGTTGATAATGTAGTAGATACAGGTGATTTAAAATTGTCAAATAAGGATTTTAATTACAATACATTAGAACCAAAAATATTGAAGGAAAATGGACGGGAAGTGATGAACAATATTTTTGGAACCAACTACAATACTGATGATGAGATGCACAAATATATGCACGCGCATAAAACGGATTGCGCAATAGCAATTTTTGAATCGGCTACGAAAATTAAATATCCTGAATATATAATGAGGGCAATAAAAAATGAGTAGTCTAATTGTTGCGGCGGCAGGAGCGGGGAAAACAACATTTCTTGTAAGGCGAGCGTTGGAGATTTCTGAAAATATTTTGATAACGACTTATACTGATGCAAATGAACAAAGTATTAGAGAAAAATTCTATGAGGTAAATGGTTGCATTCCATCCAATGTGACTATTATTCCATGGTTTTCACTACTTATTAGGCATGGGATACGGCCTTATCAAAGCTATCTTATAACTAATAGAGTGTCTGGTGTATTATTAGTGAATAAAGCAGATAAAAACCTGTTGAAGCTAAAGGATACAAATGAGAAAAAATATGTGACAGCCTCAGGTAATATATATTCAAACATGATTTCAAAATTGTCATGCGTTTTGGATGATTTGTCAAAAGGCTGCGTTTTTCAACGAATACGAAAAAATTTTCCTTATGTTTTTGTAGATGAAATACAGGATTTTGCTGGATACGATTTAGAAGTCATAAGAAAACTACACGAGGTCGGCTGCAGCGTGACTTTAGTAGGAGATCCTCGTCAGACGACATATCGAACTCATTATGAGGCAAAATACAAAAAGTATGCAGGTGGAAAAATAATAAACTTTGTACAGGAGAACATTCCTGAAATGAACATTGATTCCACGACATTATCGACATCGTATCGCAACAATCAGATCATATGTAATCTTGCAAATAAGATGTATCCTGACATGGAGCCATGTGATTCCGCAATGAATGTAAAAACAGAACATGACGGAATATTTTGGATTGAAGAAAAGGATATTGATAACTACATGGAAACATATAAGCCAATGCAGCTTAGATATGACAGAAGAACCAAGGTAAATGCAAAGTTTAGGGTGATGACTTTTGGCTCGGCAAAGGGACTTACGTTCGATAGAGTTTTGATATATCCAACACAGCCAATGCTAACGTGGCTGTCAGGAAAATCAAAAGGACTGAAAGGCGAAAGCCTTTCAAAGTTTTATGTGGCAGTTACCAGAGCAAAGTATAGTGTGGGATTTATATATAAGACAAAGAAGGTCCCTTCGGAAATTATTGGAATAAAATGGACACCTAATATAGACGAATAGAATCGATCCAATAATTCCAGACTTTCTGACGAAATAGCCCTCCGGTAATGCAGTGAGATGATTACATTAAGGAACAACGTCTTACAGTCAACCAACCAATGCGCATTTTTTGGTGTTAGTTGGAAATCTGAAAAAAGCAGTGGAATATGCACAGGGTTAGCGGTCCGATATGGAACATTACCTGAAAGATCCTCGCTGTGACATCTCCAACAATCGAGCGGAAAACAAGATCCGTCCCTTTTCAGCGGGAAGAGAGAACTGGCTGTTCGGTGATATGCCTGCCGAACCAAAAGTGAGTACAGTATGGTAGAAACAGCAAAGGCAAACAACCTTGCACCAATAGATTACATTCAGTTCCTTTTGAAAACCTGTTGGACATGGAAATTCTGATTCATCCGAAGATGCTAGGGGAAAACTCGTCTGGGTCTGGGATGATGTTGTGTGACAAGTAAAAATGAGACATACGATTTTTACGTCGGATGCCGATTGTTTTGGCGGGGACATGCTTTCACTGGGCGGATACTGATGTTTCACACTGTGGCCCAGAGCTGGCAATTGAAGAATGGAAAGAGCTGCACAGGCAAAAGAAACACTCTAAAAAAATAAACCGTGCAGGGTAACATGATGCCACTCCACTCGGTTTTACTTAAACTAGAAATGCAATAGAAAAATGCGCTTGCTTCTGTGGATGGCAACTGGGTATATATCAGAGACTAAAAGCTTTTTGCATCTTGTTTTGCAGTAGAAAAGACGGTACAATAATAGAAAAGAAAGCGTGCACCAGTCAATAAGGTGGTGAAGACAATGAGCGAAGCAACAGTCTATCATATCATGCACATGGAAAAGTGTGTGGCACAAGTAAGCACGGCTGGTGAATGCAAAATTCACCTTAAAGATTTTATGCCATACGATTTAGTGCTGGAAGAATCGGATGATTTTGATGATCGAATCAATAATGTAACGAATTTCTATTATTGGTGTGCATCCCGTATGCTAACGCTGGATCGTACCTATGCGAAAGAGATTCTGAATAGTATAGGCGCACCTCAGAGTGTTACGGACCGTGAGCGCGCCCAGATTGCGCTTTCGTACCATTGCCTGTCTCTGCTGGATGTGTTCTGGGTAAAAGAAGAAAAAGAGACTGTCCGATTTGAGGATATCAATCTCTACACACACTCTTTAAGCAATGCTCTTGTGGATATTGCACTGCGTGGACATCAGATGGCTGTGACAAATGCCCATCTTTTGGCAAATGATTTGTCCACTGGCGGATGCTATCCTAAAGCGTGGGTGCGCAAAGAGGAAGGCTTCTATCTTTATAAAGACGGTGGACAAGATGCAGTCGAGCGTGAAGTGCTGGCAAGTAAAATCTGCCGATGCTTTGACTGTCATCAGGTTCTGTATGAGCAGGGAATGTTTGAGAACGAGCCGGTTTCCATCAGCAAAATTATGACCTCGCAGCGATATAGCCTTGTGACGTATGCAGCCTATGATGTCTACTGCACAAACCATGATTGGAACACGCTGGATAAGATTTTAGAGTTGGACGCCCACGGATACTATATGATGAACATTCTGGATTATCTGGTGGGCAACACCGACCGCCATTGGGAAAACTGGGGTCTGTTGGTGGACAATGAGACGAATCAACCTATCCGTCTACATCACCTGATGGACTTCAACCGAGCATTCCAGCAGTATGACATATTGGATGGTGCAAGCTGTTTGACCGTTGGAAAGCGGCACTTGAGACAGAGAGAAGCAGCATTGGAGGCAGTAAGGAATATAGATTTGAATCAGTTACATAATGTAGATGGAACAATCTTTAGGGGATATAAGATTCGGAAGGACTTATTTAAAATAAGACTAACCATCTTGACGAGTGAAACGAGTAAGATGGAAATCTAAGGGAGGCGTTAACATAATGAAACACAGTCTAGAAGTTAAGAGTCAAAGTATAGAGGCATCTGGTATTACAAAAGATTATAAAGAAGCTCTAGTTGAATATATTTGGAATGGTTTTGAGGCAAATGCGACTCAGGTGGAAGTATCTTATATCCCCAATGATTTGGGAGGGTTATCAGAAATTAAGATTTATGATAATGGCGAAGGAATAAGTCATTCAACACTAAACGATACATTTGGGACATTTTTGACATCTAAAAAGAATAGCTACCCTAATCCATTTAAAACAAAAGCAAACAAAGGAAAAGGAAGATTTTCGGGATTTGGCATAGCAGCGGCTTTAAAATGGAGTACTGTATATAAAGAAGGAAATGAAAATTTCAAATACGAAATTATAATAGAGAGTGATAAGAAAAATGAGTTTGAAGAAACACAAATAGAGAAAACGAATGACAATACTGGAACAGAAGTCACAATTTCGCAAATTGATGAAGTGACGGTAGCGGAAATGTCTATGGAAGCGTTACGTGAATCGCTTCTGAAAGAATTTGCGTGGTTTTTATTTCTTGAAAAAAATAGAGAACTTCAGCTTAAGATAAATGGAGAAGTTCTAAAGTATGAGGATTATGTTGACACGGAACTGAGCAAAGAAAAAATAATCCGATTAGAGGAAAATAATTTTATTATCTCGATAGTTGTATGGAAAAACGCAATCAAAGAAAAGTACTGTATTTATTATATGGATACGCAAGGTATAACTAAAGGAAAAGATAGCACGGCGTTTAATAGAAACACGGTGAATTTTTGCCACAGTGTGTTTGTGAAATCTGCATACTTTAATAACAAAAAAGACGTAAATTGTGAAGAATATGAAGACGAAAAGGTAGAACAACAAACCTTGGATAATGAAAAAATTTTATTGCGAAAACTTAAACATGAAATTCGTAAATTGATAGAAGAGGTCCTGGGAAAATATTTAGCCCAAAAAGCAGATGAGGCGGTAAAGGGGATGATGGATAGAAAATCGTTTCCCCAATTTGGGAATGATATATATGGGAAGATGAAAAAAAGAGAATTGATTTCAGTAACAAAAGAGCTGTATCAGTTAGAGTCAAGGATCTTTTATAAGTTGAAACCAATTCAAGAAAAGTCACTGCTCGGATTTTTAAATTTGCTGTTGGATTCTGCTGAAAGAGAAAACATATTAGAATTTATTTCTCAAATTGTGGATTTAACACCGAAACAGAGAGAAGACTTTGCAGATGTTTTAAAAAAGACGAAGTTGAGTAATGTGATTGATTCGATTCGTTTTATAGAAAATCGGTACAAAGTGATTGAAGGGCTAAAATGGATGCTTTATAGCATGGAACCGTATACAAATGAGCGTGATCACATCCAGAAAATTATAGAGCAACATTATTGGCTGTTTGGTGAACAATATAATTTGGTTACAGCGGACAAGAGAATGCAAAAGGCACTTGAGAAGTATTTATATCTACTGTACGGTAAAGATAGCCCAGAAGCAGTGCTAACAAAAGATGACGAAGAAATGCGTCGAATGGACATTTTTTGTGTGGAGCTAGAAAAACAGAAGACGGAGAAGGAAATGCAATCAAGGAAAATCTAATTGTAGAATTAAAAGCTCCAAAGGTTGTTCTTACAAAAAAAGTATTGCGACAGATAGAAGACTATATGGATTTTGTTAAGAAACAGCCACAGTTCAATTCCCAGTTCTGTAGATGGAAGTTTATAGCTGTTTGCAATGAAATGGATGACGATGTGAAAGAACGACGCAATGTGGGAGAAAATAAAACAGCAGGCAAGAAAGGACTGGTTGTTCAGCTAGAACAATACGAACTATACGCATTAACATGGGCAGATGTGTTTGAAAGTTTCGAATTGCGACATAGCTTTTTGCTTGATAAGCTTAATATGGACCGAGAAATGATAGAAAATGAATTACAGAAAGAAGTTAAAGAATTTGAGGGACGAGAGGCAATAAATACAATGACCACGAAGCTTTGTGCGAGAGCGTAATATGATTAAAAACTTGACGTTTGTAGCAGATCTGTAGCAAATTGCATCAATTTAACGAATTATCGCTCTAAAAAACGAAAAGCCATCATGCATCACACGCAGGGGGTCTGGGGTTCGGGTGCCTTTTTGCTCCCGGGATGCTTGCGCTTGCGCAACAGTCCGGGAAACAGGCAAAGACAGGAAAACCGCGCAGATCACGTTCAATAAACAAAGAAATGGCTGCTGCACCGGGAAGAAACCCTGTGCAGCAGCCATTTTTATTATGGTATAAGATCAGTCCTTCTTCTCGGCGGTGCGGGCAAAGAAGTTGGCGAGGACGGCGCCGGAAATGTTATGCCACACAGAGAACACAGCGCCGGGGATGGTTGCCAGCGGATACTGTGCAAAGTGGGCGGCAGCCAGAGAGGTGGCCAGACCGGAGTTCTGCATTCCGACCTCGATGGAAATTGCACGGCACTTGGTGGAATCCAGCTTCAGCAGCTTACCCACGCCAAAGCCGGTGAGGTAGCCCAGCAGGTTGTGCAGGATGACCACGGCAAGGATCAGCAGGCCGCTGGTCATGATCTTGGCGGAGTTTGCAGAAACAACGGCGCAGATGATGAGCACGATGGCGGTGGTGGAGACCAGCGGCAGCACACGGACGGCGTTCTGGGTGAAGGCATGGAAGAAGTGGTTGACCACAAAGCCCAGTGCGATGGGCACCAGCACCACCTTGACGATGGACAGGAACATATTTACAGGGTTCACATTCACGCGCTGGCCGGCATACAGCAGGGTGAGCAGGGGAGTCAGGATGGGGGCCAGCACGGTGGAAACGGCAGTCATGCCGACGGACAGTGCAACGTCGCCCTTGGAAAGGTAGGTCATCACATTAGAGGAGGTGCCGCCGGGGCAGGTGCCCACAAGGATGACGCCGATAGCCAGCTCGGTGGGCAGGTGGAACAGCTGCGTCAGCGCCCATGCAAGGAAGGGCATCAGGGTGAACTGCGCAATGCAGCCGATGATCACATCCTTCGGGCGGCTGAACACCACCTTGAAGTCCTCCGGCTTCAGGGTAAGACCCATGCCGAACATGACGATGCCCAGCAGGGTGTTGACCCATGCGGTCTTTACCACACTGAAGGTGCCGGGGAACAGCAGAGCCAGTGCCGCCACCACAATGACGATGGCGGCCATGTACTTGCCCACAAAGTCGCTTACTTTTTCCAATGTTTTCATGATAAACTCTCCTTTTTCCTGAACACTTATTTTTGCGGATGCAAAGGCAATGAAACATCCGGAAAATGGCTTTCCCGCAAACAAAAACGCCTTTGCCCCTTACGGTTCGTAAGAGACAAAGGCGTATAAACTCCTCTGCGGTACCACTCTTATTGCCGGTGCAAAGCCCGGCCCCTCAGTGCGCATCCAACAATGCGCGGCCCGTGATAACGGGGGCCTGCCGTTCCCGCTTACTGGGGCGGATCCACCGCCCATTCAGCCGGAAAGCTCGGAGAGGATCTTCCCACGGACGCCCTGCACTGCCTTGCACCAGCCGGCAGCTCTCTGCAGCATTCTTTCCGGGTACTCTTTCTCGTCATAGCCGAATATTTCACTGCCACGGAGTATACTCTTCTGCCGGGTCGAAGTCAAGAAAAACGACCCTTCTAGTTTTTCATCCGGCTCACGCAAAGGGTGAAGCTGGTTCATGCAATGGCTGCTTGCGTGACCCGGTCACAGAAAATCTAACTAGGAAATGTTATCATATAGCCACAGGAAACACCAACAACATTCCGATGGAGGATTTTAATATGAAAGCAAAG
>OKTI01001089.1_pt1 | contig 11656 bp, 10 predicted proteins | sample 1606071 | NCBI WGS metagenome assembly OKTI01 (sample SAMEA3879500, study PRJEB24766) | human gut metagenome | biome: human-associated habitat; feature: feces | place: USA | collected 1985/1987
TTCCACTTCCACTTCCTCCACTTCCGGCATAATTGCCACAGTAGCTGTCGAAGTATGGATTCGTCCGCCGGACTCTGTTGCCGGAATTCGCTGCACACGGTGTACGCCACTTTCATATTTTAATTTTGAATATGCACCGGTTCCATTAATCATAAAAACAATTTCCTTAAATCCACCGATGCCATTTTCATTTGAATTCATTGTATCCACTTTCCAATGGTTTGCCTCCGCAAACTTACAGTACATACGGTACAAGTCAGCAGCAAACAACGCAGCTTCATCACCACCGGCACCGGCACGAATCTCTACGATTACGTTTTTATCATCATTCGGGTCCTTTGGCAGAAGCAAAATGCGAAGTTCATTCTCAATGTCGTCAATTTTCCCTTTGCACTCATTGAGTTCCTCTTTTGCGAGTTCTCTCATTTCCTCGTCAGTTTCCTCTTCGAGCATCGCCAAACTATCTTCAATCCCCGCTTTTGTCTCCTTATATTCGCGGTATTTTTCCACAATCGGCTCCAAATCTGACTGTTCTTTCATCAGTTTCTGATATCTCGATGCGTCATTTAGCACCTCCGGCTCACTTAATTCTTTGAGCACTTCATCATAACGAAACAAAATATCTTCTAATTTGTCAAACATATGCTTCCTCCTAACGAACCATTTCCGTCTGTAAACCAAACACAATCCGGTTTCGTCCACAGTAATCTTTTTTTATTGTAATTTCTTTGAACCCTGCCGCTTCCATCAGTCCGCTTACTGCGTCTGCCTGTTCACAGCCAATTTCAAAGAACAAATAACCGTTTTTCCTTAAATATTTCGGTGCCTCTTTTATAATGCACCGATAAAACAAAAGACCATCCGCACTGCCATCTAAGGCGAGTCTTGGCTCATAATCCCTTACTTCCGGCATCAGCATCAAAATCTCATCACTTTCAATATATGGCGGATTCGATACAATCACATCAAACGTACCTTCGATATCCGCAAATAAATCACTCTGAATACAAGTGACATCCACCTGATTTCTCCCCGCATTCTCCTTCGCTGTAAAAAGTGCTCCCTCCGATATATCCGAAAGCGTTACACTCTTACAGTTGCCAAGTTTCCCTAGACTAATTCCAATGCATCCGGAACCCGTACACAAATCAAGCACATCTGCTTCCTCGCATTTTTTCAGCACTTCCTCTACCAGACACTCAGTATCCTGCCTCGGTATCAGGACATTTTCATTGACCAAAAACGGAAGTCCCATAAACTCCGTTTCGCCTAACAGATATTCGAGCGGAATCCGCTCGCACCGTTTCGCAATCAGTGCAAGAAAACGTTCGGTTTTCTCACTTTCAGTCTCCAACTCCTGATTTAAAAAGAAACCGCTCTTTGACGTTTCAAAACAATCCGAAAATAAATACCATGCATTTAATTTTGCCTCCGGTACACCTTTTTTCGATAATCGTTTTTCGCCTTCGTTTAAAAGTTCCTGCCACGTCATGTGTCTGATTCCTTCTTTTCTTCGTCCGATGGTTCCGGTGCTTCAAAATAACGGTCAAGAGCATTCAAAATTTCATCTTCCTCTTCATCATCCTCATCATCAATGCTGAGAATCTCGATTTCGTCCTCAACCTTTTCCTTAACCTCTTCTACCGGTTCCTCTTCGTTTTCTGTTTTTTCTTCCTCAAGAAAGGCTTTCCAGTCAAATACTGCTTCCACCGCCGCAATTGCCACCGCAATCATTGAGTCATCCGGCTCTTTCGTTGTAAGACTCTGCAGCATAAGTCCCGGTTTACTTAACACATTAATAACTTTATTATCATGCTCACCCGCATAACGGATGAATTCATAAGACAAGCCTGCAATAACCGGAATCAATAAAATACGCAGCACCATACGGAGCCACACATTTCCTACTACAATAAACATGAAAAACAAAATACTGACAAACATAACAATCAAAAGGAAACTTGTTCCACAGCGTTTGTGAACCGTCGTCTGCATACGAACATTTTCCACCGTTAATTCTTTGCCATTTTCCACGCAGTTAATCGATTTATGCTCTGCCCCGTGATACATAAACACACGCTTAATATCTTCCATACAAGAAATCAGTTTCACATAAATAACAAAAAGAGCTACACGAATGACACCCTCAATCAATCCACGCAATTGAGGCGAAGGCACCGGGCGTTTCAATGCTTCGGAAATGAGAAATGGAACAATCACAAAGATTCCAACCGCCAGCACAATAGCAAGCAGCATAACAAGCCCCATAACGAGGCTTTCTTTTTTCTCATTTTTTTCTTTCGCCTCTTTTTCCTCCTCTTCTTCAAAAAAAGAAGCCGAATAATTTAATGTTTTCATTCCCGTTGACAAAGACTCAGCAAATATCACCATTCCACGGATAATCGGCAGAGACGCTATTTTGTACTTATCCCGAATACTCGATGTCGCTTTTTTCGTCACTTCAATTCCACCATCCGGCTTACGGACGGCAACCGAATATTCTTTTTCATGCTTCATCATCACGCCTTCGATGACTGCCTGACCGCCAAGCTTTGAATACCTCATGAATACTCTCCTTTCATTAAATATGGAAAAAAGGGCAGAGTCACGCCGACTCTGCCCACATTCTCAATCCACTATTTCAAGCCATACTTACGATTGAACTTATCGATTGCACCACGAGCTGCTACCGACTTCTGCTGTCCGGTATAGAATGGATGGCACTTAGAACAAACTTCAACGTGAATCTCTTCTTTTGTTGAGCCTGTCTCAAACGTATTACCACAGTTGCAAATCACTTTTGCCTGGTAATATTCCGGATGAATTCCCTCTCTCATGTTCATTTCACCTCACTACTTGTATTTTCCTTATATATAAAAGGATAATTGTCTTGCTCAAAAACTGCTCGCTCATTATATCATGTTCCACCTTTAATTGCAAGCACTTTTTACTTATAAATGCATTTTTTTAACAGTTTCAATGAATTCCTTATTGTCCTTGGTTCGTTTAAACAAATTCAAAATCTGCTCTAAGGCAGGTTCTGCTTTCATACCGCCAAGTGCTTTTCGGATTTTGACTACTGCTTCCTGTTCTTCACTGTCTAACAGTAAATCTTCACGGCGTGTACTTGATTTCTGAATATCTATCGCAGGGAAAATACGTTTTTCCGATAAACTGCGGTCCAATACAAGTTCCATATTACCGGTTCCCTTAAATTCTTCAAATACAACATCATCCATACGACTTCCGGTATCTACAAGCGCCGTAGCAAGAATTGTCAGACTGCCGCCTTCACGCATATTTCGTGCAGCACCAAAGAAACGTTTTGGCATATGCAGCGCCGCCGGGTCAAGGCCACCGGAAAGGGTACGTCCGCTCGGTGTTACGGTCAGGTTGTAAGCTCTTGCCAGACGTGTAATACTGTCTAACAGAATCATTACATCCTCGCCGCTTTCCACAAGGCGTTTTGCATGCTCAATTACCATTTCCGATACACGTTTGTGATTTTCCGGCAATTCATCAAATGTAGAATAAATGACTTCTACCTGTTCGCCCTCAATCGACTCTTTAATATCCGTAACTTCCTCCGGTCTCTCATCAATCAGAAGAACAATCAGTTTCATTTTCGGATAGTTTGTCGTAACTGCTTTCGCAACCTGTTTTAACAAGGTTGTCTTTCCGGTTTTTGGCTGGGAAACAATCATACCACGCTGCCCCTTACCAATCGGTGCAATCAAATCGAGCATACGCATCGATACTCCTGCTCCCGGTGTTTCCAAATGAATCCGGTTATTTGGAAAAATCGGTGTCAAATCCTCAAACTTTTTACGATTATACAAATAGGTCGGTGAATATCCATTTACTTTTGTCATATACAACAGTGCACTGAACTTTTCACTCTGGTTTCTCGTTTTTAAATTTCCCTCAATAATGTCACCGGTACGCAGTCCAAAACGACGAATAAACTGTGGTGCTACATATACATCATCTTCACCCGGGAGGAAATTATCACAGCGGATAAATCCATAATTTTCCGGCATAATCTCCAAAATACCATTTTTCGTAATACCACTGTCTAATTCTTTCAATTCAGACGGATGTACTTCCGTAATTTGACGATCCTTAACAATCGAAATCAGCCCATCGCTTCCATCATGATACTTCTGTGGACGATTATTGTAATAGTAGTTCGACTGTGACACACGTTCATGCTGCTGCGGTCTCTCGGAGTGATAAGTTCTTTCATGCGAATTATATGTTCTCTCACCGTGTGAATCATTTCTTCTATCATTTCTATCACTGTATGAGTCATTTCTTCTATCGCTATAGGAATCATTTTTTCGTTCGTAGCCACTATTATAGCTATTATTGTTATAACCGCTGTTATAGTTACTGTTACTGCCATAATTATTATTGCTGCTATAGTTATTATTGCTGTAATTATTGTTATTGCTGTAATTGTTATTGCTGTAGTTATTATTGCTGTAGTTATTATTGCTGTAGTTATTGTTGCTGTAATTATTGTTCCGCTCATAACTATTGCTGCCATAGTTATTGTTATAACTGTTATAACCGTTGTTGTTATAGCCGCCGTTATAATTATTGCTGTAACCGCCGTTGCCGTAACCATTTTCATTGCGACGCATCGGACGACGTTCGTATCTGTCCTGACGGTCATTCCGTTCCATGCGGTCTTGTCTTACCGGTCTTGTCTGACGTTCCATCGGTGCTCTCTGGGAAACCGGCTTTCTCTCCATCGTTCTCTCCGGCATAACCTCCGGCTCTCTTTTCGTTTCCTCGGAAACTTCCATCAACCGCTGAATCAACTCCGGCTTACGCAATGCCGTAATTCCTTTCAAACCTTTTTCTTTTGCAATCTCGCGCAATTCAACTAATGTTTTTTTTGAAAAATCCATACATTACTTCCTTTCTAATGCTGATACATCTCTCAACCACTCTTAACTAATCCAATCTCATAATTAGGAAATCAAACTCAAACGCCCGAATTTCAGATAATCGAATTTCAAATGATTCTTTACGATAATTCTGAAACCTTATTATAACGAATAAGAAAAGGTTCGTCAAGTAGTGTTTGGGCTAAATTGCACGCTTTTTAAAATTCAATTTTATTTTTTTTCATCAAATCTCTCGCCGTATCCAAAGAATCAACACCGGTTCTGTTTTTAATCGGTGCAAATTCGCGTTCTCTCTCAACCTCAAAAGATAAACAATTGTCCATCATTCGAATCATATCCAGAACAAGAAGTTCAAATTTGTAACCGTTTGGCTCCTCCGGTTTCATCATCTGCCCATCTTCTGCCATATACGGAATCTTTTTCTCCACTACATGAGTCGGCATATATTCATTCATAATTTTTGTCAGCGTTTTTACATTAAACAGATAGTTCAAAATAACACCATAGTTGTATAACAGCCGTCCATTTTCATCTTTGGAATGAATCATTTCATCAGTCATTTCATAATACTCTACAATCGATGGTTTTCCATCCTCTAAACAGAGAACTCCTACTTTTTCATTTGGGTCTGCCTTTGCCACTACCTTTGATCCGCACACACAGCCTGCCTCAATCGTTGCACCAACGAATACCGGGTCAGCCATCTTCTGAAGTACATTATCCACAGAAAATACGTTCAGCCATTCCACGCCAAGTTCATCGATTTTATCCAAAAGACCTGCTTTTGCCAAGGACGAGAACCAACCGCCATTTCCATTTGGTGAAGTTGAAAGTTTTGCTTTACCTTCCATATAAATCTTTCCGTCATAGCTTACTGACGGTGCCATTTCCTGAACAAAAAAGAATACATAATCTTTGTTATAGCCAAAATAATCGTGTTCTTTGAAAAACTGTGTCGTATCGTCATTGTTCTTTTCACTTGTCATGATAAATAACGGAATCCATGCATTCGCTTTTTCTTTCACCTGCATCAAATTATGTATTAACTGTTCAAACAGATATAATTCTTTTGTCACGCCAACATTTAACATTCCTTTTGGCTTATCCAGACCAAGTCTTGTTCCCTGTCCGCCTGCCAAAAGAACCGCACCCACTTTGCAGTCATAAATTGCCTGAAGTCCGATTTCTTCATAATGCTCTCTCTTTGCCGCAATCTCCTCTAAAGTCACAGCGCCAAGTGGCTCTAATTTTCCTTTTGGTATCTCTTTTACACCGCCCTCAATCAAATTAAGAAGCGACAAATCCAAATCTTCAATCTGTTTCAACAGTGACTTTTTCTCCTCTTCTCCCAATTCCTCAAAATATTGTAATAAATGTTCCTGACCAACAGGCATTAATTTCTGCTTTGCTTCTTCGTAAGTCATCCTTTTTTCTCCTTTCCTTAGCGCCATGGCGCCATCCTATCCTCATTGTACCATTTTCCATAAAAAGTACAAGAGAAACTTATTGTGTTTGCCCTTGAAAAATGATATGATTATTGTTATATGTTTATTGGATTTGTACAAGATAGAATGGAGGATATTATGACACAGAGTGAAAAAGCGTTAAAGCTGCATGAAGAATGGAATGGAAAAATTACAACCACACCAAAGTGTGAGGTAAAATCAAGAGAAGATCTTGCCATTGCCTACACACCGGGTGTTGCAGAACCATGTAAAGTAATTGCCGAGAACAAGGAAGAAGCTTACCGCTATACCATCAAGTCAAATACGGTTGCCGTTGTTTCCGACGGAAGTGCCGTTTTGGGCCTCGGTAACATCGGCGCAGAAGCCGCTATGCCGGTTATGGAAGGAAAAGCTGTTTTATTCAAAGAATTTGGCGGGGTCAATGCTTTCCCAATTTGTTTAGATACACAGGATACCGAAGAAATTATCAAAACCGTAGTCAATATTGCCCCTGCTTTTGGCGGCATTAACTTGGAAGATATTTCCGCACCACGTTGTTTTGAAATCGAAACGCGCTTAAAAGAATTACTTGACATCCCGGTTTTCCACGACGACCAGCACGGAACAGCCATCGTAGTTCTCTCGGGAATCATCAATGCATTAAAAGTAGTGAACAAAGAAAAAGAAGACTGTAAAGTCATTGTAAACGGTGCCGGTTCTGCAGGAATCGCTATCACAAAACTTTTACTCCGCTATGGATTTAAGGATGTAACACTCTGCGATAAATCCGGTATTTTAAGTAAAAACAGTAAGGACTTAAACTGGATGCAGAAAGAAATGATGGAAGTTACCAATTTATCCGGCAAAGAGGGAAGTCTTGCCGATGCCTTTGTCGGCGCTGACATTTTCGTAGGCGTTTCCGCTCCGGGAATCGTAACAGAGGAAATGGTTGCCTCAATGAACCGCGACGGTATTTTGTTTGCCATGGCAAATCCGGTACCGGAAATCATGCCTGACCTTGCAAAAAAGGCCGGTGCAAAAGTGGTTGGAACCGGACGTTCCGATTTCCCAAATCAGGTCAACAATGTAGTAGCTTTCCCCGGTATTTTCAAAGGTGCCCTAGAGGGACGTGCCACACAGATTACCGAAGAAATGAAATTAGCAGCCGCTCTTGCTATCGCATCTTTAGTACCGGAAGATGAGTTAAATGAAGATAACATTATGCCGGAAGCTTTTGATCCACGCGTTGCAGATGTTGTAAGTGCTGCCGTAAAAGCACATATTGCTGATTAATCATGGAAAAATGGGGCGATAAACCGTACCACTCTCTGGATTACGAGAACAAAAAACGTTTTGGTGAAAAAGTATATAAAATTTCTCTGGCTAGTGGAACCACCTGCCCAAACCGCGATGGCACACTTGGTACAAGAGGCTGTTGTTTTTGCAGTGGCAGCGGTTCCGGTGATTTTGCCGCCACCAAAGGAAGCATTACCGAACAGATCGAAGAAGCCATTGCCCGTGTTTCCCGTTACAAAAACGCAGGGCATCATTTTACCGCTTACTTCCAATCTTTCACCGCTACCTACGCACCGGTTGAAACTTTGCGGGCGGCTTGGGAAGAAGCAATGACACATGAATCCGTTGTCACGCTTGCAATTGCAACGAGACCGGACTGTTTAGGAGACAATGTTCTCTCGCTGTTAGCCGACTGCTGTAGAAAAATGCCAGTGACCGTTGAACTCGGTTTACAAACCATTCATCCGGACACCATCCGCTACATCCGGCGGGGTTATCCAAACTCCGTATACGAAACAGCAGTAAAAAACCTGCAAAATATCGGTGTGAATGTTGTAACTCACGTGATTGCCGGTCTGCCCGGTGAAACAAAAGAAAACTTTCTCGATACGGTAAGATATGTTGCTGATATAGGAAGTGACGGTATTAAACTCCAGCTTTTGCATGTACTGAAAGGAACCGACTTAGCGTTGGATTATGAAAATAAAATGTTCCGGACACTGACTCCGGATGAGTATTTAGACTACATTGCCGAAGCACTTTCGATTCTTCCACCGGATATGGTGATACACCGTGTGACCGGTGACGGACCAAAGGACTTATTAATTGCTCCTCTGTGGAGTGCCAACAAGCGAATGGTTCTAAACTCCCTTCAAAAAAAAATGAAGCAGGAACATATTTTTCAGGGAAAATTCTATCACGGGAAATAAGGAGGGATTTGCTATGCCAAATGGCTCAATTACCATTTATAAACTAATTATTTTATATACACTAAGTAAAGTAGATTCTCCACTGCCGCCCGGCGTGATTTCCGATTACATCACAGACCGCGGCTACACAAATTATTTTAATTTACAAAATGCCTTTGGGGAATTGTTAGAAGCGGATTTAATCAAAGAGGACAGCACCTATCATTTAACGTACTACACGCTGACCGAAGCGGGTGCCGAAACATTAGAGTTGTTTGGCGCTCCTTTATCAAGAGAAATCCGGGATGAAATCAATCATTACTTAGAAGAACACAAATTTGAAATCATTGATGATACATCTTTAGTGAGTGACTACCATGCGACAAACGATGGCACCTATCTCGCCACCTGTACACTGCGCGACGGCAATCATGTTCTCATGCAGCTGTCTTTGGACGTTGCCACGGAAACAGATGCTATCAAAGTATGCGAAAACTGGCAGTCGAAAAGTGATATCCTCTATCAGACTGCCATGCAAAATCTTCTTTCTTAACTTGTATGAGGGAGTGCCGCATCAACCAACGCCGGTGCTCCCCATTTCTAAATATTTCAAATAAGCACCATATGTCATCGTAACCGCATTATCGCCGGTTCCAACTGCCACCGTAACTTTTTCAAAATCTGAAGCCGTCGCTTTTACTGCAGTCGTATCAGTCGATTGAGACGTTGTTTTCTTCTCTTCTACACCAGTAGAAGCACCACTTCCCTCATATGCATCGGAAGTAGTCGAAACCTTGCGGTTCGGAACAGTAACGCCTTCCTGCATAAATTTCTTTATCTTTTTCACGTAATTTGTCGTCTCTTTATACGGTGGCACACCGCCGTACTTTTTCACCGCACCGCTGCCGGCGTTATATGCCGCTGCCGCCAATGTGTAATCACCGTTAAATTTCTTCAAATGCGCTTTCAGAAGTTTTGCCGCTCCCATAATATTCTGCTCGGCATCAAACGGATCTTTGATTCCTAACCCCTTCTGTTCTTCCGGCATCACCTGCATAATTCCCTGTGCTCCGGCAGAGGAAACACACTTTGTGTTAAAATCTGATTCTGCCTTTGCCACGGCAACTAAGAAATCATAGGAAATATCATATTTTTCTGCCGCCCGCTCAAAGATACCTTTTAACGTCGTGCTTCCTGTACTCTCGGAAGTATCATTCGACGTTTTGTTTGTCTTTGATGCTGACGATGTTTTTTCTGTCGTCTTTGCTGTCGTCTTTTTCAGCGACGCACTTTCTGTGTTTTCCTCAGAAGCCGCAGCATACAACGCATTTTCCTTTTCTAACACTTTCTGAAACGGAGTAATGGATGTCTTTGTATGTGAAGCGGACAGCGATACACTTGCTGCCTGATTGGTTCGATTTGTAATATCCTGAACATACATCGCCGACATCTTATTTCTCCTTTCACAAAAATCTCCAAACTTAATTTTATTATACCGAAAACTGTTTTAAAAAGCAAGACAAGCCTAGCGGTATTTTTCCAAAAATTCATCCATCTTCTTCATAGATTCTGTAAGAACGGACACCTCCGGCAGATAGACAATACGGAAATGATCCGGATTTGCCCAGTTAAATCCGCCGCCATGTACCAAAAGCACATGTTTTTCACGCAGAAAGTCTAACACAAACTGCTCATCATTTTGAATTCCAAAACGCTTTGCATCAATGCGTGGGAAGATATAAAAGGCCGCTTCCGGATGAACAACAGACAAACCATCCACACCATCAATCGCCTCACAGATGCATTTTCGCTGCTCATACAATCTGCCGCCCGGTAATAAAAGCGGGTCAACATCCGGTCTGTTTTTCAGTGCCGGTGCCACCACGTGCTGTGCTAACACGTTGGCACACAAACGCATGGACGAAAGCATGTTAATTCCTTCTATGTAGCCTTTGCCCTTTGACAAGTCTCCGCTAAGCACCATCCAGCCGCTGCGAAATCCCGCTATGCGGTCTGATTTGGAAAGTCCGTTAAACGTTACTACAAACAAATCCGGTGCCAAAGATGCAATCGATGTATGCGTTTTGCCATCAAAAACAAGTCTGTCATAAATCTCATCCGCAAATAAAATCAATTCATGGCGTCTTGCCAGCTCCACAATCTGCTCTAACACTTCTTTTGGATACAAAGCACCTGTCGGATTATTCGGGTTAATAATAACAATTCCCTTTGTTCTGGAATTGATTTTTTTCTCCATATCCGCAATATCCGGATACCAGTTGGATTTCTCATCACAAATATAATGAACCGGCGTTCCTCCTGCCAATTTTGCCGCAGCTGTCCACAATGGGTAATCCGGTGCCGGAATCAAAATTTCATCACCATCATTTAACAAGCCCTGCATCGCAAGGGAAATCATTTCACTGACCCCGTTTCCGATGTAAATGTGGTTCATCTCCAAATTCGGCAGCCCCTTTGACCGGTGATAATCTAAAATCGCCTCACGTGCCTCAACAATACCATTGGACTCGCTATAGCCCTGACTCATTGGGTCATCCAGTGCATCACGGATAGCGTCCAAAATCCACGAAGGTGCCTGAAAACCAAATGGTGCCGGGTTTCCTATATTTAATTGGAGAATCTCCGTGCCCTGGCGTTTCATCTCATTTGCCGCATCCAGAACAGGGCCTCTCACATCGTAACATACTCCATGTAATTTATCTGATTTTGCAAAGGTTCTCATCCTTCCACATCTCCATTCCTTTTTCTAATTTCATCATATCGGTTCGGCAGCCGGCGCAGCGAATAAATGCTTGCCGCCACAACCACAATGCAAAGTACATAAAAAATCACATACCAGATAGAAGCAATCCGGATTTGCCGATAGGCAAACCATTGTCCGATTCCACTGATTAAATAAGAACTTAAATTAAATGCCATATGCATAAGGGTGCTTCCCCAGATACTCTGTGTTTTTTCAAAGATGTACGCCAAAATAATACCAAAGGCAGCCGCATACAATCCCTGAACAATATTTTTATGGTATATACCAAAAATCAGTGCCGAAACAAGTGCTGACACATCAACCGGA
>OKTI01001095.1_pt1 | contig 11614 bp, 10 predicted proteins | sample 1606071 | NCBI WGS metagenome assembly OKTI01 (sample SAMEA3879500, study PRJEB24766) | human gut metagenome | biome: human-associated habitat; feature: feces | place: USA | collected 1985/1987
ATTCTTTCTCATTTCATTACCAGCGGCTTTCTATCGTTTCGATCTGTCAGTGCACACCCTTGCCGACCATACGATATACAACGGGATGGATTAAGTCTGGGCGAAGCCTGTGGAGCTGTTCTTTTAGAAACTCAAGGAAACGCGAATCATATTATTCTCTCCGGAGGAGCAATCAGCAATGACGCCAACCATATATCCGGTCCTTCCCGAACAGGGGACGGTTTAGCTCTAGCCATTAATCAGGCAATGGAAGAAGCCGGAGCACTCCCCGAAGACATTAGCTTTATCAATGCACACGGAACAGCTACGGTTTACAATGATGAAATGGAATCCAAAGCCATACATCTGGCGGGATTAGCTGCAGTTCCGGTGAATAGCCTCAAGCCCTATTTCGGTCATACATTAGGAGCTTCGGGCATTATCGAAACCCTACTTTGCATAGAGCAACTAAAAGAAGGAAGATACTACGGAACTTTAGGGTATGAAACACTCGGTGTTCCCATGCCTATCACTGTCTATGCCACTCATCAGCCGATACCGATGAAATGCTGCATCAAAACTGCTTCCGGTTTCGGAGGTTGTAATGCCGCACTGGTATTATCCCTCCCCGATGCTCATCTGAAACAGAAAGCAAACTCGCAGGCAACCGACAAAGCGAGTGCTCCGTCAGTTTGCAAAGCAGTGGTGGAATCGGGCAACATGGTCACAATCAGACCAGGAGCAGTAGAAAGTAAAGGAACAACTGTATTCAGCTCTTCGGAAACTGACTTTGCACCGTTTATCCGGGAAGCATACAAGCATCTGGGAGAAAACAATATGAAGTTCTATAAGATGGACAACCTCTGTAAGCTGGGATATGTAGCTGCCGAATATTTACTGAAAGATACAAACTACCATCCGAAAGAGATTGGAATCATTCTTGCCAATGCTTCTTCCTCTCTGGATACGGACTGCAAACATCAGGCAATCATCAGTAAAGAAGGGGACAAAGCAGCCAGTCCTGCCGTGTTTGTCTACACTCTCCCCAATGTAGTATTGGGAGAAATCTGTATCCGGCACAAGATTCAGGGAGAGAATACATTCTTTGTCCGTCGGCAATCAGATGCTGCCTCATTAGAGGATTATGCAAGGATTGTGATGGCAAAAGGTAAGTTACGCACCTGTATCATAGGCTGGTGCGAACTACTGGACGGACATTATCAAGCAGAATTTAAACAACTTAATAATATATCAACGATTTATGGATAATTTAGATCAAACCAAAAGAGAACTGATGGACGAAGTGAAAGGGAAACTAATCGAAGAGTTGAACCTTGAAGAAATCACTCCGGAAGATATTGACAATGAAGCCCCTCTGTTTGGCGACGAAGGTCTTGGCCTTGACTCCATTGACGCACTCGAAATCATCCTGATTCTGGAACGCGAATACGGTATAAAGATAGAGAACCCCAGTGAAGGAAAACAAATCTTCTACTCGGTACGTACACTGGCAGACTACATCATTGCTAATCGCAAAGCTTAACCGATGAAGATATACGTCACCGGATTGGGAGTTGTTTCGGGCATCGGTATCGGAGTTTCCGAAAATATAGAAGCGTTGAGACAAAGAAAGCATGGCATCGGAAAAATAACTCTTTTTCCGACGGCTCTCGATGTGCCCGTATCCGAAGTGAAACGTAGCAATGAGGAACTAAAGAAACTGATCTCTTTACCTCCGCAACGCACTGTATCACGTACAGCCTTGTTGGGAATGATAGCAGCCGAAGAAGCAATGAAAGATGCGGGACTCACACCACCATTACGTATCGGTTTTATTTCCGCCACTTCCGTTGGCGGCATGGATTTGAGTGAGCACTTCTATGAATCTTTCAAGAAAAACCCGGGACAGGGACGATTACGGGAAGTAATTTCACGACTGCGGAGCCAGTACAGAATTGATTGCTTCGTATTTGGGTATCAATGATTTTATAACCACCATCAGTACAGCCTGCTCATCAGCAGCCAATGCCATCATGCTGGGAGCAAGAATGATTAAACACGGGCTACTGGATGCTGCTATCGTGGGAGGTACGGATGCACTTTGCCGGTTTACGCTCAATGGATTCAACTCCCTGATGATTTTGGACAAAACACATTGCCGTCCTTTTGACCGCTCACGTACCGGATTAAATCTAGGAGAAGGTGCCGGTTACTTAGTGCTTCAATCGGAAAGTTCACTCCAAAGAACTCCTTATTGCGAACTTAGCGGTTACGCCAATACGAATGAGGCTTATCATCAAACAGGAAGTTCTCCTGAAGGGGACGGTGCCTTTCTGTCAATGAGTGAAGCTATCGCCTCCAATGGCATTTCTCCCAAAGAAATCGATTATATCAATGTACATGGAACAGGTACTCCCGGCAATGATGCGTCAGAAGGCATGGCGCTCCGAAGAATCTTTGGAGAACACGTTCCGCCATTTAGTTCGGTAAAAGCTTTTATCGGACATACCTTAGGAGCTTCCGAAGGAATTGAAGCTGTTTACTCCGTTCTTTCAATAGATAAAGGGCTGATTTATCCCAACCTGAACTTTACGGATGCGATGCCGGAAACAGGACTGATACCGGAAACCTCTTTTCAAGAAGGAATCCCCATCCGACATGTGTTATCCAACTCTTTCGGTTTCGGAGGAAATGATTCATCGCTCCTCTTTTCCGCAACGAATTTTCCAGCATAAACGCACCTTTAAGTATTTAAGCCTATGCAGCCAGTTTATATTCAACGCATCGCTTCCATTCATCCGCCAAAGGATCATTCACCAGGAAATAATCGCCCTTATCTTCAGGCTTGCGAACCCGATTATAAGGATATTATCACCAATGCGACCTTGCGCAGACGCATGAGCCGTATCGTAAAAATGGGGGTGGCTTGCGGATTGGAATGTATGGGTGAACTATCTCCTGAAAAGATACAAGGAATCATCACAGCAACAGGATTGGGCTGCTTGACAGATACGGAAAAATTCCTGAACAACCTATTGGATAATGAAGAGCGGATGCTGAATCCTACTCCTTTTATCCAGTCGACATTCAATACAATCGGTGCACAAATAGCTCTGATTCATCAAATACATGCCTACAACATGACTTATGTCCACCGTGGTCTTAGTTTTGAAAGTGCTTTATTGGACGCTATGATGAAAATAGGAGAAGGAAGCGAGAATATACTTGTGGGAGCCATCGATGAAATGACAGAAACCTGTTACACGATTCAGCAACGGCTGGGAATGCTGAAAGGGATAGCAGCCGGAGAAGGTGCTCAATTCTTTCTGTTAAGTCGGGAAGCCGGAGAGCATCCGTTGGCTGAAATACAGGGAATCGAAACTTTCATCAGGAAACAGACTACAGAAGAAATCAGCTCCCGAATCATCCGTTTTTTGCAACGAAATGGTTTAGAATGTCAGGATATTCAGTGGTTGATTACCGGGAAAAACAAGAAGCCACACAATCAAGATGACTCTCACGAGCAAACTGTCGACAATGGCAACTCTATTTATGAAGAGCTTGAAACAAACCTTTTCCCGGAAAGTGTTCATCTTAGTTTTAAGAATGAATGTGGTGAATATCCTACCGCAACATCGTATGCGGTATGGAAAGCAGTGAACGAATCGGTCAACTGCACTACCTCGACCCATATATTGATTTACAATCATCACCACTCCATCAATCATTCATTGATTCTAATCCGGAAAAGCGTATGATAATCGTTTGCCTCCTTCTTTGCTTGCTCTTGCTCCTGTCTTTTCTCGTTTATGCCTCTTATAGCATTCAATCGGGAATTTACCTCCGGTCATTTTGCAAAAAGCATACTGCGGAAAAGATTGTCGCCCTGACTTTTGATGACGGCCCCGACTCCCTACAGACTCCCAAAGTTCTTCAGGTACTAAAAGAATATCAGGTAACCGCCTGTTTCTTCTGTATCGGTCATAAGGTAAAAGGGAATGAAGCAATCTTGCAAAAAATGGTGGCAGAAGGTCATCTGATTGGAAATCATTCGCATACCCATTCCGGTTTATTCCCGCTATACGGGCTCTCCAAGATGAAAAAAGACTTGCAAACTTGTCAGTGTGAACTAGAACGAGTAACTTCGCAGCCGGTTAGTTTGTTTCGTCCGCCGTTCGGTGTCACTAATCCAACGATTGCGAAAGCCGTTCGACAGTTAGGATATACCCCTATAGGATGGAGCATCCGTACACTGGATACACAACAAGCACCGGATAAAGTCCTTGCCAGGATTCGGAAACGTCTTGAACCGGGAGCCATTATTCTGTTGCACGACCGGATGCCGGACAGCGACCAGCTAGTGAAACAAATCTTGGATTTGCTGAAAGAACAAGGATATACCGTTGTCCGTCCGGACAAACTATTGGCATAAAATAAAAAAAGGTATGAGAACTTTATTAATATATTTATCGCTTTTCTTCTTGTCAATAGCCTCTACCCATGCCCAGGGCATGAAAAAGATGGCGCAAAAGACAGAGTTTGAAAGCCGCCTGGCAAAGGAGGCGCAAACCGTAGAGTCCATCGAAAGCGATTTCACCCAAGTGAAATATCTCGATGTATTCGATGAGAAGGTTACTTCCAAAGGGAAGTTCTACTACCAGAAGACCCATAAAATCTGCATGGAATATTTCCGCCCGATGGATTATCTCATCGTGATAAACGGCAGTAAGCTCAAAATCGTTTCGGATGGCAAGAAAAGCATCATGAATCTTAGTTCGAACAAAATGATGGCACAGATGCAGGATATGCTGACCGCGTGTATGATAGGCGACCTGTCTAAAATGTCGTCCAACTACCTGCTGGAGTATTTTGAAGACGCACGATACTATCTGGTTAAAATAAAACCGACCAACAAAGCGGTACAAGCCTATATTGCCGGTATAGAAATCTATCTGGACAAGAAAGATATGTCGGTACACAAACTCCGTCTGTCCGAAACAGCCACAAACTATACAGAATACGAATTCTATAATAAAAAGTTCAACTCCCTGAAGAATGAGACGAAGTTTGCGATTCGTTAGTCTGATGGTTCTGCTGTTCTTATGGATACAGATCCAGACTTCCTGCTCTCCACGGATGAGCGGGGAAGGAAGTACTGTGCTCCCCGCTATCGAACTAACACAAGGAGAAAGCTCGCAAAAATACAATATCCAACTGGATTTCATGAAACATCACATGAGCGGTATGCTAATAGTACGCCGTATGCCTGATAACGAAATCCGGATCGTAGCGTCTACCTACTTCGGACTAAGCCTTTTCGATTTTTCTCTTCGCAACGATCAGTTTACTGTCAACAGTTGCATTGAACCCATGAAAAAGGAAAAGGTGCTGAAACTTCTGGAGATGGATTTCAGACGTCTGTTCTTAAGTGGGAAAGATACTCGTGTGAAAGCGACCAAAGACAGTGCTACTGAAAAAAGAACCAGTGGAAAAGGCTTTGGAAAGTCAGTGGTCTACATCACTGGCAATACTCCGGGCGATCCCGCACAAATAAAAATCAAACATCCGTGGATTCGGTTAACGATCCGTCTGGACAAACTATCTAAAGAGATTTAATATATGCTACTTGATAACTTCTATACCATCCTTTCCTCCGAATCATCGGACTCAACGATCTGGACTATCCAGATAAAGTTGAATCCCGGGCATCCTGTTTATCAGGGACATTTCCCCGAACATCCGGTAGTTCCGGGAGTTTGCCTGTTACAACTTATCAAGGAATGTGTAGAAGATATTCGCCAGCAAAAATTGCAAGTAACACAAGTGTCTTCCTGCAAGTTTCTTTCGGCTATCAATCCTATAGAAACACCGCACATTTCGGTGGCACTGACTTTTAAAGAGACAGAAGAAGGTACACTTCAGTTGCAAGCGGAAGGGAGTGTAAAGAAGGAAGCTGTAAAAAAGAGTACAGTGAAAGAGAGCACTGTAGAGGAAAATACCGTAAAGGACGAATGTTTCATTAAATTAAAAGCTGCACTTACCCCGAAAGCATGAAGGAACAAATAAGTACAGCCTATTGGCACGAGAAGTTGAAACAATTAGGGATCATCGTTATCATCCCAAGTTACAACAATGGAAAGACACTGGCGGACGTCATAGAAAGTGTACGTTTCTACGCCCCCGATATCCTTGTTGTCAACGACGGTTCTACAGATGAAACTGCCGAAATACTTAGCCGGGAATCTAACTTACATACCATCACCCACCCTGCCAATCAAGGAAAAGGAGTAGCTTTGAGACATGGACTATCCTTTGCCAAAAAGCAAGGATTTCGGTATGCAATCACCATTGATTCCGACGGACAGCATTTCGCTTCGGATATTCCCGCATTGATCGAAGCCATAGAAAAAGAACCGGACACATTATTGGTAGGTGCCCGTAACCTCGCCTCGGACAATATGCCAGGAAAGAATACATTTGCCAATAAGTTTTCCAACTTCTGGTTTACCCTCGAAACTGGTATCAAACTGCAAGATACACAATCCGGCTACCGCCTGTACCCCATCCAACGAATGAATGTGGACAAGTGGTATTACACCGCCAAATACGAATTTGAGTTGGAAGCACTTGTCTTTGCAGCCTGGGGAGGCATTACCGTTAAAAACATTCCGGTACATGTTTATTATCCGCCACAGGAAGAGCGGGTTTCTCATTTCCGACCGTTCCGTGATTTCACCCGTATCAGTATCCTGAATACAGTACTGGTGCTCGTCACTTTCCTTTGGATCATCCCCCGAAACTTCTTCCGTAAACTGACTTGGAAGAACTGCAAGCAGTTTTTCTCGGATCATGTCACCCACTCCCCCGAATCTAATCTGCGGATCACGGCTGCCATCACACTCGGCGTATTCATGGGTATCGTTCCGGTATGGGGATATCAAATGCTAATCACGTTATTTCTGGCACATTTGTTCAGACTGAATAAAGTCATAGCTATTGTAGCAGCCAATATCAGTATCCCTCCGATGATTCCATTTTTGCTGTACGGCAGTTACGTAACCGGTTGCAAAGTGCTGGGAGATCCTGTCAATCTGCATTTAAACGAACTTTCTTTTGAAAATGTAAAATCAGTCATAGAGCAATATTTAATAGGAAGTGTTATCTTTGCAGTCGTATGCAGCATACTGGCAGGAACCATCGCGTTCATTCTGCTCACGGCGTGTAGGAAAAAAAAGATATGACCCAGTTTTTTATCGGACTATATGATTATTTCGAGAGGCACAAGATTCTGTTCTATTTGTCACTCATCAGTTGTGTCCTGTTAATGGGATTCTTTGCCCTGCAAGTAAGGTTCGAAGAGAACATCACACAATTTTTCCCCGACACTAAAGATTCCCAGAACACAATCAAAGTATTCGACAATCTCAAGATTAAGGATAAGATTATCATTATGTTATCCTCGGCAGATACCTGCCACCGCGTAGAACCCAACTCCCTGATAGAAGCAGCCGGACAACTGCAACAAACCCTGACTGAAAAAGCCGGAGGAAAACTGATTAAAGGAATTTTCGCACAGGTAGACCAAAGCCTCATCCAAGGAGCCACAGACTTCGTTTATGAACATCTTCCGCTTTTCCTGACAGATACGGACTATCAACGCTTCGATTCCTTACTGACGGATAAAGGGATACAGGCTGTCATGCAGAAGAATTATACCAACCTCCTCTCTCCTGCCGGAATTGCATTAAGAAGCTATATTCTCCGGGACCCGCTCGGACTGGGAAGCGAAACCCTGAAACATTTGCAAGATTTCCAGTTGGAAGCCAACTACGAGATTTATGACGAACATATCTTCTCCAAAGACGGCTCCACCTTACTTATGTTCATTACCCCGGTATTCAGTACAGGCAGCACCGGAAAGAACGACGAACTGATAAAGATACTCGAAGAAGAGCTCAAGCACGTACAGGGAGAATCTCCTACCATTCGAGCTGAATATTTCGGTGGTCCCTCCGTGGGAGTCTACAACGCCCGTCAGATTAAGAAAGATACCATCTTGACCTCCTCCCTGGCACTGCTTATCATCATTGTATTTATCTCACTCGTTTTTAAACGAAAGAGATCGATACCGTTGATTATTACTCCGGTACTGTTCGGAGGATTATTTGCCCTGTTTCTCATTTTCTTTATCAAAGGAAGTATCTCCGCCATTGCAGTGGGAGCTGGTTCGGCAGTGATGGGTATTGCACTAAGCTATTCCATTCACATGCTGGCACACCAGAACCATGTTTCCACCGTTCAACAACTTATTAAAGAGATAGCCTATCCGCTTACGGTAGGTAGTTTCACCACTATCGGCGCATTTCTGGGATTGATATTCACCAGTTCCGATCTGTTACGCGACTTCGGATTGTTTGCCTCTCTGGCATTGGTGGGCACCACCCTCTTCTGTCTCATTTACCTGCCTCATTTTCTGAAAGGACAGGCAGACGTCAAACAGGGACGCATACTACGCATCATCGAGAAAATAAACGCTTATTCTTACGAAAAGAATAAATGGCTGGTAGGCGGCATCCTCCTCATTACAGTAATCTGTTTGTTTACTTCGCAAAAGGTAGGCTTCAACAACGATATGATGAGTCTCAACTATGAGCCCCGCCATCTCCAACAATCGGAAGAAAAATTACTGCAACTCTTCGACAACGACGAAAAGACCGTGCTTTTTGTCAGTGTGGGAAAAGACATGAATCAGGCTACCGAAATTTATGCAACGACCAATCAGAAGTTATCGGCACTGAAAGAGCAGGGACTCATCAAAGAGTATGCCTCCGCCTCACAGTTTCTGATCTCTCCGCAAGAGCAGCAGAAACGCCTGAAGAAATGGAAAGATTACTGGACGAATGAAAAACAGCAACAAGTCCGTGAACAGTTGGAAACAGCTGCCGCCGAATATCGTTTCCGCCCGGGAAGCTTCGAACCTTTTTATCAATGGATGAACCAGCCTTTCGGTGAATATCATTACACCGCTCAAGGAGACGATTTATCCGGCAAGCTATTAAATGAATGGCAAACCTCTGCCGATTCCATCACCATGCTTATCAGCCAGATACGGATCAGCGAACCGAATAAGGAAGCTGTGTACCAGAACTTTAATAAAGACCCGAATGTAGTCATCTTCGACCGTTCCTATTTTGCCAACAAATGGGTATCGGCCATCAATGACGACTTTTACCTGATTCTGTACATCTCTTCTTTCCTCATATTCTTTGCACTATGGTTCTCCTACGGACGTATCGAACTTACCCTGATGAGCTTTCTCCCGATGCTAATCAGCTGGGTAATCATCTTGGGATTGATGGGAATTCTGGGGATTGAGTTCAATATTATCAACATCATCCTGTCCACCTTTATCTTTGGCATTGGAGATGACTTCAGTATCTTCATTATGGACGGGCTACAAAACAAATACCGTACAGGTCAGAAGGTGTTGAATTCCCATAAAACGGCTATCTTCTTCTCCGCCTTCACCACAGTGGTCGGTATGGGAGCACTTGTGTTTGCCAAACACCCGGCTTTGCAATCCATTTCCCTGATTTCCATTCTGGGTATGATAGCAGTGGTACTGGTGGCTTATACCATTCAGCCACTCATTTTCCGGTTCTTCATCGCAGGCCCCGCTTCCAAAGGATTACCGCCTTATACGCTTATCGGATTGATACGTACCGTGTTGCTCTTCCTGCTTTTCTTTATCGGCTGCATCGTCCTCCGTATATTGATTATTCTGCTTTATCCGGTGCCTGTGCGCAAAAGCAGCAAGCAGCGTTTGGTGTGCCACCTGATACAAATCACCTGCAAAGGAATTTTGCTACTGGCCACCGCCGTCAAAAAAGAACATATCAACAAAGCCAACGAACGCTTCCGGCATCCGGCAATTATCATTGCCAACCACCAGTCGTTCATCGACATTCTGGTATTGCTGTCTCTTTCATCTAAAATCCTGATGGTGACCAACCATTGGGTATGGCACTCTCCTTTCTTCGGAGCCATCATTCGTTATGTCGACTTCTATTATATAGGCGAAGGATACGAGCAATACATGGAACGGATGCGGAAAAAAGTGAAGGAGGGCTACTCCATCGCCATTTTCCCGGAAGGCACACGTACCTATAACGGAAAGATGAAACGTTTCCACAAAGGAGCATTCTATCTGGCAGAAGCATTGAAACTGGATATTCTCCCGATCCTGCTTTACGGTAATAACAAAATCATTGCCAAAGCACAGCCTTTCAATATCCGGAAAGGAATCATCTATACAGAAATACTTCCCCGTATACCATTAGACGAACTGTCTTTCGGAAATACTTACCAGGAGCGTACCAAACGCATATCCGCTTACATGAAAGAAGTTTATGCCCGTATCTGCCGTGAACAGAACACGACGGACAATCCGGCGTTCTACGAAGCTCTTATCCAGAACTATATCTATAAAGGTCCCGTCGTAGAATGGTATATCCGTATTAAAGTAAAGATGGAAAAGAATTACCGGCTATTCAACCGGTTGATTCCCGTCCAAGGGCAAATCACAGACATCGGTTGCGGCTTCGGCCCGTTATGCTATATGCTGTCTCTGCTTTCCGAGGACCGGGAAATCCTGGGTATTGATTACGATGAAGACAAGATAGCGCTGGCGCAGCACGGATGGTTACGCAACGAGCATCTCCAGTTCAAGCATGGCAATGCATTGGAATATCCCCTGCCGGAAAGTGATGTCTTTATCCTGAACGACATGCTTCACTATATGAGCTACGAACATCAACAAACCCTATTGTTGAAATGTGCCGGTCGCTTACGTTCACAAGGAATGATTATCATACGCGACGGAAATTCAGCCAACGCTTCCAAGCACCGGTTAACCCGGTTCACGGAATTACTATCCACCCGTATTTTCAACTTCAACCGGACAACCGGAGAGCTGTATTTCACCACTGAAACCCAATTACGGGAAATAGCAGTCACCTGTGGAATGGCTGTCGAAATCATTCCTAATGACAAATATACATCAAACACCATTTACATATTTAGAAAACCGAACTAGTATGAGCAAATATGACATCATCATTATCGGCAGCGGCCTTGGCGGACTGGAATGCGGAGCGATTCTTAGCAAAGAGGGATTCAACGTATGCGTAGTAGAAAAAAATGCGCAATTCGGCGGATGCTTCCAGACTTACCAACGAAAAGGGCATCTGTTGGATACGGGTATTCATTATGTAGGAAGCCTGGATGAGGGTCAAGTGATGAACCAGTATTTCCGCTATTTCGGTATCATGGACAAGCTGAAAATAAAACGCTTGGACGATGCTGCTTTTGATACGATCTACTATAAAGGAAAAACATACGATTATGCAATGGGGTACCCGCAGTTTATTGAAACCATCTGCCGTTCCTTCCCGCATGAGAAAGAAAACTTGAAATGCTATGCCGAACAGCTTCAGGCTGTCGGAAACCTGATTAGCGTAGACCACCTGAAACAAGGCACACTCGCTTTAGAGGGTATGAAATACTTTTGTACCTCTGCCGCCCATCTGATTGCGGATATCACTCCGGACCCCGCCTTACGAAATGTACTGGCAGG
>OKTI01001116.1_pt1 | contig 11424 bp, 8 predicted proteins | sample 1606071 | NCBI WGS metagenome assembly OKTI01 (sample SAMEA3879500, study PRJEB24766) | human gut metagenome | biome: human-associated habitat; feature: feces | place: USA | collected 1985/1987
GGGGCGTTGCCCCAAACCCCACAAGGGACGCTGTCCCTTGACCCTGCAAGGGGGAATCCCCCCTTGACCTCTCTGCGCGATTGAATTGGTTGCTTTTCCTTACTTCTTCCGCGTGTTGCTCTGATTTCTATCCATCCCTAACCGAAAAACCGCGCGGTCTGCGTTTTGCCACAGACCGCGCGGTTCATTTTATACCATCACCAGCGCATATAAAGTTCGCCATTCTCGTTCACGTCGATGGTCAGCGTATCGCCCGGCTTCACATCCGCGGCAATAATATGCTTTGCTACCAGCGTCTCAATCTTCGACTGAATGAACCGCTTCAGCGGACGCGCACCGTAGACCGGGTCAAAGCCCTGATCAATCACGGCATTCATCGCCGCGTCCGTCAGCTCCACCTTCAGCTGACGATCTGCCAGACGTTTGTTCAGGCTGTCCAGCATCAGCAGCACAATCTTGCTGATCTGCTCCTTCGTCAGCGGCTTGTAGTACACAATCTCGTCAATACGGTTCAGGAACTCCGGACGGAAATGCGTCTTCAGCAGCGCATCGACCTGCGCGCGCGCTTCGGGCGTAATGTCGTCGTTCGCGATGCCGTTCAGGATGTACTCGCTGCCGAGGTTGCTCGTCATAATGAGGATGGTGTTCTTGAAGTCCACCGTGCGCCCCTGACTGTCGGTGATTCGGCCGTCGTCGAGCACTTGCAGCAGGACATTGAACACATCCGGGTGCGCCTTCTCCACTTCGTCGAACAGCACGACGGAGTACGGATGGCGGCGGACGGCTTCGGTCAGCTGACCGCCCTCGTCATAGCCGACATATCCGGGAGGTGCGCCAATCAGACGCGATACGCTGAATTTCTCCATGTATTCGCTCATGTCGATACGCACCATGTTCTTCTCGTCGTCAAACAGCGCCTGCGCAAGGGCTTTTGCCAGCTCGGTCTTGCCGACGCCGGTCGGGCCGAGGAACAGGAAGCTGCCCAGCGGACGGTTCGGGTCTTGGATGCCCGCACGGGAGCGCAGGATGGCTTCGCTCACGCGCTTGACAGCTTCATCCTGCCCAATGACGCGCTGATGCAGCGTGTCCTCAAGGTGGAGCAGCTTCTCGCGCTCGCCCTCCATCAGCTTCGCGACCGGGATGCCCGTCCAGCGGCCGACGATTCGGGCGATTTCCTCCTCCGTCACCTTGTCGCGCAGCAGGCTGTCCTCGCCCTTGGACTTCTCGGCGATGGCTTCTTCCGCCGCCAGTTCCTTCTTGAGCTTCGGCAGCTCGCCGTACTTCAGTTCTGCCGCCTTGTTCAGGTCATACTGACGCTCGGCGCGTTCCATTTCGGCGTTCACGCGCTCGATTTCCTCGCGCAGCTTGTTCACCTTCGTGATGGCGTTCTTTTCGCTTTCCCACTTCGCCTTCATTTGGTTGAACTCGTCGCGCTGCTCCGCCAGCTCCTTCTGAACTTCTGCCAGACGCGCCTTGGTCAGCTCGTCGTCGTCCTTCTTCAGCGCCGCTTCCTCAATTTCCAGCTGCATGATGTGGCGGTTGATGTCGTCCATTTCTGTCGGCATGGAGTCGATTTCGGTACGAATCATAGCACACGCTTCATCCACAAGGTCAATCGCCTTGTCGGGCAGGAAGCGGTCGGTGATATAGCGGTTGGAGAGCGTTGCGGCGGCAATCAGGGCGTTGTCCTGAATTTTCACGCCGTGGAACACTTCGTAGCGCTCCTTCAGGCCGCGCAGGATGGCAATCGTGTCCTCAACGGACGGCTCGCCCACCATGACCGGCTGGAAACGGCGCTCCAAAGCGGCGTCCTTCTCGATATACTGGCGGTATTCATTCAGCGTCGTCGCACCGATGCAGTGCAGCTCGCCGCGCGCCAGCATCGGCTTCAAGAGGTTGCCAGCGTCCATTGCGCCGTCCGCCTTGCCTGCGCCGACAATCGTGTGCAGCTCATCAATGAACAGCAGGATGCGCCCTTCGCTGCGCTTGATTTCCGCAAGCACCGCCTTCAAGCGCTCCTCGAACTCGCCGCGGAACTTCGCGCCGGCAATCAGGCTGCCCATATCCAGCGAGAAAATCGTCTTGTCCTTCAGCGAATCCGGCACGTCGCCGCGCACGATTCGCTGCGCCAGCCCTTCGGCGATAGCGGTCTTGCCGACGCCCGGTTCGCCAATCAGCACCGGGTTATTCTTCGTCTTACGGCTCAAAATACGGATGACGTTGCGGATTTCGCTGTCACGGCCGATAACCGGGTCGAGCTTGTGCTGCCGCGCCATCTCCACAAGGTCAGAGCCGTACTTCTTCAGCGCGTCATACGTTTCCTCCGGGTTGTCGGTGGTCACGCGGGTTGCGCCGCGGACGGCGGAAAGCTCCTTCAGGAACTTCTTCTCGTCGTAGCCCATGCGGGTCAGGATTTCTTTGACGTGGGCGTTCGGCTTCGACGCGATACCGAGGAAAACATGCTCAACGGAGAGGTACTCGTCCTTCATCTGCTTGGCGCGGTTTTCCGCCTCCAGCAGGGCTTTCTCGAAGTCCGGGGAAATATAAACCTTGTCTGCCTCGCGGCCGGGGCCAGACACACGCGGAATCCGGGACAGCGCATCATTCAGCGCCGCACGGAAAGCATCCACGCTGATGCCGCACCGGGTCAGCAGCTGCGGGATGAGCGCCTTCGCATCTTCCGTCAGGGAGAGCAGCATATGCTCCTCATCCACCTGCATGTGCTGATATTCCACCGCGATTTGTTGGGCGCGCTGGAGAGCTTCCATCGTTTTCTGGGTGAACTGGTTCGTGTTCATAACCAAACCTCCTTCCGAGGGTTTGACTTTCTTTGACTTTCGTCAGACTCTATTGTATTCATTTTCTCCCGTTTGTCAAGAGGTTTTTTTGAAAACTTTTTGTGAACATGTGAGAGCGTCGTTCTGTGTGATAATAGAATAGGGCAGATACTTCTGCTTAAGCCGTTTGCGATTACAAACCGCAAAAATGCATGATTTTCGAAAGCTTTGCGATAGTAATCCGAAAAAAATCCAAATTTCTCACATTTGACACGCCCCCTTCAATGCGCTATAATCATCTCCGAAACCATCTTGCAGGAGGTCAACCCATGATTCGACGGGCGACGGAGGCGGATCTGCCGGAAATGCGGCGCGTGTTTGATGCCGCGCGCGCGTATATGGCAGCGCACCAGCCCGCCGGGGCGGTGTAAAACACATCGTGTTTGATGCCGCGCGCGCGTATATGGCAGCGCAGGGCAATCCGAACCAGTGGGAGCCGGGATATCCGACGGACGAAGTGCTTCGCGGCGATATGGCGCGCGGCGGACTGCATGTGCTGGCGGATGATACGGGGATTTATGGCGCGTTCGCGTTCCTGACCGGGGATGACCCGACGTATGCGGAGATTGACGGCGCGTGGCTGTCTGACCGCCCATATGCGACGATTCATCGCGTTGCGTCGGACGGGACACATCGGGGCGTGTTTGCCGAGGTGATGGCGTTTGCGATGGCGATGCAGCCGCACTTGCGAATTGATACCCATGCGCAGAATCTTCCGATGCAGCGCCAGATTGAGCGGTTCGGGTTTCGGTACTGCGGCGTGATTCAGTGCCGGAATGGGGCGCGGATGGCGTTTGAGCGTCTACCGGAAAAAAAGTGATTTTGCACTGCGCAGAAAAAACTGCCTGAAGGTGTATATTGCTCATTGAGACTTTCATGCCGGAAGAAGCTCGGAAAGCTAACACTCGAATTTATCGGCGGCTTTTTTTCTTGCGGGAACAATATAAAACAGCAAGCTGAGTGAAAAGGTTCGGCTTGCTGTTTTTCAACCTCCATAAATGCCAGGCTGCATAAAAAGGGCAGGAACATAGGAGTGTTTAAAGAAATCGGAAAGCCCTATAGGGGATTGACCCTCTTTTTTACCCCAGCAAGTCCTTTAACCAGCCGATTGCCTCGGTTTCCTTGTGCACATCCGCGCGCAGTTTCTTCTTCTCCATGTCAATTGCATCCCGATACACCCGAATTTCCTTCGCAAAATCCCCGCCTATCTCCGCACGCCGCTGATACACGCTCCTTGACGCTTCCTCAACTTCCGCCTTATCAAAGTTAATATTTGTCCCAAAGTACAAATTATCCTGATTTCCCGCGCCCCAGTTCATATCATTCAGCGTATCAATCACCGCGGGCGAGAAATAAATGGAGTAGCTTTCCAGACAGTTATTAACCGTCGCAACATATTGGTCAACAGCCGTTGCCGGGTCGTGGCGTACCAAGCAGTCAATGATGTGCTGGCACAGGGCAATGGTTTCCTGCGGGGCCTGATGCGGCACAATCGGGCGCTCGTACATCAAGCCTAAGAGGTACTTCTGGCAGTAACGGAAGGCGTTCAGCACCTTGCGAATCAGTGGGCGGCCCGCCTGACGCAGGCGAGCCATTTCGACGATATCACCGGCTTCATCCGCGGCAAGATAGCGCGCGTTCAGGGTGTCGATGCGCGTTTTCAACGCCTGTGCGGGCGGCAGAAGGGATTCGACAACGCTGCGGTACAAAGCAGCATCCGCGCCGGACTGTGCGAAGATGTCCGCATCCAGCGCATCTTTCAGGCGTGTATATTGCGCGGTGAAATCCAGCTGCAAGGCGGGCATCTGGTCGATGTAAATCGCCAGTGCGCCGTAATAGCGCAGGTTGAACGCCATCACCGCGTCGTTGTAGGTATCGGGCGTGTCGTACTGCGTATGGTAATAGTCGATGTAGAACGGGTGAACGTGTTCCATGTCCTTTTGCAGCAGGAAGCCGTTGACCGTGGATGGAACGCCTGCCGCGTAGTAGGAGAAATCATCGGAATAGGTATAGGTCTGATAGCCTTCGGTCAGCACGCCATCCGGGAAGCAGCCCTGCGGTTTGGGCGCGTAGGGATAGCGCGTGGTGAAGTCGCGCAGGAGCGAGAACATTTCCGGCGCGGAATAGGTTGTGGTGTACGTCGCGAACTCATACGCGGGCAGCTCGAAATTCAGGAATGCCAGCGTTTTGCCGACCCACTCCGGGTGCAGGGTGTTAATCATTTCCCACGCGCCGACCGTCCAGTCGAACTGCGTGTAGCTCGATCCCCATTCCTCTGCGCCGTGCAGGCAGAACACGATGTCATTTTCCGGCTCGAAACCGCTATCCAGCATGGCTTTTGCGGCGGCCAGCACCAGCCCGACGGCACAGCAGTCATCCTGAAAGCCCCAGAAGTGCGTGTCATAGTGACCGCCGAGGAGAATCTGGAATTCGGAGGACTTGCCGCGGATGCGCCCGGTGACGTTGTAGGTTGTCCCCTTGCCGATTTCAACGGTGTTATCCACCTTCAGTGTCCCCAGTACAGTGCCGTGCGGCAATTGCGCGCGGATTTCACGGCTTGCGCGAACGCCGATGGAGCAGGTTGGGATGCTCGTCGGGCCGCAGATATCCTGACTGTTCAGCGCGTCGTCTGCGACCTGCCCGAAACCGCCGACGTTCGCCGCGAGAATCGCAGCCGCGCCCTGATGCTCCGCTTCCAGCATGGGGTAGGTAATCCACCAGTCGGCGCGCTGGTCAATATCCACCAGCACGATTTTGCCCTTGACATCTACCCCCTCATAGTCATACATTGTGCCGCGCCCCACATAGACAATCGGGGCGGTGATGCCTTCGGGGACGGTGGATGCCGTGGCGTAGGTATAAACAGGGTATTCCGTGCCGTTCACGGTGAAGGATGCGCCATTGAACTGCCACTTATCGCACTTCGCCGCCGCCTTTTCGACGTCGGACAGCCCAATGCGGCGCATTTCGTCCGCGAGATAATCCGCCGCGGCGTGTTCCGCGTCGCTGCCTGCCTGACGACCGCCGTAGGTGGCGTTATTATGGAGATGGAAGTCAGTGGCGAGGCGGTGCGCGATGGAATAGGCGTACTGAGAATTGGCGGCGCTGCTGAACGCGTCATGGAGGGACTGCAAAGAGCGTCGCTGATGCGCGGCGGGGGCTTCGTCGGCGCGGGCGCACGAGGGCAGCAGCAGGATGCAGACAAACAGGATGAGCAGGAAAATGAACATCGTAAATCCCTCCTAAAGCAATGAAATCGCAGGGGTTTCGCGCCTGCGGGCGCGACAAGGGGGCAATGAAAACAGACAAGTTTGCGGTCGCCCCCTTGACCCCTTCGCATTCCCTCCCATGTTCCTGTGCAGTAGTGTTTATGGGGGAACGAAGGGGTACACAAACTGAATCAAAGAAACAATAAAAATCTACTATGCAAGAGGGCACCGAAGCAGTCCAGAGGGCGATCGGAAAGCCCTCTGGTCACCTCTGCAGAGGCGAAACCCTGCATAAACACGCGAGAACAGTAAGTAGATGCAACTAACTCAATCGCGCGAAAGGGTCAAGGGAGGAACTCCCTTGTATGAAAAATGCGACTGCCAGCGCAGCCGCATGATACGTTGGTCAGATGTAGTCGGAAATGTAGGGGGCTTCATGCAGCAGCGCGTGGTCAAGACGGGCAATCGCTTCGTCAGAGCCTGTGATGCGCCCAATGCGCGCTAACTTCGCGGCGGTCTTGTAGCCGATAAGCAGGGTCGAGAGCGTCGCGATGCTCATGCGCAGCTCGTAATCCGGGTCGCGGTCGGTCAGCGTGCAGTTCCCGCCCTCGAACCAGACGCGGAACGGGCGGTTGTTCCACGGCAGGAAGGCATCATCAATATCCAAATCGAAGCAGACGCCCTTTTCCTCCGGCGAACAGTGGTAGAGGTGCAGGAACTCTTCCACATCGACGATGCGCCCCATGATGTACGGGCGAATCATCTCGCGGATATCGCCGTCATCCATCTCAAAGGCAATCGGCTCGTTGAAGTAGGAATTGCCGCGCACCTCGTCAATCATCGAGTCGTGCGCACGGATGTATTCCCACAAGCCTTCATGCGCCTCACGGTTGATGTAAATCATTTCCTTGATGTGCATGATATCATCCTTGATGAGGTAGACCATGTAGCCCATCGGGGTAGCGTGCTGGTCGTAGTAGACGGCGACGACGGTGTCATCCTCGTCCCAGCGCCAGTATTCCTCCCACGCCAGCGAGTTGCGGAACAGGCACCCGTGGGTGCTGCTGGCAAAGCGCGTGTGGAGGTTCATAAAATCCTTGTTCTCCCAGTTGACGCGGCGGACATAGCCGGGCGCTTTTGCCTTGGACGGAATCTGCCTGTCCTTGACGGTGAAGGAGATTTTGTTGGAGATGATTTCCCAGCCGAAGCGGCGGTAGAGCGGGATGGAGTAAGGGAACAGCATCCCGAAGGGCTGTTTGCGCTCCCGCATGTGTACCAGCGCCTGGTACATCAGGCGCTTCATGATGCCGCGCCCGGTGTATTCCGGGTAGGTGCAGACGCTGGTGACGAACCCGATGGGGTACACCGAGTCGTAGATATTCGCCTTCAAGGGGTAGACGGCAATCTGCGAAATGAGGGTTTCGCGGTCAAAACAGCCCAGCACGTCCGCGCGCTTGAGCACGGGGCACTTGGACTGCTTGATTTCCTCGTCCTTCCAACCGGTGTCGAACAGTTCCTGCTCCGTCACCTGAAAGGCATAACGAAGCAGGGCGTTGTACTGGTCAAGGTCGTCGGTCGTCAGCGGTCGTATCTGATAGCCCTGCGGCAAATCCATGCTTTGTTCCATGTAGGGAAACACCTCCTGCGTTACACTGAAATTGTAACGCGAAACGCCGGTGAAGTCAAGGGGAAAAGCGCTGCCGGACTTTTTCAAAATGCGAAGGTTGCACAAATGCGCTTCCTATGCTATAATAAAATGTCCACGGAATGTTCATTAGCGGACATTCCGCGTTCAGACACTTTGCGAATATACCGGGGCGCGCAGGCTGCTCCGTTTTGAAACATTGCAGCAGGAGGTGAGCCGGCACTATGCCGGATACCATGTTCATGAAAGAACGAATGCTCATCACGGGCGGTCACGCGCTTCAGGGAACGGTACACATCAGCGGCGGTAAAAACACGGCGGTGGCGGTCATTCCCGCAACGCTGCTGTGCGACGAACCCTGCACCATTGAGAATCTGCCGGATATTTCGGATGTTCATGCGCTGGTGGATATTCTTTGCAGCCTTGGCGCGAAGGTGAATTACGAGCCGAACCGCTTCATGACCGTTGACCCGCGCCCGGCGGAAGGCTGGCAGGTCTCCTACCGTGATTCGCAGCGCCTGCGCGCAAGCTACTACCTGCTGGGTGCGCTGCTGGGGCGGCGTGGTCAGGCGGAGGTATACCAGCCCGGCGGATGCGAAATCGGGTCGCGCCCGATTGACCAGCACCTCAAGGGCTTCCGGATGCTGGGCGCAAATGTAGAACAGATGGGCGGGCGCATCAAGGCGAAAGCGGACGTGCTGACGGGCACGGACGTTGTTTTTGACTGCGTATCTGTCGGCGCGACGATTAACGTGATGCTCGCTGCTGCCAAGGCACACGGCACGACCATTATCTACAATGCCGCCAAGGAGCCGCATGTCGTGGATTTGGCGAACTTCCTGAACTCGATGGGCGCGCGCGTCAAGGGCGCGGGCACGGATGTTATCCGCATCTTCGGGCGCGATTATCTCCACGGCGCAAACTACACCGTCATCCCTGACCAGATTGAGACGGGCACGCTGATGATTGCGGCGGCGGCGACGCACGGCGATGTGGAACTGACAGGCTGCATTCCGACGCATATGGAAGCGCTGTCGGCGAAGCTGCTGGAAATGGGCGCGCGCGTGACGGAATCCGACGATACCCTGCGTGTGCGCGGAACGCTGTGCGGCTACCGCGGCGTGAACATCAAGACGCAGGTGTATCCGGGCTTCCCGACTGACCTGCAGCAGCCGATGAGTACGCTGCTGACGACAGCGATGGGGCAGTCCATCGTCCGCGAAACTATCTTTGAATCGCGGCTGAAACATCTGACCGAAATTGGGCATATGGGCGCACACGTTCAATTCGTGGACAACGCGACGGCGATTATCGAGGGCGTGCCGGAGCTGTACGGCGCACCGGTAACAGCCACCGACCTGCGCGCGGGGGCGGCGCTGGTGATTGCGGGCTTGATGGCGCGCGGCGTGACGGAAATCTACGAGCCGGAGTACATCGACCGCGGCTATGAGCATCTGGAAGACAAGCTGTGCTCGCTGGGCGCGGAAATCCGGCGCGAGAAGTTCGAGTGACGGGGTTCCGAAGGATGACCATGAACCGTTCAAAATTCATGGCTTCGGATATTGATATATGCTAGGCAGCATCACATCCCTTGCTGTTGGATGCGCTGACTGCGACGGCTCCATGAATCAGGCGCTTGGCTGCTGATTCCGTGGGACAACCTGCGTGCCTTCAAGTAAATTAGGATAGCAAAACAGCCGCAGAGCAAACAGGAGGTGTTGGCGATGCGGAATCCATTTGGCGTATTGGGGTTGGAAGCGTCTGCCGACGCGGATCAGGTGCGCGCAGCATATCGCAAATTGGTAAAAACTTGCCATCCCGATAAATTTCAGGACGAAACGGAACGAAAAGCCGCGCAGGAAAAGATGATTACGCTGAATCTGGCGTATGAGGAAGCGATGAAGCTCGCGGTCAACCGGACGACGGCATCCGCTGCTTTCAACCGCGAACTTGACCAGCAGGATGCGCTGACACTGGCGGCAAAGATGCTCCGGCAGGATAATCCTGAAGCGGCATTGCGGCAGCTCCTGCGCGCATCCACCCGCGACAGCGCATGGTACGCCATGCAGGGAAAAGTCCTGATGGCGCTGGAACAGTATGAATCAGCACACCAGTCCTACCGCGAGGCGATTCGCCGCGAGCCGAACAACAACCTGTACCGGCAGGGGGCGCTGGACGCGGCGGTGGCGCTGAAAAAGTCGCGGACACCGTGGGGTCGCATTCAGAAGCTGATTCGCCGCTGGAAAAAGGAACACGGAGGGGAAAAAAGATGAAAAGGCTGCTGTCGCTGCTGCTATGCGCGGTACTGGCGCTGTTCTGCGCGACGACCGCACAGGCGGCTGGCGTGTCCATCACACTTACGGCATCGGAATACGCGCTGCATTATGCCTTTGATGCGGGCGCGCAAGACCCGTTCGTCATCCTCGAATACGCAACGCCTGCCGAAAAAGGCTGGATGATGCTGTACAGCGAGGACGGGCGCTTTGAAGGGGATATCGCCCTTGCATACTCTGGCGCGGGCGGCAAAACGAGCGTTGCGCTGACCTCGGCGCGCACGACGGGCAGCATCGGCAAAGCATCGACGACGCTTCCGAAGGCTGCGGATTATCAGAAGCCGACCGGGAAGAGCAACGCGAAAGTGACGGATTTCGTGCTGACGGAAACGCCGGAAGGCTTCCACTACGCGTTCAACGCCATTGGCACGGACTACATGCTCCTCTACTGGCGAAGCAAGGAACAAACCGTCACCCAGCCAGTTTACCCGGACGAAAACGGGCATTACGAGGGCGACGTCGTCAGTGAATTGACCTTCGCGCGGACGCAGTTCACTGTGCAGGTGAAAAGCGGATCGGGCAGCATGAAGAAGGAAGCGACCGTGCGCAAGGGCTACCAGGCGCCGGAAGCGCCGCAGCGGCAGGAGGGGCGCTTGAGCGGCGTGACCGTCTGCATTGACGCGGGACATCAGGAAAACGGACGCTTCGTCAATGAGCCGATTGGACCGGGGCTGACTGGCTCGACCAGCGGCAAGGGCGGCATGGCACAGGGAACCAAGACGAATCGCCGCGAGAGCATCGTCTGCCTGGAAATTGGAATGCTCCTGCGCGACGAGCTGCTTCGGCAGGGCGCGAACGTCATCATGACCCGCGAAGATCAAACGACGTTCCACACGAACATCGAACGCTGTGAAATCGCGGAAGCGGGCGGCGCGCAGATTATGCTCCGCCTGCACTGCAACAACTCCAGCAACCACAGCAAGCGCGGCATACAGGTTTACGGCCCGCTGAACAGTGACTATGCTAAAGCGGTTGCGGATGCGGACACCTACCGCGAAATGGGGCAGGAGCTGCTGGACGCGATGAAAACGCGTGTCGGGATGACGCTGGCGAACTCCACGGGCATGGTGCGGCTGAACGACAACTATGTCGGCAACAACTGGGCGAAGATGATGTGCTTCCTTGTGGAGATGGGGTATTTATCGAATCCGGCGGAGGAATATCTGCTGGTGACGCCGGTGTATCAGCAATGGCTGGCGGAAGGCATGGCGGACGGGGTGTATGAGATTGCGGTCGCCCGCGGGTGGGTGCAAGCGCAGTAGGGTGCTGCGCTTGGATTGCGCCCCCCTTTGTGTGCGGAAGCAAACGCCCTTTATTTTATTGGCAATTTGGCTTTGTCGCAGGAATTTCGCCTCTGCGGAGGCGACAAGGGGGCTTTGCGGTCGCCCCCTTGACCCCTT
>OKTI01001118.1_pt1 | contig 11412 bp, 10 predicted proteins | sample 1606071 | NCBI WGS metagenome assembly OKTI01 (sample SAMEA3879500, study PRJEB24766) | human gut metagenome | biome: human-associated habitat; feature: feces | place: USA | collected 1985/1987
TACATAAGATTTTATTTGTGAAAAAGAAAAATACCGCCCACGCAGCGCAGCGATGATTTTGTCGGGCGAATCGGCGGCAAAATGAATCGGGTGTGTTGCGGGGCGGTTGATCTTTTAGGGATGATCCACGGTGAGGCAGTGTTCAAAATGAACAGGACCACATCTTGTGGATGGTTTTAGACCAATCCACAAAATCAGTGGGATTTGTGACAGAGAATATCATGGTTCGCAAGGCGCGTCAAGATGGTTTTGAAAAATTTATTGTGGTAAAGCGGTGATAGTAGGACTTATAGGAGGCTGCTTGAGCTGCTTTTTCTATTTACAGCTACAATGATAGCCATTGAGGGATTGTGATTGGTCAGGGCTGAAAAGGGCTTTCATAATTTGCTGCAGCGCATCATGTCCTCGACGCTCCCAGCGTCCTCAAAGGACGATTTGATGGGTGTGTAGGGATAAGCTGTAAAAAGAAGCATGGACGCCCCCGAAAAGGAGAGCGTCCATGCTTCTTGCTGTATCCGAATGGAGGAGATTGCGAAATCAGTGATTGTCCGGGCAGACGATTTCCAGCATCTGATCGAAAACCTCTTCCATCTGCCGCACCAGCGTGAACTGGGTGCGGGCGCGGTCGAGGTTGTGATCCGGGCGAGCAATATGGAAATAATGGTCGCCCTCCAGATAGTCAGTCAGAAAACGGATGCCGCATTCCAGTGTCATGAGCCTTGCACCCCATGCAAGGCTCTTTTTTTCTGCCCTGCGCATGGATGCCCCGGCAGTGGAGAGATACCCTTTGGCGAACACTTCGTACAGATGCAGGTCAAAATGGACTTTGCTCTGATCGGGTTCGTCCTCGGCGCAGTCGTTGGCACCGGTGCGGATGGAATCGCCGAAGTCGTAGGCCGAAAGTCCCGGCATCACGGTGTCGAGGTCAATGACGCAGATGCCTTTTCCGGTGGCGGCGTCGATTAGGACATTGTTGATCTTGGTATCGTTATGGGTGACGCGCAAGGGGATTTCCCCGGCGGCAAGCTGGTCGAGCAGGACATGGCAGTCTTTCTCCCGCGCATGGATAAATTCGATTTCCGGCGCAATGTTCTTTGCGCGGCCCAGTGCATCGGCGGCGAGGGCTTTTTCAAAATTGGCATAGCGGTTGGGCGTGTCGTGGAAACGGGCAATGGTCTCGTGGAGGTGGAGGCCGGGTAATCCGCCAGCTGGTTCTGGAACTTGCCCAGCGTCTCGGCCACGGTGCGGAAGTCGGCTTCGCTGCCGACCTGCTGCAAACAGATGGTATCTTCTACAAAGTCGTAGGCACGCCATGCGCCGCCGTCTGCATCCAGATAGCAAGTCGACCCGGACAAAGTTGGGATGACATTCAGCGTTTCCCGTGCTGGATCGCCGCCCTCGGCAAGAATTTTCGCCCGCAGATGCCGGGTCACGCCGCAGACATTCTCCATCAGACCCACCGGGTTAGTAAAGGTATCTGTGTTGATGCGCTGCAAAATAAAGCGTTTGGAATGATCTTCCCGCCAGACCACAAAGGTGTCGTTGATATGCCCCTCACCATAGTGGTGAGCATCGCAGAGCACAGGCCCGCCAAAATCAAAGGCATTTGCAGCAGACCGGACCAGAGAAAGGGTAACGGATTTCATCATAAATTCCGCGCGTTATGCTTCATGCCGTTTTGACGGGGCAGGACGTTGTCCCTGCCGCACCTGACGGCGGTATTCATTGGGGGTCAAGCCTTCCGCCTTGCGGAAGCATTGGGAAAAATAGCTGGGAGAGGAAAAGCCCATCAACTCGCTGATCTGCGCCAGACTGTAACCGGTGTTGCCCAGCATATACTTGCTTTCCTCAATGCGGCGGCGGTTCAGATAGGTGATGGGAGAGATGCCATACTCTTTTTGGAAGGTATGGGCCAGATAGTATTTGTTGATGTGGGCGATTTCGGCAAGGGTATCCAGCGAGATATCTTCCCGGTAGTTGCTGTCCAGATACCGCTTGATCTCCACACACTCCCGGCTGTCGGAGCGGGGCGTTTCCTCTACCTGCAAAGAAAGCGTGGTACACCGCACCAGCCAGATGAGCAGCACTTCCAGCAGATCCTGACAGACCGTTTCGCAGCCGTCCAGACTGCGGTCTGCTTCGGCCAGCAGCATATGGAGCAGCGTCACCATCCGCTCCCGATTTTTCCGGCAGTTGAATATAGCGTAGGAAGAATCTGATTTTCCAAATAAGATCTCGATGCCAGCAACGCCCAATACAATGTATTCCAGCGGTGAAGCATTCAGGCTCAGCTCGGTATGCTCTACCTGCGGATTGACGATAATCATATCATCCGGTTTGACTGGATAAAGCTGACCGCTTAAATAAAACTGACCTTCTCCGCTCAGACAGTAGAACAGCTCTGTGCAGGAATGGGTGTGGGCAGTGCTGTTCCAATCGCCGCCAAATTTGCTTTTGCTGATGTACAGCAGCCGGAAGGATTCCCGTGGAGCGGGAGCATGGCGGATATCAAATCGCTCGGTACTCATAAATGGCTCCTTTTGAGGCGAAGAACAAAAAACATAAAAATAAAAGCAAGATACTAAAAATACGAGCCCAAAAACGATGCATTGCTTCGTACGTTTTTTCTTATTATAGAGGCAATGAAGAAAAAATGCAAGCCCTGATTTTTGGACAGGATCAATACTTTTGCCTTTGATGGCATGCGAAAATATGTCAAATCGGTTACAGCTGGGGAAATATTCCAAAACACTCCGACCAATTTTAGTGCTTTTGCCGAAAGAATTTCCCAAAAAGCAATATTTCTAAAAAATGAAACAACAAAGACCTTGTTGCGAACCGTAAAAACCTCTATATTGGAACCAGAAAAAACCACAGCCCTCTCGGACGAAGCCTGTTTGCCCCGGCTGTGTTTTGAACGGAACTTTATGATGGAGGATACACTATGAAACGCATTTCTCGTCGCAATTTTCTGAAAGTGGCTGGCGTGGGCGCCGCTGCACTGGGTCTGGCTGCCTGCGGCGGCTCTTCCAGCTCCACCGCGTCCAGCACGGCATCTTCTGCCGCTACTTCTTCCGCAGTGGCTGCGGACGTCACCATCAAGGTTGCCGCCATCGAGACCGGCTACGGCGCTGAGATGTGGAAAAAGGTCACCGAGGCCTTTACCGCCCAGACCGGCATCAAGGTGGACCTGACCACCGACAAAAAGCTGGAGGACGTCATCGGCCCCTCCATGCAGGGCGGCGACTACCCCGACGTGGTCCATCTGGCCACCGGCCGTGAAGCTGCCCTGACCGAGCAGTTCATCAAGGGCAACCTGATCGCCGACATCACCGATGTGCTGAGCATGACCGTGCCCGGCGAGAGCAAGAAGGTGAGCGAGAAGATCGCCGGCGGCTTTACCGACACCTCCCTGACCAACCCCTACGGCGACGGCAAAACCTATCTGGCTCCCATGTTCTACAGCCCCTGCGGCCTGTTCTACAACGCCGGTTTCCTGAAGGAAAAGGGCTGGGACGTGCCCAAGACCTGGGACGAGATGTGGGCACTGGGCGACAAGGCTGCCGCTGAGGGGACCTACCTGTTCACCTACCCCACCACCGGCTACTTCGACGCCTTCTTCTATGCGCTGATGTACGCTGCAGGCGGCCCCGACTTCTTCAACAAGGCTACCCACTACGAAGAAGGCATCTGGGACACCCCCGAAGCAAAGACCTGCTTTGATATCGTGGCAAAGCTGGCTTCCTACACCAACCCCATCACCCCCGCACAGGCCAACGATCAGGACTTTACCCAGAACCAGCAGCTGGTGCTGGACAACAAGGCCCTGTTCATGCCCAACGGCACCTGGATCGTGGGCGAGATGGCCGAGGCTCCCCGTGCAGACGGCTTTGAGTGGGGCATGACCGCCCTGCCCGCTGTCAAGGCCGGCGGCGACAGCTACAGCTACACCTGGTTCGAGCAGGCATGGATCCCGGCGGGTGCTGAGCATCTGGATGCAGCCAAGCAGTTCGTGGCGTACCTGTATAGTGACGAAGCCTGCAAGCTGTTCGCCGAGAGCGGTGCGATCCAGCCTGTGCTGGGCATTGCCGATGATCTGGACGGCGACAACAAGATGTTCTACTCCATCTATGATAACGGCGCAAAGGCAGCTATGGGCAACTTTGCAGCCTTCAGCGCCATCCCCGGCGTAGAAGTGCGCACCGTGTTCTTCGACCCTGTCAACTCTCTGGTGTCCGGCAGCATGACCGAGCAGCAGTGGATCGACGGCATCAAGTCCGCCAGCGACCAGATGCGCGCCAACATCATCGAGTAATTAAGCCCTGCCCAGCGGGGGCGGTTTTTACCGCCTCCGCTTTTTTGGGCTGTACAGTACCATCAAGAAAGGAGCGGTCAATCCCCTATGAGAACGGATAAAAGCCGCAAACGGTTCGTATTCCTCTGTGTGGCACCGGCTACCATCCTGTTTTTCCTCTTTATGATCCTGCCCACCCTCAACGTGTTCCGCATGAGTTTGTATGAGCGGGGTGCCTATTCTCCCAACGAGACCTTTGTGGGGCTTAAAAACTTCCAGCATCTGCTGCGGGACGCCCAGTTCATCCGCTCCATGCAGAATATGATCCTGCTGGTGGTAACGGTCACCCTGATCACCTTCGCCTTTGCACTGGTATTTGCCGCCATCCTCACCCGGGAGAAGATCAAAGGCCAGAACTTTTTCCGCATCATCTTCTACATCCCCAACATTCTTTCCGTGGTCGTCATCTCCGGCATCTTCTCTGCCATCTATAAGCCGGAAAACGGCATGCTGAACAGCATCATCGGCCTGTTCCGCAACATGAGCGACCCCATCCTGTGGAAGGGCGAAAAACTGGTCATCCCCTCCATCATCATTGCCATGGTGTGGCAGGCCATCGGCTACTACATGGTCATGTACATGGCCTCCATGTCTGCCGTGCCCATCAGCCTGTACGAGAGCGCCAATCTGGACGGTGCCGGGCGGCTGACCCAGTTCTTCCAGATCACCATCCCCCTCATCTGGACGAATATCCGCACCACCCTCACCTTCTTTATCATCTCCACCATCAACATGGCCTTCCTCTTCGTCAAGGCCATGACCAGCGGCGGGCCCAACGGCGCATCGGATGTGGCGCTGAGCTATATGTACAGCCAGAAAGACGCTGGCCTGTATGGCTATAGTATGGCCATCGGCGTCGTCATTTTCCTGTTCTCGTTTGCGCTGTCCGCCTGTGTCAACAAGGTTACCAACCGCGATACGCTGGAATTTTAAGGAGGGAAGAAGATGCAGAATACCACCGAAAAATCTTCCCGCTCTGCGGAAGGTCTGTACAAGTTTTTCATCTATTTTGTGCTGGTTCTGCTGGCCGTTACCATCATCGTGCCGGTGGCATGGGTGTTCATGGCCTCCATCAAGCAGAACGCCGAGTTCTACGGCAACCCGTGGGCACTGCCCGCCGGGTTCTACTGGCAGAACTTCGTCAACGCATGGAACGGCGCGAAAATGGGCGAATATATGCTCAACTCGGTCATCGTCACCGCGCTGGCGCTGGCGCTGCTGCTGGTCGTTGCCCTGCCCGCCGCCTACTGCCTGTCCCGCTTTCACTTCAAGGGCCGCAAGCTGCTGAACACCCTGTTCATGGCGGGCCTGTTCATCAACGTGAACTACATCGTGGTGCCCATCTTTTTGATGCTGCGGGACAGCGATGTGTGGCTGAAAGGCCATTTCGGCAGCGGCTTTCTGCTGAACAATCTGGTGGTGCTGGCGGTGGTGTACGCCGCCACCGCGCTGCCCTTTACCATCTACCTGCTGTCGGGCTACTTTGCCACCCTGCCCCACGATTTTGAGGAGGCCGCCTATATCGACGGTGCAAGCTACTTTTCCACCATGACCCGCATCATCTTCCCCATGGCAAAGCCCTCCATCATCACCATTATCCTGTTCAACTTCCTGTCCTTCTGGAACGAGTATATCATCTCCATGACCCTGATGAGCTCCACCAAGGCACCCCGCACCCTGCCGGTAGGTCTTTTGAACCTGATGCAGGCGCAGCAGAGCGCCGCCCAGTACGGTACCATGTACGCAGGCCTTGTGCTGGTGATGCTGCCCACCCTGATTTTGTACATCTGCGTGCAGCGGCAGCTGACGCAGGGCATGACCGTGGGCGGCCTGAAAGGTTAAGGTGACAAACGATGAAAGCATACTGGAAAGAGCATCCCGCCCTGCGCATGGTACTGATGCTGGTGCTGTTCGTACTGGCACTGGTGCTGGTGGTGTCCGGCTGGAAAATGACCGGGCAGCTGGCAGGGCTTGGCATCATGCTGGTGGGCGTAGCGCTGCTGCTGGCAGTGCTGGCCATCTACAATGCGACCTATCAGGATTGAGGATAAGAGAGAGGTAAAGGAGAATCCCTATGGATGAAACAAGAAAGTCCGGGCGCGTGACCATCCCCACCGACTTGGACGTGGTGCCCGAAACGCTGGAGATCTTAAAAAAGTGGGGTGCTGATGCCATCCGCGACTGCGACGGCACCGACTTTCCGCAGCAGCTCAAGGATGCGGACGCCAAGATCTACTCCACCTACTATACCACCCGCAAGGATAACGTATGGGCAAAGGCAAACCCGGACGAGGTACAGCAGTGCTACATCATGACCGGCTTTTACACCGCCCCCGGCGACACCGTGACCATCCCGCTGATGAAGGGCATCAGCCCGGAGCTGATGCAGGTGAACACCAACGACGACATCACCCGCTGGTGGGAGGTCATGGATCGAACCACCGGTCAGCCCGTGCCGCCGGAGCAGTGGAGCTACGCCGACGGCAGTGTGACCGTACAGGCCGTACCGTTCCATGAGTATACCGTCAGTTTTCTGGCTTACCTCATCTGGGACCCGGTGCATATGTACAACGCTACCACCAACGGCTGGACGAATTTTGAGCACCAGATCACCTTTGACGTGCGTCAGCCCAAGACCCACAAGTATTCCATGGAGCGCCTGCGCAAGTTCATTGCAGAGCACCCCTATGTTAACGTCATCCGCTACACCACCTTCTTCCACCAGTTCACCCTGATCTTCGACGAGCTGAAGCGGGAGAAGTTCGTGGACTGGTATGGATACTCTGCTTCGGTCAGCCCTTATATCCTCAACCAGTTTGAGCAGGAAGTGGGCTACAAGTTCCGCCCGGAGTACATCATCGACCAGGGCTACTACAACAACCAGTACCGGGTGCCCAGCAAGGAATTTCGGGATTTTCAGGCCTTCCAGCGCCGCGAGGTGGCAAAGCTTGCCAAGGAGATGGTGGACATCACCCACGCGTGCGGGTGCGAAGCCATGATGTTCCTCGGCGATCACTGGATCGGCACCGAACCTTTCATGCCGGAGTTCAAGACCATCGGACTGGATGCTGTAGTGGGCAGCGTGGGCAACGGCTCCACCCTGCGCCTGATCTCTGACATTGAGGGCGTGAAGTACACCGAGGGCCGTTTCCTGCCGTACTTCTTCCCCGACACCTTCCACGAGGGCGGCGACCCGGTGCGGGAAGCCAAGGAGAACTGGGTTACAGCCCGCCGCGCTATCCTGCGCAAGCCCATCGACCGCATCGGCTATGGCGGCTATCTGAAACTGGCCTTGCAGTTCCCGGAGTTCGTGGACTACGTGGAGAGCGTCTGCAACGAGTTCCGCGAACTGTACGAGAACATCAAGGACACCACACCCTACTGTGTCAAGCGAGTGGCCGTGCTGAACTGTTGGGGTAAAATGCGGGCTTGGGGCTGTCACATGGTGCATCACGCCCTCTATTACAAGCAGAACTATAGCTATGCCGGTGTCATTGAGATGCTGTCCGGTGCGCCCTTTGATGTGAAGTTTATCAGCTTTGAGGATATCAAGAACGACCCGCATCTGCTGGATTCGTTGGATGTCATTATCAATGTCGGCGATGCCGACACCGCACACACCGGCGGCATCTGGTGGGAAGACCCGGAGATCTCCTCCGCTATCCGCAAGTTCGTCTGGAACGGCGGCGGCTTTATCGGCGTGGGTGAGCCTTCCGGTCACCCGTATCAGGGCCACATTCTCCAGCTTGCCAGCGTGCTGGGCGTGGAGGAAGAAAACGGCTTCACCCTCAACTACGACAAGTACAACTGGGAGGAGCACCCCGACCACTTTATCTTGCAGGACGCCGACCAACCCGTGGACTTTGGCGAGGGTAAAAAGAACATCTACGCCCTCGAGGGCACCGAAGTGCTGGTGCAGCGAAACAAAGAAGTACAGATGGCTGCCCACGACTTCGGCAAGGGGCGCGCCGTGTACATCAGCGGCGTGCCGTACAGCTTTGCCAACAGCCGTACCCTGTACCGTGCTATCCTGTGGAGCGCCCACAGTGAGGAAGAGCTGCATACATGGTTCAGCTCCAATTATAATGTAGAAGTTCACGCCTACGTCAAGAACGGCAAGTATTGTGTGGTGAACAACACGTACGAGCCGCAGGACACCACCGTTTACACCACCGGCGGCAGCAGCTTTGCTCTGCATCTGGATGCCAACGAGATCAAGTGGTATGAGATCTAAGTTCTCCTTTTCATAAACGAACACAACGGGCAGCTCTGTTACCAGAGCCGCCCGTTGTGTTTGCTGTATCTGCCGATAACTCAACCTGTGTCAATCGAACGCTGCAATGGAGATGGCTGGAAACGCAGAAATTCAGTAATGCGAGCGTAATAGACCTGCAGAAAAAAGAAACTGCCCGTGCGAGTATGCGTAAGATGGTGAAACACTTACTGAAAAAATTTAAGTATCCACCGGTGGCATATGATACGGCAATCAGCACGGTCATTAGCCAGTGTGAGATGTGAACTGACAACATGGTAGTATGAATTGTATGAAATGTCGTTGATTTGTGCTTGACAATCGGATTCCTTTTCTGTAAAATGATTTTAGAAAATACTATTATTGAAAATACGAAAGGCTGTTTTATGGGCAAGATGATCTTAGATGACCTCCGCAAGCGTCTGGAACGTCTGGACGAAGACGCAGATCTGATGATCGACAATAACGACCGCTATCAGATGGTGATCGTAGGCGGCAGTGCGTTTATTTTGCTGGGCAAGCTGACCCGCGCTACTCATGACATTGATGCCTTGAGTGTTCCGAAAGAACTGTATGGCTTGCTCGGCAAGTACGACATCAACACCGATGTGGAAGCTTACATCGACAATTTCCCGTATAACTTCCAAGACCGGCTCCAGCCGCTGCCCTTTGGTGGAACAAAGGTACAGTTCTACACACCCAGTCTGGAGGATTTGGTGATTGCAAAGCTCTGCTCGTTCCGGGATACTGACAAGGCAGACGTAGAGAGCGAAGCTGTGCGGAACTCTTTGGATTGGGACTTGCTGGAACACCTTGCAACGGATGAAGATGAACTGAAAGCCAGCATCTTGAACGATTGGCGGTATCGGGATTTTTATATCCGTTATCAGGAGTATGTGGAGAGGTGGAGACCATGCGAAAGCTGACATTCGAAGGCTTTTTGAAGCAGTATGTGGCAGAGCTTGCCGGGGTTCAAACGGCAAGTGTCCATAAGCTGGTAGATCGTATGACTGAAAATCCCCGCCTGAAAGAACCGCTGTTCCTCTATGCGCTGACCTTTGATAAAGTGGATTTGTTGCTCCGCTATACTGCAACCAGCGCTGTTGCTGCGGAATATGAGCAGCTTTCCAACCGCTATTCACTGGCGCAAATGCGACTGCTTCTGGAAAAACAGTCACCTGAACTGCCGGAAGGCTATCGGAAAGTCTGGCGCAGCTATTGCTCGGTGCGGGATGCCGCCCTTGCGGACAATGACACGAAAGAACTGATCCATCGCCGGGTATTGGAACTTCAGCAGAAAAAGAAACTGACGAATTATCGCCTTTACACTGACCTGAGGCTGAATCCGGGCAATGTGAATGCATGGCTCAAACACAACGATTCCAGCAAAATGAGCCTTGACTGTGCACGGCAGATCTACAAGTATGCAAAAAGCTACCTGTCTGTTCGATAAGAAAAAGGAAGTGAGTCTATGACCGCCGTAATCTACGCCCGCTATTCATCGGATAATCAGCGCGAAGAATCCATCGAAGGACAGATTCGGGAATGCACCGCCTATGCGGAGAAAAACGGCATTACCGTGGCCAAACACTACATTAACCGTGCATTTTCTGCCAAAACGGACAATCGCCCGGAATTGTTTTGATAGTGCAAAGTACAAGATGATCCTGAAAAAGAACGGTGTCCACCTGATCTCCGTTATGGAACCCATTGCCGAGGGCTCGCAGGGCATTTTGGTGGAAACTCTTCTGGAAGGTATGGCAGAATACTATTCGGCAGAGCTGTCCGAAAAAGTGATTCGTGGTCAGACCGAGAACGCCTTGAAGGGTAAGTGCACTGGCGGTACGGGAACCATTGGCTATAAAATCGACGATGCCAAGTTCTATCATCTTGACCCGTTGACTGCTCCGCTGGTGCTGGAAGCCTTTCAGCGGTATGACAACGGTGATAAGATGGTGGAAATCGTAAGCTTCCTCAACGATAAGGGCGTCCGCAATATGCTGGGCGGCAAAATGACCCACAGCAGCGTGAATACCATGCTGAAGAACCGTCGGTACATCGGCGAACTGTCTTTCCGGGATATCGTTGTGCCGGATGCAATTCCGCCTATCGTTCCGAAAGACCTGTTTGACCGGGTGCAGAAGCGTTTGGATAAGAACAAGCGTGCCCCTGCCTGTGGCAAGGCAGACGAGGAATATCTGCTGACCACCAAGCTGTTCTGCGGCAAGTGTGGTGCGCTGATGTTTGGTGAAAGCGGAACCAGTGCTACTGGGCGCACCTACTATTATTATAAATGCGCCAACGTCAAGCGCCGCAAGGGCTGCAATAAAAAGACCGTGCAGAAGGACTGGCTGGAAGATCTGGTCGTCCGGGAGACCATGAAGCTGATTCAGGACGATGCGGTAATCGACAAGATCGTTCAACTGGTCATGGATGTACAGAACCAGGAGAATACCGCGATCCCTCTGCTGGAAAAGCAACTGCGAGAGGTTAACAAAAAGCTGGACAACCTGATGAAGGCGATCGAGGACGGCTTGTACACCCGGACAACGAAAGAACGTCTGGAAGCACTGGAGATCCAGAAAGATGAGCTGACTGCAAAAATCGCAGATGAAAAATTGAAGAAGCCCAGCTTCAATGAGGATTTCATCCGATTCTGGCTGATGAAATTTAGAAAGTTCGATATTTCGCAGAAAAAGCAGCGGAAAGCGCTGATCGAAATTTTTGTCAATGCCATTTTTCTGTACGATGATCGGATGCTGATCACGTTCAACTACAAGGATGGCACCCAAACCGTCCGATTTGA
>OKTI01001121.1_pt1 | contig 11401 bp, 11 predicted proteins | sample 1606071 | NCBI WGS metagenome assembly OKTI01 (sample SAMEA3879500, study PRJEB24766) | human gut metagenome | biome: human-associated habitat; feature: feces | place: USA | collected 1985/1987
AGGAAAATATTGATATTCTGTATATGGGATTTACAGAAGCTGAGGCTGTAAAGCTTTTTGCAAATACTTATCTTGCGTTGAGAGTATCTTACTTTAATGAGCTTGATACATATGCAGAAATTAAAGGTCTTGATACACAGCAAATTATTGATGGTGTATGTCTTGATCCTCGTATAGGAACACATTACAATAATCCGTCATTCGGATATGGCGGATACTGTCTGCCAAAGGATACAAAGCAGCTTCTTGCTAATTACAAGGATGTACCTGAAAACCTGATTGAAGCCATTGTTGAGTCAAATAAGACGCGTAAGGACTTTATTGCCGACAGAGTGCTTGAAAAATCAGGTTGGTACAGTACGGATGATGAATTTGACACAGGTATTGAAAAGTATGTGACGATTGGTGTTTATAGGCTTACTATGAAGTCAAACTCAGATAATTTCCGTCAAAGTTCAATTCAGGGAGTTATGAAAAGGCTTAAATCAAAGGGAGCAATAGTTATTATATATGAACCGACTCTCAATGACGGAGATACATTTTTTGGAAGCGTTATAGTTAATGATCTTGAAAGATTTAAGAAGATATCTGATGCAATTGTTGTGAATCGTTATGATAAATGTCTTGATGATGTTGCAGATAAAGTTTATACAAGGGATATATTTAAGAGAGACTAATGCTTATAAATTAGCGTACCAAGGGAGATGGGTTTTTGAAATATGATTATTTAATAGTCGGTTCCGGTTTATATGGAGCGGTCTTTGCACAGCAGGTGAAAGAAGCTGGAAAATCAGTGCTTGTAATTGATAAGCGTCCTAATGTTGCAGGTAATGTTTATACTGAACGGATAGAAGGAATCAACGTTCATAAATATGGCGCACATATTTTCCATACAAACAATAAGAAGGTATGGAATTATATCACACAATTTGCTGAATTCAACCGATTCACAAACTCACCAGTAGCAAATTACAAAGGAGAATTATATTCCCTGCCGTTTAATATGTATACATTCAACAAGATGTGGGGAGTTGTTACACCAAGTGAAGCGCAGGCAAAGATTGAGGAGCAGAAGAAAGCAATCCGCGCCGGGTATGATATTGACATCATTCCGTCCGATTTGGCGACCTACGGCAGAGATGCCAAGGCTCTTTTGAAGGAATTGCAGAGCCAGAACGAGCGGATGTTCCTCGTCACTTTTCTGGTGCTGAACACTGGGCGCACGGAGCAGGAGCTGGAAAACAATGTCTTTCAGGCCAGCTCCATCGCCCAGAAGCACAACTGCAATCTGTGCCGGTTGGATTTCCAGCAGGAGCAGGGGCTTATGTCCTCGCTGCCGCTGGCAGACTGCCAGATCGAAATTCAGCGGGGACTGACCACCAGCAGCACGGCTATCTTCATCCCCTTTACCACGCAGGAATTGTACCAGAGCGGAAAAGAATCGCTGTACTACGGCTTGAATGCGCTTTCCAACAACCTCATCATGGTGGACCGCAAAAAGCTGAAAAACCCGAATGGCTTGATTTTGGGCACTCCCGGCTCTGGCAAAAGTTTCTCGGCAAAACGTGAAATTGCCAACGCCTTTCTGGTGACAGATGATGATATTATTATCAATGATCCCGAAGGCGAATACTCGCCGCTGGTGAATCGTTTGAAGGGTCAGGTCATCAAAATCAGCCCCAACAGTACCCAGTTCATCAATCCCATGGACATCAATGCCAACTACTCCGAGGAGGATAATCCGCTGTCCCTGAAAGCCGACTTTATTCTTTCTCTGTGTGAGCTGGTGGTGGGCGGCAAAGATGGTCTGATGCCCGTCGAAAAGACGGTCATTGACCGCTGTGTGCATCTGATTTATCGCAAATATTTTGCCGACCCCTGCCCGGAGAATATGCCCATCCTTGAGGACTTGTACAATGCCCTGCTCCAACAGGACGAGAAAGAAGCCCACCATGTTGCCACGGCTCTGGAAATCTATGTGAAAGGCTCCCTGAACCTGTTCAACCACCGCACCAATGTGAACGTCAACAACCGCATCGTCTGCTACGACATCAAGGAACTGGGCAAACAGATGAAGAAACTCGGTATGCTCATTGTGCAGGATCAGGTATGGGGGCGTGTCACCGCAAACCGCAGCAGCGGAAAGTCCACACGGTATTATATGGATGAGATGCACCTTCTCTTAAAAGAGGAGCAGACTGCCGCTTATTCCGTGGAGATCTGGAAGCGTTTCCGCAAGTGGGGCGGTATTCCCACAGGGCTGACCCAGAACGTGAAAGACCTTCTTTCTTCCCGTGAGGTTGAGAATATTTTCGAGAACAGCGACATGATCATCATGCTGAATCAGGCGGCAGGAGACCGGCAAATTCTCGCAAAGCAGCTCAACATCTCACCCCATCAGCTTTCCTATGTGACCCACTCCGGCGAGGGCGAAGGGCTGCTGTTTTTCGGCAATGTCATTCTGCCGTTTGTGGACCGTTTCCCCACCGATCTGGAACTCTACCGCATTATGACCACCAAGTTGGGTGAAGTCTCGGAGGGCGCACAGAAATGAGTGAACCGAAGCTGAACATCAAAGAGGAATCGTCTACCAAAAAGACCCGTTCTCCTCCGAAAAAAGCCAAGGTGGAGCAGTCGGTGCCCAAAAAGAAAAAGCTGAAAACCGATGCAGATAAAGCTGCGGAAAAGGCACAGCATCTGCGGTTTGGCAAGGCGGAACTGACCCCGGACGAACTGAGCCGTTTGAGCAAGGCGCAGAAACGGGAGATGTACGCCGCCCATACCGCCCGGTCTGCGGTGCACCGGGAGGTTGAACAGTACGAGGACGACAATGTGGGCACGCAGGCGTTGAGCGAGGGCGAAAAAGCGGCAGGAAATGTCCGTGATATTTCCAAAAGCCGCTATGCCCGGAAACTCAAGAAGAAAGCCAAGATGCAGGGCAAGAAAGGCTCCAAAACCGCTAAATCTTCCGTGTCGGAGCCGACTGTGGCACAAGATGCAGGCGCATCCGGCACCAGCGAGGGCGGTTCCAACTGGCTTTCCCGGTGGCGGCAGAAACAGGACATCCGGCAGAGCTATTATGCCGCCGCCCGTTCGGGCACAGCGGCGCAGACCGCAGGCGGCAAGGCGGCATCCAACGGTGCATCTGCCGCCCAATCCGGCGTGGAACAGGCGGTGGAGAAAGGCAAAACTGCCGTCAGCACCGCCGTAAAAGGGCTGATGAACGCCGCCAAAGGCAACGCACACGTTCTGGTGATCGTGGGCGTTTTTCTTTTGCTCATCCTCATGGTGATGTCCGGCTTTTCTTCCTGCGGCATCCTCTTTTCTGGCGGCACACAGGTGTCCGGGCAGACCATGTACTCTGCCGAGGACAGGGACATCCGGGGCGCAGAGCAGGACTACAAGAAGCTGGAAAAGGAACTGGACAAAAAGATCAAGCGCACTCCTACCGACCATCCCGGCTACAACGAGTACCAGTACCATCTTGATTCCATCGAGCATGACCCGTGGCAGCTCACTTCGTTCCTGACCACCTTGTATGATGACTACACCCGCAGCGAGGTACAAGGAAAATTGAAGGAGACCTTCAAAAAGCAGTACAAGCTGACCACATGGGTAGAGGTGCAGACCCGGTATATGACTGTGTGGGTCATGACTCCTGCAGGAATCCCAGTCCCCACGCAGGTGCCCTATGAGTACCGTATTTTTCACACAAAGCTGGTGAACAAAGGGCTGGAGGTCGTTATCCGGGAGGAACTGGATGCTGACCAGTGGAAACGCTACGAGATCTTTCAGGACACGCTGGGCGGTCGGCCTTATCTGTTCAACGGTGGTCTGCCGCCCGGTGGCTCCGATGGCTCCGGCACACCGGGCATCGACTATCAGGTTCCGGCAGAAGCCCTGACGGACAGCGAGTTTGCCGCTATCTACAAGGAGGCGCAAAAGTATGTGGGCACGCCCTATGTGTGGGGCGGTTCTACCCCGGAAACAGGATTTGATTGCAGCGGTTATGTCTGCTGGGTCTACAACCAGAACGGCTACAATGTGGGGCGCACCACTGCCAACGGTCTGTGGAACAAGAGCCAGCACATTTCCGAAGCCGAAGCAAAGCCCGGAGATCTGGTCTTTTTCAAAGGAACCTACGACACCCCCGGCATGAGCCATACCGGGATTTATCTGGGCAATGGCATGATGGTCAGTGCCGGAGACCCCATCAAGTACGCAAACATTCACTCGTCCTACTGGGAGAAGCATCTCGCCGGGTTCGGACGGCTTTCAAAATGATTGGAGGAGTTTTATGAGCGAAAAATCGGATAAGCTGCGGGCGATGCTGGAAAAAGAGAAGGAGCGCCGCATCAAGCTGAACAACCGCATCGAGATTTTGGAGCGGCGCATTCAGGAGGAGGATTCCGCCGAGGTCAACGAGATGGTGCGGACTGCAAAGGTCACGCCGGAACAGCTTGCCGCCCTGCTGCGGCAGTCGGCTACCACCACCCCGAACCCGGCTGCGCTGTCTGCCGTGGGTGCAACTTTCGAGAAGGAGGTCAATACGGATGAAGATTAAGAAACTGGGTGCGCTGCTGGTATCGGCGGCACTGTGCGCTGGCATGGCGGCTCCCGCTTTTGCCTATGGCGGTGAGCCTGTGGAGGAAGTGGAACAGCCCGTCCTGACTTCTACCACCGATGAAGAAGATGTAGTCACCGTGACCGATGAGGAGACCGGTGCCCTGACCCCGGAGGGCAACCTGACACTGGTGGACGATTACCACACCGACTATTCCGATGGCAGCGGACAGCAGTTCATTACGCTGGTGTCAAAGTCGGGAGCTACCTTCTATCTGGTCATCGACCGCAACGCCAAAGGACAGCAGACCGTTCACTTTATGAATCTTGTGGACGAAGCCGACCTTCTGGCGCTGATGGAAGAAGATGCTGCCGATGCCTATACCGCTGAAAAAGAAGCGGCGGCGCAGGCGGAACTGGATAGGCTGAAAGCCGAGGAAGAAGCCAAGAAAGCTGCGGAAGAAGCGGCAGCATCCGGCGAGGAACAGCCCAAGGAAAACAAGGTCACAAAGATCGCATCCGGCTTTCTGGGTGTGGTGGTGCTGATTGCGCTGGCGGCAGGCGGTGGCTTCTACGTTTTCGCAAAGCAGAAGCAGAAAAAACAGGCAGAAAAAGAAGCCCTTGACCCCGATGCAAACTACACCGAGGACAAGGGCGACTTTGAGATTCCTGTGGAGGATGAACCGGAAGAAACCGGCGAGGAAGATACCGAACCCATCTGATTTTAAGGCGGCGTTTTGCCGCCGTACATATTGCACTCAGAAACAGATTGGAGTGATTTTTATCGCAAAATTAGTCGTGGCGGAAAAGCCATCCGTCGCTATGTCCTATGCAAAAGTCCTTGGCGCCACCAGCCGCAAAGACGGCTACCTTGAGGGCAACAGCTATCTCGTCAGCTGGTGCGTGGGTCATCTGGTGGAGCTGGCTCCACCCAATGTTTACGATGCTAAGTACGTCAAGTGGAGTATCGCTGATTTGCCCATCCTGCCGCAAAAGTGGCAGTATCTGGTGTCTGCGTCCACCAAAAAGCAGTTTGGCATCCTGCAAAAGCTGATGCACCGCCCGGATGTGGATAGCATCGTGTACAGTTGCGATGCAGGATAGTGCGGTTGGGTGACTCAAGAGAAAGAAAAAAGAGACCTCATCTCGTCAAAAAACTAAATCATAAAAGCATCAAAGAGGGCATTCAAATGAAACAAAATCGAATTTTTGACCAGAATAGTTCTCAAAAAGCACGTTCTTGGCACTATAATATGGACACCAACCGAGCGGAAGCCCAGTTCGCTGATGGCTCTGCCATTGCCATTGACTGCCTTGCCATCGAGGACGAATACGGCAATACCCCGGCACAGCGAGCTGAACTTGATTGGCTACTATACAACAAGCCCTTGGAGTGCGTCCAGCTTGTGCTGAGTGGTGAGATTGAGCATTATCTCTCACTTGGCTGTGACCATGGCAAACTGAAAGACTAACCTCTAAATAGGCCAAACAACCCGCTACTTGCAGTCGCTGCAAATGGCGGGTTGTTTGCTTATTTTAAGTTTTTCCTTTGCTCATAGTAGTGCAAAATCAATGTAGTGCAAAATCAATGGCCCAACGGTCAAAGAAATCACAAATATCAGGCAAATCTACTGGTTTCTTATAAATGTCATTCTAAAATTCAATGGATTTTGCTATTTCTAGCACTTGTTTTTTCGACACGAAAGTCGATTTAACCCTATATTTTATGTATCTCTCGATGATTTCAAGTTTGCCATTTTGGGGGCTTGATTATTGAGAAAATTCTAAATTCCAAAAAGGTCTATCATTTTCATCAATCGCATCGTTATTGAGAATAAGCACTGCACCACCACTTAACAGAGGAGGCAGCTGTAAATAGCTTATATTATTTATTGAGAAAATGAAACGCTATTGCAACAGTTGAATACTGTATATTTTATCAAATTGATACGGATCTGATAGCAACACCTTACCGTTTGATATCACAAGAATGCTTTCGCCTTCTTTAAGATACGACAACTGAAGATTTCCTTTCAAGTAGTTTGATACGCCATAAATTATATAATTGTCATCCGTATCATATAATTGATTTTTTGCAGTCGCATAAATACAATTGTTCTTCAGGTCAACTTCTTCAATTATAAGTTCCGATTTTTTTCTTCCGAATGTATTCGATTGAAATAGAATGCAGAGAACCACTGCCACAAATGCTATGCCAACCATAATCTTCCGTTTGCATTTCATTTTATCAACCTCTGTATGAAAGGAACAGCGTATAAAGCGATTGTGTTATTCTCAATGCCCCTGTATAAGAAGTTGGATATGAAGAACCATCAATTGTGCTTCCATCTTTATGGATTCCGATAGCTACATACCCAGCTCCAGAAATATATTCTACAAGAGGACCACCACTAAAGCCACCTGTCAAATCCCAATCGCCCTTGAGATATTTTGAAGTCTGACTTCTAATATACCCAGAAGATTTACACATCCGATATCTCGCATCGGCACCATTTATTTGGCTCGGATAGCCATAAGCATACACCAACTGTGATGATGAATAATTGCTAGACTGCCAATGTAACCCAAGCCATCCCGTTTTCGTTCCTAAATTATTCTTGAGCGTAATAATCGCCCAATCCTCCGAACTTGTTCCAGCAAGATAAGAATCACTAACAATCATCGAACTTGCCGATACATTTTCGCTTCCAAAAGGTTTACTATTATCAGATCGAGCAGGTGCGACATTTACCGACTTAACGTAGGCTTTTTCCTTTATACTGTATAGATTATGTGCTGCTGTTGCAAGTGCATTAGGCCCAATCATAAATCCAGAACCATAATTTGTCCCTCCATTATTGGTCGTTATCTGTAGGCATACCGTACTACAATATGGTGTTGCCGTTGGATTATCAACAACAGTGATATCATTGCTTCCGATAATCGCATACAGATCGGATAGATCAATATCCGAAATCTTTCCATTTGGAAAATAGCCTGCAGTTGTCTCTCCATCCGTGAAGGAATTGGTTTCAACTATAATTTCCTCTATAGATTCTTCTTTTGTATCAAAATCGTATCTATGGTATCTCTCGATATGAGATTTGCTTCCATCACTTTGATTATCTGCAAAAGCAGTCAGCCCAGAGTTAAGCTCCATTGAAGAAAGAGCCACAATCCCACTTGCTTTCAAAAAAATTCTACGAGATATTTTTTCACTAGCTATTTTAATTTTCCTTCTTTACTTTTAGAGTATACACAAGATTTCTTATACATCAGTTGCTCTGCATTGGAAACACCTCCGTAAAATTTTTCATACGTTAGAGCCATCCTTATTTTAGATTTCAACTTTTACTTTCGCAAAAAAATAAATACCACTGATTTTTTATCCAATAGCCGTGCTAAGATTTATCTCTATGGGATTCAACACATGCGTCTGCTGGCACAACCAAGCCCAATTGTTCACTGTAGTAGTAAACAAGTCGTCATAGTTGTTGTCATATGCAAAATCAAATGTGTCATGAACGGTAATCAAGTAATACATTATAGAATTACCAATCATGAAGCCTGTTCCAGAGGTGCTTACCCTATGCAATGCATAGAATAAATCTGCATTATCAGACTTTTGAATTGTAAAAGACCAACTTCCTCCACTAAAATCTTTCAAGCCACTATTAAGTACTTTGTTTTTATAATTATTAAAAACTGTTGTCGTGTTTAACTTGTCAAGCAATGGCGTCGAAGAATCCGTCACACTCTCAGAATAGTCAATATTATATACAGAGAATTCAACCATAAGAGCCGCACATTCATATCCCTTATCCCGTGCAATTTGCGCAGCTGCCAACCATGCAAGCTGTGTATTATTTAACAAATTTCCAGATGCACGTGTTTGATCTTCATCTTTCATCTTATCGATAAACTTATTTAATTCATCTATCGACATTCCCGAAAAATCAACATGATACTTATCATTCATGCTTTGAATAACAGGATTGCTAGCTTTACGGCTGCTTATGTTAGCAGCATAAGACACAGTATTTATCGAAAACAAAAAACACACTGAAAGAATTAATGATACGAACCTCTTCATAACGAACCTCCTTAAATTCTGTACTCTACTATATAAATTGTGTGCTTCTCATCATCCCAGACAACGAGACTAAAATTCACATCTTCAGAATGTAAAAGCAATGTATTCATTTCGGCTTCCGAGCGTAGTTCCTTATGCTGACTATTATCATAAAGAAAAAAATTTCCACTTGCAATTTCAGGAATCACAAAATCTAATCCAAAATATGACGACACATTTTTTAATATAGAAGATATGGTTGGAGAATCATTAATTTTCTCCCATGAATCGAGTTGATGAATAATTTTGGCTGCATCCACATCGTAGTATACCGCTAACATTATCCCATCATTTTGCAATCCGCCATAAGCCTCATATATCAACGATTCAGAGTATGTTGCTTTTCCAATTTTGAATTGTTTCAAATAATCTCGTTTTTCATATTTGCTTTTTCTTCCAAGCATAAAGCCCAAAAGCAAGCACAGTGCGACTATAGCTAGGTATCGGATAACTCGCGTTGGTCTCGCCTTTATAATTACCTCACACCTTTCTAACTTGCTGAAATATATAACAAACTCCACTTATCTACTGGTACTTCCGGTAATGGTTTCGCTCCGTCCATCGGAATAGCTAAAGGTCGCAGAATACTCAAGCCTATAAGATTTTCCGGGCTTAGTGTTAAAGCTACTGCTCACCATGCAGGTTGAGGTCGTGCTGCTGTTTGAGCAGCTACTTACTTTTTGCCATGTTCCAATTGTCCCCTTTTCATAGAGAACGCCTGAAACGCTGATTTTCTTTACTCCAGTTCGAGTCTGGGCATCAACCTGATAGTATGTTTGGTAAATAGATCCGTTGACCGTACTATCGCCTACATACCGTTCAGACTTTTCAGCGGCCATTGCGGTGCAGGCAAAGCTCAAGAGAATCACCGCTGAAACAACAATGGACAACAAACGCTTTTTCGACATAGACATACACCTCCGTTTTTTTGCTCCCATCAAGAGCCTTTGTATAATCAACGCAATTCGCATTCGCTTCGTTTCAATTTTCAGGAGAAAATTTTTCAAATTTTCCATCTTTGTAAGTTCAGACAAAAAGAAAGCCAGACATTTGTGAACTCTCACAAGTGTCCAGCTTTCTTAACGGATACCTTCCGCAATTTTCATAATCTCATCGTATGGAATGTTTCCCATAACGGTATGTGTAATCCCCCGATGTTCCCAACTTAGAGTATAAACATTCTTTCCATGTTCATCCGTACTGGTTCCAAGTACACCATCTGCTTCTCCGACCTTTACGGTTTCGTACACTGTATGCTCATTATCAAACAGGGACTGCTGCCCTGGCTGGATAATTGAGCAACGGACTGTGTAGCTTTCCTCTGTTTCTTTTGACGAGTAAACATGTAAAAAGTTTTCTGCTCGCTCAAATTTCTGCACATCGTCCATTTCAAAGCCGTTCGGCACATAATGGTCGCTGTATCCATCCGGGAGCCACTCCAGCGGTTCGCCATCCACCTGATAAGTCAGCTGCATCTCAATGGGCAGAAATTTTTGAATCATCGTATAGACTGCCCTGCGGAAATCAGCGCTGACCGCAAGAGCACCAACCGTCAGCATTACGAGTGTCAATGCCGCAATTAGTACTCGTTTCAACACTGGGTGGTGCTTTTTCTTCTTTAAGGCCTCTGTCATTCGTTCGTCCCATTGGGACGTATCTGGGTAGATTTCCTCAAACTGCTTTGGCGTTGGAAGCGAATCCAGTTCTCTTTGCGCATCTGCACGAAGTGCCATCATCAAAGCCGCATCAAATGAAATGTCTGTCCGCTCACTCATGGCTGTTCATCTCCTTCCATAATAGTTTTCGTCCTCGAAAGAGCCGTGTTCGTACCACTTCATCCGTTAATCCCAGCGATTTTGCAATCTCACGGTTTGTATATCCCATTGCCAAAAGGCGTAGCGGATCACGGTACATCGGTTTCATTTGGCCAATCAGTTCTGTTAGACGTTCAATGTTATCGGTGCTAACTGCTGCATCATCCGGCACCGGAGCGGCATCTGGTTCGTTTGGGACATCTTCCAGCAATTCTTCTCGTTGTTTGCGAAGCATATCATATGCACGGCTTCTACTACAACTAACGAGATAAGCAGCGAGTTCGTGACAGTTTTCTCGATGAATTTTAGAAAAATTTTTTGCAACGTACAAAAATACCTCTTGTAGCACATCCTCTGCCAGATACGAATCATCCATGATTTTGTAAGCGGTATGGTAAACCAGCCGTTTGTATGTATTGTACACCTCGGTAAAATCTTCTTCAAAGTTTCGATCATCAAGCACACTTAGATATAACGCAAGCAACGCAGTCACCTCTATTCACATTGATTGTGTGTAGTGTACCACGAACCAATAAAAATGTCGAATACAACCAACTTTTGAAAAGGAGCGTGATGCCATTGACCCAACCGAAAACCGATCTCGCCTATCTCCGCAGCGAGAAAGCCAAAGCAGAACAGCAGCTGCGCTACTACCAGCACCGGGAGAAAATTCTGGAACACCAGATACCGGAGCTGACCCGCAAGGCCCGTGTGCATCGGCTGTGTACCCGTGCCGGAATGCTGGAAAGTTTTCTGATTGCGCCGGAAGAACTCACCAACGATCAGGTGATGGAACTGCTGAAAATCTCGTTTCGTCAACCGGAAGTCGTGCTGGCTCTTGCAAAGATGGTGCATGACGTTCACGAACGCAGCAACGTCCAAAACCCTTTAG
>OKTI01001126.1_pt1 | contig 11354 bp, 10 predicted proteins | sample 1606071 | NCBI WGS metagenome assembly OKTI01 (sample SAMEA3879500, study PRJEB24766) | human gut metagenome | biome: human-associated habitat; feature: feces | place: USA | collected 1985/1987
ACTAGATCCGGAGTATTATCGTATTGTGGATTTGAAAAATCCAAAACGGGTGATTCATGCACTGGAAATCTGCTACATGACCGGACGTACTTACACCTCTTTCCGCACACAACAAAAGAAAAAACGTCCTTTCCATATCATCAAAGTCGGTTTAACCCGCGACCGGGAAGAACTTTATGACCGTATCAACCGTCGGGTAGACCAGATGATGGAGGAAGGATTATTGGAAGAAGTACGTTCCGTACTTCCCTATCGTCACCTCAATTCACTCAATACAGTAGGCTATAAAGAACTGTTCAAATATCTGGACGGAGAATGGGAACTCCCCTTTGCCATAGATAAAATCAAGCAAAACTCCCGCATTTATTCGCGTAAACAAATGACCTGGTTCAAAAGAGATGAAGAAATAAAATGGTTCCACCCGGAACAAGAAACGGAGATACTAGCGTACCTCCGTCAACAAATCAATGCATGATTTCTTCTATTTCTTGTTCTGACGGGTCTGATATTCATCATCCGTCAACATTTCTACAATAATCACCCCATTCTTTCCTTTGTCTCCGTAGACAACCTGTGCTGATTTATCTTTCAGCACAGAAATACTTTTTATATGGTCTGGCGCAAGCTTAGACAACGCATCTTTCTCCATAGCTTCTTTCCCGTCTATAATGACTAAAGGCTCTTCGCCTTTTATCCCATGCACAGTTACACCATTATTCACCTTAAACCCTGAATTTCCATTTTTCACACTGCCTGAAAGTTCAGGAAACAGGTCAACCACTTCCTGCTCCATTCGTATATTCATCGTAGAAGATACAGAAGCTTTTACTGGCTTATATCCAATAAATGAGAACCACAGATTGCCGTCTTTCATTGCTTTCAGACTAAAATGACCATTTATATCCGTTATCGTACCATGATTTGTATTAGGCACAATAATGCTGACTCCAGCCTTCGGACGCCCCTGCTCGTCAACAACAGTTCCACTGACCGGAAAATCGGGAACAGCATCCGTACTGGTTGTTTTTTGTGAAAAACTGATTTCCTTATTCTGTATTTTAGTCTTACTGCCTCGTTGAGTATTTACAAGTATCACCCCGTTCGCACCACGTTTACCATACACTTTTATCGAAGTAGAATCTTTCAACACAGATATACTTTCTATTGTTGACGGGTCCAGCTTTTCCATAGCATCCATACTAATCTCCATGCCATCAGCAAAAATCAAAGGCTGCTTATTCTCTGCAAATCTGATATTCCCAAATCTTATAGGGACAGTATATTTCACTGGTACAGGTCTGCCTCGTTGCTTTCCGGGAATCCAATCCGGCATTTCACTGACAATTCTTTCGGCTTCCTGATTTAATGACGCTTCATCCGACTGAAGTACACGTACATCTTTTATCTTCCCGGTTTCAGCCACAGTGAAGCCTACCATCACTCTACCGCCCGCTTTACCCTTCATCGGAGAACCAGCTATTTTCTCCGACAGATATTTTTGCAGTGCACTCATACCACCAGGATATTCCGGCATCTGCTCTACAACCTCAAAAATAACAATTTCTTCCTCCTCTTTCGATTTCACGCCAGTCACTACCAAAGCATCTTTCTTCTCGTCTTTAGATACTTTTACTGTATCTTGCAGCACCTTTTCTTGCACAATTTCCGCCAAATCATTAACTTTGACAGCAGAAATTTCTTCCATTTTCTCAGAGATTTCAGGACGGGCAAAAGCAGTTACTGCAATAGCTGCCAACGGAAGTACATACAAATACTTCAACCGTGCCCACGGATTCGATTTTTCTTTTAACATCATAGTGATACGTTTTTTAAGTTTACTGTGATTAAAGCTGTTGGCCATAGAGTAGAGCCTTGTGCCAACGGCTTTTTTTATTAATAATAGTTGATATTCTTTCGCGTTTACACCCTCATTAATGACGGTCTCGTCCGCTTCATATTCGTGAATGTTCTGCAACTCCTGTTTCAACAACCATGCACCAGGATTGAACCATTGGAAAAAGATACAAATATCCGCCACCAATAAATCTACTAAATGACGATGGTGGATATGAGCCATTTCATGAATAAGGATTTCCCTCCCGTTTTCCTCCAGGTCTTTCCGGCTGATGACAATATACTTCATCCAACTGAACGGAGCTATCTCCTGATTGTGCACCACAAGTGTAACCCCTTTCTCCAACTTCTCATGTTTGCCGGAATGTACCAACCGGAAGAGACAAATCAAAGAATAGATATTGCGACAGACAAGAAACAGAATACCCGCCAGATAGACCAGCAGAACAATCTGTACCCAAGATATAGTCGGCGTCTCCTGCACTGCGCCGACATTGGCAGGAGTAGCCTCCAACTCTGCCATCAATAGCAATTGCTCAATGGAGAGCACAGCCTGCTGCACTTCAACCTGATGCCGGGTAGTTACTTCGATACAAGGAATGAGTAATGAAAAGAACAACACTCCCAATAAAGCCATACGATTGAAACGATGAAAGGTTTCCTTGCTAAGTAATAACCTGAAAAACAGATAAAACAAAACAAGACAAACTGACGATTTTAATATATAGATGAAGAAAACTCCCATAGCATAGATTTTCGTTAAAAAGATTAGTGTTTCTTATCGGCCTGTTCCACTTCGTGAATGAGTTGCTTCAATTCATCCAACGAAATATCTTCCTCCTTAACCAAAGAAGAAACAGCATTCAGATAAGAATTATTAAAATACTTGCTAATCACATTTCGCAATGTTCCTTTACGAAAATCCTCTTCGCTGACTACAGGATAGTATTGATAAGTATTCCCAAAAGTATAGTGAGCTAAAAAGCCTTTTTCTTCCAGCCCGCGCACAATCGTAGATAATGTATTAAAATGCGGCTTGGGTTCTTCATAGAAAGCCAACATTTCTTTCACGAACAAGGGGCCTTTTTCCCAGAAAAAGCCCATGATTTCTTCTTCTTTTGCTGTTAATCCTTTCATATCTGCAACTTTGTTTACTGCAAATAACGAAAAGTTTTAGTTCATAAACTAATTTATCTAGTTAAAGTAAACTAAAAGCTATAGTTAAGAAGAAAATCTTACTATTAAATACCTGTGAAACAGAATTTCTACTACCCCTTTAGCCCCACAGTTTATTCACAATAAAGTTGCCAATATAAAATAAGTCGCCCATAAAAACAATACTGAATACCAGAAAAGTGAAACAAGTACTCCACCGGGCTCCTCCCTCCTCTTCGCCACGTTTGATACGAAGCAGGGAACTATGCAAACAATCACCTGCTATGAACAGCACAAACAAACTCGGTATCAAGTCACCCCATGACACCAACCACAGATTATCACCCTTCCCCATCAGGAACGTCAATGCCACGGCCAATAAGAAGACAGAAGCATATTGCAAGTCTTTTCTTTTTGAATTCATAGTGGTAATGTTTAAAGTCCTTTTCACAAAGATATTGAATCTCACCCAATAATCCTTATCAAATCTATATAAAAATCGGTCAGGCTTTGTTGAATCTAAGTTTATTGTTACTTTTGCAAGTACGAATTAAAACCAAAACCGATTATAAAAGCAGATGAAAAAGATCAGCATCACTTTATTACTCTGCCTTCTCTGTCTGACCGGAATGGCACAAGGACAAAAGGCACTCGATTTAAAAGATATCACCTCCGGACATTTCCCCCCGCAAAATATCCAGGGAGTAATCCCCATGCCTGATGGCGAACACTACACGCAGATGAACGCTGACGGCACGCAAATCATTAAATACTCTTTCAAGACAGGCGAGAAAGTAGAAGTGATCTTCGATGTAAGCACTGCACGCGAATGTGACTTCAAGAACTTCGACAGTTACCAGTTCTCGCCCGACGGTCAGAAATTGCTGATTGCTACTAAAACGACACCTATATATAGGCATTCATACACAGCTGTACATTACATTTACCCTTTGAAACGAAATGATAAGGGCGTTACGACAAACAACATTATTGAACGGCTGTCTGACGGTGGACCTCAACAGGTCCCCGTCTTTTCTCCAGACGGTACAATGATTGCTTTTGTCCGCAACAATAACATATTTCTTGTTAAGCTGCTTTATGGCAACAGTGAAAGCCAAATTACGGAGGATGGCAAACAGAACTCTGTAATCAACGGCATCCCCGACTGGGTGTATGAAGAAGAGTTCGGTTTCGACCGTGCTTTGGAATTCAGCGCTGATAATACACTGATCGCTTTCATCCGCTTCGATGAGTCAGAAGTTCCCTCCTACTCTTTTCCGGTATTTGCCGGACAGGCACCCCGTATTGATGCCTTAAAGGATTATCCGGGTGAATATACCTACAAGTATCCGAAAGCCGGATACCCGAATTCGAAAGTAGAAGTACGCACGTATGACATCAAGTCACACGTCACCCGTACGATGAAACTCCCGCTGGATGCAGATGGATACATTCCACGTATCCGCTTCACAAAGGATGCCAACAAATTGGCTATCATGACATTAAACCGTCATCAAGACCGTTTCGACCTTTACTTTGCCGATCCTCGCTCAACACTTTGCAAACTAATGCTCCGTGATGAATCTCCTTATTACATAAAGGAGAATATTTTCGATAACATCCAGTTCTATCCCGAATATTTCAGCATGCTTAGCGAACGTGACGGTTACAGTCATCTCTATTGGTATAGCATGGGAGGTAACTTGATTAAAAAGGTTACTAACGGTAAGTTCGAAGTGAAAGATTTTCTGGGATATGATGAGGAAGACGGCTCTTTCTATTATACCAGCAACGAAGAGAGTCCTCTGCGCAAGGCTGTCTATAAAATAGATAAGAAAGGCAAAAAGACCAAATTGTCTCAACAGGCAGGAACCAATACGCCTCTCTTCAGCAAATCGATGAAGTATTATATGAACAAGTTCTCCAGCTTGGATACTCCTATGTTGGTTACCTTGAACGATAATTCAGGCAAAACGCTCAAAACGCTTATTACAAATGATGCGTTGAAGCAAACATTGTCCGGATATGCAGTACCACAAAAAGAGTTCTTTACTTTCCAGACTACAGATGGCGTGAAGTTGAATGGCTGGATGATGAAACCGGTTAATTTCTCCGCATCCAAAAAATATCCGGTACTGATGTATCAATATAGTGGCCCGGGTTCCCAACAGGTATTGGATACTTGGGGAATCAGCTGGGAGACATACATGGCAAGCCTCGGTTATATCGTGGTATGTGTAGATGGTCGTGGCACTGGAGGCCGTGGAGAAGCTTTTGAGAAATGTACCTATTTGAAAATCGGAGTCAAAGAAGCCAAAGACCAGGTGGAAACAGCGCTTTACCTAGGCAAACAAGCGTATGTGGACAAAGACCGCATCGGTATCTGGGGTTGGAGTTATGGCGGATACATGACTCTTATGAGCATGAGCGAAGGAACTCCCGTATTCAAAGCCGGAGTAGCAGTAGCCGCACCGACCGACTGGCGTTTCTATGATACGATTTACACCGAACGTTTCATGCGCACTCCCAAAGAAAATGCGGAAGGATATAAGGAATCATCAGCCTTCACCCGTGCCGACAAACTTCATGGCAACTTGTTGCTAGTACATGGTATGGCAGATGACAATGTTCACTTCCAGAACTGTGCAGAATATGCCGAACAGTTAGTTCAGCTTGGAAAACAATTTGATATGCAAGTGTACACGAACCGTAATCATGGAATATATGGTGGCAACACCCGCCAACACTTGTACACACGATTGACCAACTTCTTCTTGAACAACTTATAATGACGGATAGAGTACGTAAGCCCGAATGGCTGAAAATTAATATCGGTGCCAACGAACGATACACCGAAACAAAGCGAATTGTCGACTCCCACTGCTTGCACACGATATCCAGCAGTGGGCGTTGCCCTAATATGGGGGAATGTTGGGGAAAAGGAACAGCCACCTTCATGATTGGCGGTGACATCTGCACGCGTAGCTGTAAATTTTGCAACACACAGACAGGACGTCCCCATCCGTTAGATGCAAACGAGCCTACCCATGTAGCAGAATCCATCGCACTGATGAAATTGGATCATGCCGTCATCACCTCTGTAGACCGGGATGATTTACCTGATTTGGGTGCAGAGCATTGGGCACGTACCATCCGGGAAATAAAACGGTTGAATCCACAGACAACCATTGAAGTACTGATTCCGGATTTTCAAGGCAGAATGGAGTTAGTAGATTTAGTAATTGACGCCGGCCCCGACATCATATCACACAATATGGAAACTGTGCGCCGCATTAGTCCACTAGTCCGCAGTGCAGCAAATTATGATACAAGCTTACAGGTTATCAGACACATTTCCAAAAAGGGAGTCAAATCTAAAAGCGGCATAATGGTCGGACTGGGTGAAACTCCGGAGGAAGTCGAAACATTGATGGACGATCTGTTAGCAACCGGTTGCCAGATTCTTACCATAGGTCAATACCTGCAACCGAGTCATCGGCATTATCCCGTTGCAGCATACATCACTCCGCTGCAATTCACGAAATATAAAACAGTTGGTTTAGAGAAAGGATTCAACATCGTAGAGAGTGCTCCCCTTGTTCGTTCCTCCTACCATGCAGAGAAACATATTCGTTAGCAAACAAAACACATACACTATTTGTTTTATAGATAGAACCGACAAATAAACATAAATATAGAGATGGATCATAAAGGAATACTTTCTTCCGCATTTAACATGTCGCTGGGTTTTATCCCCGTTATTATTTCCATTTTATTGTGTGAACTTATAACGCAAGACACGGCTATTTACATCGGTACAGGTATAGGTATTATAGGAATATACCTTTCTTATCGACGTAAAGGATTGTTAATTCCTAATTTTATCCTCTATATAGCGACCGGAGTGCTGGCACTATTATCCGTAGCAGCTCTCATTCCTGGTGATTATGTTCCCCCCGGTGCGCTCCCGCTTACTCTGGAAGTCAGTATTCTCATTCCAATGTTAAGTCTTTATATGCATAAGAAAAGGTTTATCAACCACTTCTTAAAACAGATAGGTTCTTGCAACAAACGTTTATATGCTCAGGGAGCAGAAGCCGCCGTTGTATCTGCTCGCATTGCCTTGATTTTCGGAATACTGCATTTCATTATAATCAGCATTACCATTGTTGTTCAAGATCCGTTGAGCAAGACGAGCATGTTTGTACTCTATAAAGTGTTACCTCCTAGCATCTTTCTTATGAGCATCCTGTTCAACCAGATAGCTATCCGTTTCTTCAATCACCTAATGTCTCACACAGAATATGTTCCTATTGTGAATACAAAAGGAGACGTGATCGGGAAAACCCCTGCGATAGAAGCTGTTAATTATAAGAACGCATACATCAATCCGGTGATAAGAATTGCCATATCCACTCATGGAATGCTGTTCCTTTGCGACAGACCGTCAACAGCCATTTTGGACAAAGGAAAAGTGGACATTCCCATGGAATGTTATCTCCGTTACGGAGAATCTTTAGAGGCAGGTGCCACCCGTTTGATTAACAATGCTTTCCCGCATGAGAAAGATATCAAACCAGAGTTCAATATCGTTTATCACTTTGAGAATGAAGTAACCAATCGTCTTATCTACTTATTCATCGTTGATATCAAGGATGATTCCATCCTTTGTACCCCTCGCTTTAAGAACAGTAAGCTATGGAGCTTCAAACAGATAGAGGAAAACTTGGGAAAAGGCTTCTTCAGTAGCTGTTTCGAAGATGAATATGAACACCTGAAAGGCGTTATTTATATAAGAGAAAAATACAGGGAATCTTAGACAATTCAGGCACATGTCCCTTCCAGTCCTTCACTGTACGCGTCTGTATATACTCTCCTTCACATGTAATATCGGCAGCAATACAAAGCTTTGTTTGAGGACGGCAGTTTAACAAAATATCTTCTATCATCTTATGATTCCGGTAAGGCGTCTCAATGAAAAGTTGTGTCTGATTTTCAGCATACACACGCTGCTCCAATGTTTTCAGTTTCTTGGCACGTTCCCCCGGTTCAATCGGCAGATAACCATGAAACGCAAAGCTCTGCCCGTTAAAGCCCGAAGCCATCACGGAAAGAATAATTGAAGAGGGTCCAACCAAAGGAACTACCTTCAGTTTTTTACGTTGTGCAATGGCAACCACATCCGCTCCCGGATCAGCTACCGCCGGACAACCGGCTTCGGAGATAACTCCCATTGAAGCTCCGCCTACCAGAGGTTGCAGATAACCGGAAATATCTTCAGGTGAAGTATGTTTGTTCAACGGATAAAATGTCAACGCATCAATATCAATCTCCCGGTCCACCTTTTTCAGGAAACGACGGGCAGAACGAACATCTTCGACTATAAAATACCGGATACCGGAAATAATTTCCTTATTATAAGAAGGCAATACCTTTTCAATAGGTGTATCGCCTAAAGTCACGGGCAACAAATAAAGGGCAGTTTCCACTTTTAAATTGAGAATTAAGACTATACTTTAATATTAAAAATCAAATAAGGTTTTGAGCGAAGCTAATTAAAAATTGAGAAATGTAACAATTAGGAAGCCAAGTAGTTGGATTCACTTAACATTTCGTGGTAATCAGTAAATTCCAGAAGATCTTTCAGCTTCATATCCTTATGCTTTTTCATGTAAGAAGCAATGATTCTTGCTCCCATCCATGTACCTATCAATGCCGGAGCTTGAGCACCCAACATATCAACAGCAGGAGCAGGCTTCATATAATAGCGGATCACCATCGGGTCACGAGCATGCAGATGATCGTTGGTACAGATATAATTCCATATCTCCTTTTCATTATCCTTGCACCAGTCGCTTTCCTCCTTAGAATACCCCATTGCTTCACCAATATCACTATATCCCAATAAGTTTTGCACTACGTAATTGATCTTCCCCGTATGCATCATCAAGTCAATCAGACAAGTACCTTCATGATAGTTCATACCGTAACGGCTCAAAAGATAAAAAGCAAAACAATCCGGCACAATCCGTTCCGGACGCATCGAGCGACACTGATAATCGTAATAGAAACGCTTATAAAGAGGATAATCTTCCCCCATATATTTATCAAGACTGATTCCCAATAAAGAATCCACTAAAATAATGGATTCGTTGAAAGCGGATACTTGCGAATAGATAAACGGCACTTTCGTATCAGGCACTTCCTTTTTCAGTTTCCGAAATCCTTTGCTAAGTCCTTTTTCCACTTCATCCAGATTAGGATATTTTGCTTCTACATCGCTAAGCAAACGAACCAAAGTCGTATCCGAATAGAATTTTTGCAGACGTTGCGAGATGGTATCATCTTTCACCGTACCGATAGACAATACATCCTCAATCAGGATTTTCGTCGGCATACGGTAGTCCATCGTCAACTTCTGCATAGCAGAAAAGCTGTTGGAGCGAACATATTCGCTCAACAGCTTATCATATCTCAGAACAGAAATCTCTTCTTCCTTCTGCTCCGTACCCTTTCCTGTGCTTATCCCGCAGGAGGTGAAAAGCATACTCATTAATATAATAAGAAGAGAGATCCGTAGTTTCATAATCTTTTATCCGTAAATGATGTTACCATTTTCGTCCATGTACTCATCGAGTCCTTTCTCGTAAGTAGCCATGGCACGAAGACTCATACCTACGCTGGAGAATCCACCGTCATGGAATAAGTTCTGCATAGTCACCTTACGGGTAAGATCGGAGAACATCACGATGCAATAATCGGCACATTCGTCAGCCGTTGCATTTCCGAGCGGAGACATACGGTTGGAGAAGTCGAACAGTTTGTCCATACCCTTCACGCCCGAACCGGCAGTAGTAAATGTAGGCGACTGTGAAATCGTGTTCACCCGTACGCTATGTTCGCGTCCATAAATGTAACCGAAGCTGCGAGCAATAGACTCCAACAAAGCCTTTGCATCTGCCATATCATTATAGCCATAGAAAGTACGCTGTGCGGCTACGTAGCTCAAAGCAACGATAGAACCATAATCAGCAATAGCATTCAGTTTCTTGGCCGACTGAATCATTTTGTGGAATGAAACAGCTGAAATATCCAATGTCTTATCCAACATTCCATAGTCAAGGTCATCGTAAGTACGTTTCTTGCGCACGTTGGGAGACATACCGATAGAGTGGAGTACAAAATCAATTTGTCCACCCAGTATATCCATGGAGGTCTTGAATACATTCTCCAAATCTTCTACGCTAGTGGCGTCTGCCGGAACAACTTGGCAATTTAATTTTTCGGCCAAAGCATCGACTTCTCCCATACGGATAGCCATCGGAGTATTTGATAATGTAATGGTTGCACCTTCTTCTACGGCACGCTCTGCCACTTTCCAGGCAATAGACTGATCGTTCAAAGCACCGAAGATAATACCTCTTTTTCCTTTCAACAAGTTGTAACTCATATCTTTTAATAGTTAAATTTTGTGCAAAGATAGGAACTTTCTGCATAAAAACACGAGAAGTGTGCAAATAATAGACAGAAATGACAAAAAATACACGTAATCTATCAATTAGTCCACATCGCCTTAGGCTTTCCCACCTATCTTTGCAATCGATAATTAAGAGGTTTTTTCATAATATTTATTTAAGGTTAGAATTAGGTTAACATGAATTCGTCTTATTCCTCTCCTGCAGGCTGCCTGCGACAGATCGCCTGCGGAAGGACATAAGAATTATGAAATCATCCTTATTAATCATCAACCAACTACCAAGAAAAACAATAGATGTATAACCCTATAGAAATTAAGTTACTAAATGAACACATTGACAAAAAGACTCTTCTGGATGGCCGTATGCTGTTTACCGTTTATCTCATCGGGATGTAAACAAAGCGAGACTGCTGTAAAAGAAAGCTCAATCAGTGACGCTCTTTACCAGAATTTACCTTTTGAAATGCCGAAAGTACAGCAACCGGTTTTCCCTGCTTACGAAGTAAACATTGAGAAATTCGGAGCCAAAGGAGACGGTCTGTTCCTGAATACCAAAGCTATCAACGATGCTATTAAAGACGTGAATCAACGCGGAGGGGGTAAAGTGATTATCCCGGAAGGTGTCTGGTTGACTGGTCCGATCGAGCTGTTGAGCAATGTAAATCTATATACGGAACAAAATGCGCTGGTACTTTTTACCGGTGATTTTGAAGCATATCCTATCATTGCCACTTCTTTTGAAGGACTCGAGACTCGTCGTTGCCAATCGCCGATTTCCGCACGCAATGCAGAGAATATCGCTATCACCGGACATGGTACATTTGACGGAAACGGCGACTGCTGGCGTCCAGTAAAAAAAGGAAAGCTG
>OKTI01001128.1_pt1 | contig 11338 bp, 9 predicted proteins | sample 1606071 | NCBI WGS metagenome assembly OKTI01 (sample SAMEA3879500, study PRJEB24766) | human gut metagenome | biome: human-associated habitat; feature: feces | place: USA | collected 1985/1987
GGCGTCCACGTTCACCGCGCCGAAGTCGTTTTCCAGCACGCAGACCCGGACGCCCTGCTCGGCCCACCACGCTGCATATCTGCGCAGGAAGGTGGTCTTTCCTGCCCCGAGAAATCCTGTAATCAGATCTACCTGTACCATATTCCGTCCCTCCGTCGGTTTCTTTTTCCGCTGTCAGTATAAGCGAACGAGGCCGGATTGTCAAACAGAGGAAAAGGCCCTTTCCCGCCGTGGAAAAGGGCCTTTTTTGCCGCAATGCTCCGATGTTACAGAAATTCGACGCTGCCGTCCTCGATGTGGTACATCGCACCGACGACCCGCAGGCCCGTTTCCTCCTCGATGTTATGGATGCACAGGCTCTTTTCGATCTCCTGCACGCTGTGCCGGACATTGAGACAGCTGGCCTTGTAGGGGTCTGTTTCATCCCCGATGGCCTTCTTTATCTCGTCCGTGATGTAGCGGATATAGCCGGAGGGCTCCTGGTTGATGGCGGCATCCACCGCACCGCAGTGGGTGTGGCCCAGCACCACCACCAGCCGACAGCCCAGATGGCCGGCAGCGTACTCGATGCTGCCCAGCTGGTGGTCGTCGATGATGTTGCCCGCCAGCCGGATGACGAACAGTTCCCCGATGCCCGCCGAGAAAATGTTCTCCGGGATGACCCGGGAGTCTGAGCAGGTGACGATGATGGCGTAGGGCGACTGGCCCTTCGCCCAGGTGGACATCCGGATACGACGGGAAATATCGCCGCTCCCGTTTTCCGCGTTCAGATATTTCAGATTGCCCGCCGCCAGCTTGTAGATGGCATCGGCCGCGGTGCAGACAAAGTTCTCACGCATTGCAGCAGCCTCCTTGGGAAAAAGTGGTAAAAAGTATCCTGCAAAAATGCCCGGCCGTCCAACGAAGGGCAGCCGGGCGGAAATTCAGTTGATCAGAAGTGGATGACGCCGAGGATCAGACCAGCGACGAGGCAGATGATGGAAACACCCCACTGCCAGCCGAAGCAGTACTTGATGTGGTCCTTGATCTCGACACCGGCCAGACCGATGCCCAGATAGGTAGCGGGAGCCACCGGGCTGATGAAGGTAGCGCAGTTGCGGCAGACGACCATTGCGATGGCGATGTGAGCCGGGTTGACGCCGAACTGGTTGCCAACGCTGACCAGAACGGGCAGCAGGCCGTAGAAGTAGGAGTCGGTATCGAACAGCAGAGCCAGAGGCACGCTCAGGACGCCGATGATGATGGGCAGGAAACGGCCCAGAGAGGTCGGGATGAAGCTTGCCATGACGACTGCCATCTTCTCCATGATGCCGCTCTTGCTCAGGACACCGAGGAAGACACCGGCACACAGGATGGTGGAAGCCATGCTCAGGCCAGCGGAAGCGTGGCTCTTGATGATGGAGTTGTGCAGCTTCTTGCCGCGGTAGTTGACCAGAATGCCCAGAGCGCAACCGACCATGAAGACGTAGTAAGAGGGGAAGATGTCCAGAACCAGCACGATGATGACGGCCAGAGTCAGGATGACGTTGAAGATGAAGTTCTGGGGACGAGCCAGAGTCTCGTCCTTCTTGCCGTCGTCGGAGTCGTCGTACTTGCCGGCGTCCTCAGCAGCGATGGCATCGCCGAGCTTTGCGATGCGCTTCTTCTCCTGCAGGCCCCAGAAGATGGCAGTGCCGATGGCCAGCACGAAGCCGACGATCTGCATGGGCATGAGCTGGAACCACAGGTCATTCGGCTCCATCTCGATGACGCTTGCGGCGCGCATGGTGGGGCCGCCCCAGGGCATCAGGTTCATGACGCCCATTGCGGTGACGCAGATGAGCAGCAGGGTCTCACGGCGCATGTGCAGGCGCTTGTAGACGGGCAGCATGGCGGGGATGGTGATGAGGAAGGTGGAAGCGCCGCCGCCGTCCAGATGGCCGATGATGGCGATGAGGCAGGTCATCAGGGCAACGCCGACGACGTTGTTGCCGACCTTCTTCATCAGAGCACCGATGATCTTGTCGAACATGCCCGCATCGGTCATGACGCCGAAGAACAGGACGGAGAAGATGAACAGGACGGCAGTGCCGTGGACGCCCTTGACGCCCTCCTTGATAAAGCCGGCCATCTCATCCAGCGTGAAAGCACCGGTCGCCACCAGAATGGCTGCGGTGATGGTCGAGACACTGACGAATGCCAGTGCAGGGACCGTGACATTGCGCAGCAGCAGGACGATGACCGCAATCACCGTTGCAAAGCCGAGCAGAGCGAGGATCGTATCACTCATGGGTTTGTACTTCCTTTCCTTTTTCGTATACTGGGGATGCATTCTGTTTTGTCATCCAGAATCATTCCCGTTCGTTATGGTTCCAGTATACAGACTCAAACTTACAGCCCAAAGCCCTTCTCGTTACGGTTTGTTAAGAAATTCCTTAATATCCTGTAAGATTGCGTATGGAAGGTTGGATACAATAGAGTGCAACGCAAAAGGCGTCCTTTCGGACGCCTTTTGCGTTGTTTATTCTTTCCGGCTGCTCCTTATCTGGGCCAGAAGCGTAGACGCCGACACAGGTTTTACCACATAGCCGTCGATGACGCCGTGGCTGCGGGCGTCCACGATCTCCCTTGTAGGGGCATTGGTCATCACGATGCGGGTCATGCCCGGGTAGCGGCCCCGGATCGCCATGCAGAAATCCACGCCGCTGCTGCTCATCAGGCTCTCGTCGATGGCGAGGACGTCGAAGGGCTGCTGCTCCAGCAGCTGGCGCAGCTCGCCCCGGCGGGAACAGGTGGACACACTCAGGCCCAGAGCGCTGAGGTCTTTGTCCAGCAGGTCGAGGACCTTGTTGTTGTCGTCTGCCGCAAGGATGCGCAGCTTGCTGTCCACGCCCCACTGCAGCTGTTCGCGCTCCTGCTGCTGCTCCAGCACCGGCAGATAGACATAGAAGGTCGTGCCTCTGCCGATGGTGCTCTCCGCCCGGATGCGGCCCCGGTGGGTGCGGATGATCTGGTCGGCCAGGGCAAGGCCGAGGCCGGTGCCTTCGCCGGTCTTCTTTGTGGTGAAGAAGGGCTCGAAGATGTGCTGCATCGTCTCCTTGTCCATGCCGCAGCCGGTGTCGGTGACGCTCAGGCAGACGTAGCTCGACCATTCCTCGGAAATCTTCTCTTCCGGGAAGAGCGCCGCCAGCTCACTGCGCGGCACGACACTGCCCCGGATGGTCAGCTTTCCGCCCTCGGCGCCGATGGCGTGGATGGCGTTGATGCTGATGTTCAGCAGCACCTGCTGCAGCTGGGTCGCATTGCCCAGAACGCATTCGCCGCTGAGCTCATTTTCTTCCTTCAGCTCCACGTTCTTCGGGCAGTTCGTCTCCACCAGTTTCCGGGTTCGATGGAGCAGTCCCTCCACCGACACGGCGTCGTAGACCGTCTCCACGTTTTTCCGGCTCATGGAGGAGATCTGTTTCACGACCTCCTGCGCCTTCTGGGCCGCCTCGCTGATCTCCATCGCGTTGTCATAGATCTCGCTGCCCGGGTCGGCGTCGGCCATGATGAGGTCGGCATAGCCGGTGATGGGGGTCAGGAAGTTATTGAACTCATGAGCGATGCCGCCGGTGAGGGTCCCCATCATCTGCAGCCGCTGGCCGTGGGCCAGCGACTCTTCGCTGCGGTGGAGCTCTTCGAGGGTCTGGTTCAGAGTCTTCAGATCGCTGATCTCGGTCGCGCTGCGGCGGTCACGCTCCTGCAGACGGAACATCTGGAACATGAAGAGCACCAGCACCAGCGCCACGCCGCCGAAGATGAGGACCACCTTCACGAAGCTCTGCTGTACCGGCTCGTAGAGGTCGTCATAATCCACCACGGCGCTGACGATCCAGAAGCTGCCCCCCACGTCCAGATGACGAAAGGCGCTTATCTTATGCACCCGGGGCAGATCCGGGTCGGCCCACCAGTAGGAGTAGTAGTCCAGCGTGCCGGATTCCTCTTCCTGCTGAGCGCGCAGCAGCTCACTCAGACTGCTCATGTCCAGTTCCTTCCCCTGATAGATGCGCTGGCGGCCCTCCACGACTTTGATGCCCCACTGAACGGCTTCGGGGTGCATGACCACAAGGTTATCGTCATTCTTTATCATGATGTAGCCGTTCCTGCCGACATGGATCTCCGAGATGAGCTGCTGATACATGACCGTGGAGTCTACCACGAGGCAGGCTGTCTCATCCCCGGCCTTCTTCTTCATCACAAGATAGTGCTCGCCGCCGCTGTGGTACTGCCAGTAGGAGATCTTCTCTGTCCGGGTGATAAGGACATCACAGACCGCGCTGAGTTCATAGCAGCTGTAGACGACCTCGCCGTTGCTGTTTTCCAGCCAGACGTCCCGGATGGTATCGCTCCGGGCCACCGTGGGGCGGAACGCTTTGCTGCCCTCCGCTTTTCCGGCGATGGAGTCCAGCCGGTCGGCGTATTCTTCCAGCAGGACGCGGATGCTGTCGGCGGTGCTCTGCACCACCAGCTCCATCTGCCTCGTCTGGCTGTCCATCATGGCGGTGCGGTAGTCCTTCCATACCATACCCACCACGACAGCCAGTGCGGCTACCGTGACGACACCGATGGCCAGCGGCACCCACAGGGCGCGCAGGGTCTGGAGCCATGTCTTTTTCGGGGCAGCTTTCTCCTTCATTTCATATCCTCCTTTGGGGCGGTCTTGCTCTTCCTGTCTAAAAATGTTATAATTTTATTTATGTAAGCGTAAGCAGAATCAACCGTTCCGGTCAGAAAAGTGCAGGGAGTTATCATGTCGTATCATGTTCTTATTGTAGACGACGATCCAGCAATTTGCAAACTTTTATCGAAAGTTATGATAAGCAATGAGATGGACCCTCTCGTCGTCAACAGCGGCGCGGCGGCGCTGGACCTCATTGCGCGGCAGAGCGGCACGCTGGATATGATCCTGATGGACATCACGCTGGGAGACATGGAGGGCTTCGACGTCATTCAGACCATCCGGCGCAACGGCGTCACCACGCCGGTCATCATCATCAGCGGCCGCAACGAGGATTATGATTTCATGTACGGCCTGTCTCTGGGCGCAGACGACTATGTGACCAAGCCCTTCCGCCCCCAGATCTTAGGCGCGAAGGTCAAAGCCCTTATCCGCCGCAGCAAGAGCTTCTCACAGGAGAACAGCCAGCAGATCAGCTGCGGCCCCTTCCTCTGCGACACCACCACCATGCGCTTTTATAAAAACAATGTGGAGCTGAACCTCTCCGAGAAAGAGCGCAGCCTGCTGCTGCTCTTTGTCCGCCACCCGCAGCAGGTGTTCACCAAGGATATGATCTACGAGCAGATATGGGGCAACCTCATCGCTGTGGACGACAACGCCATCATGGTCTACATCAACCGTCTGCGCAGCAAGATCGAGGACAACGCCCGCACACCCCAGCACATCATCACCATCCGCGGCGTCGGCTATCGTTTCGTGCCGTAAGAGCGTCATTTATTTTTTCATAGAAACAAAGAAGAGCAGTCAACTGCGCGCGGTGCAGTTGACTGCTCTCTGGTTTTATGCCGGTATAAAACACAAAACCTTGAAAAAGGAGAATCGCATGAAGCTTGTGTGCGTACCCAGACGCAAAAACGGGGGTGAGAAGAGCGAAGGAATATCCGTGAATCCATTCCGAAGCGTGGTTGGCAAGCCACAAACCCGTTTTTACGCTATATCACTCAATCTTCGCGGAAAGAGAAAGGCTTGACTTCGCGGACGACATCCATGACGGTGCCGTCGCGGGCTTCGATGATGCCCACGATGCGGTCGCCGAACTGGACCTTCTCAGGCTCGCCGACGATGGAGTAGGCGATGTCGCGCAGCTCCTCGATGGTCTTCAGAGGCACGCAGTCAGCGGCCTTCAGAGCTTCCAGCAGGTCAGGACGGCGGGGGTTGACGGCCACGCCGTAATCGGTAACGACGATGTCCACGCTCTCGCCCGGGGTGGTGACGGTGGTCACGTCGGTGCAGATGGCGGGGATGCGGCCCTGCAGCAGGGGTGCGATGACGATGGTGCACTTTGCACCCTGTGCGGTATCGGGATGGCCGCCCTGTGCGCCGGTGATGATGCCATCCGAACCGACGACGACGTTGCAGTTGAAGTGGGTATCCACTTCCAGAGAGGCCAGAATGACGTAATCCAGCTTGTTGACGAAGGCGCCCTTATTCATGGGGCTTGCGTACTCGCCAGCAGAGATGGGGAAGTGGTTGGGGTTGGTGCGGACATTGTTGACCGCGTCGAGGTCAAAGTCCTGCGTATCGACCAGCTTGCGGGCCAGACCGCGGTCCAGCAGCTCGCACATGGGCTTGGTCAGGCCGCCGACACCCAGCCCCATATGGATGTTCTTCTCCTCCATGATCTTGCTCAGGGAGATGGTGGAAGCGATGGATGCGCCGCCGACACCGGTCTGATAGGAGAAGCCGTCCTTGAAGTAGGGGGTGTTGGCCACCACCTGGGTGCAGTACTCGGCCATCAGGATCTTGCGCTGGTCGGTGGTGGGCTTTGCAGCGCCGGTGGCGATCTTCTCGGGGATGCCGATCTGGTCCACGACGCAGACGTAATCCACCTTGGTCTGGTTGATCTCTGCGGGGTAGTTGGGGTAGTCCACGAGGCAATCGGTGACAGCGACGACATAGTCAGCCATCTCAGCGTCCACGTAAGCATAGCTCAGGACGCCGCAGTTGGTCTTGCCGCCCATGCCGGAGCAGTTGCCGTACTCGTCGCAGGAGGGTGCGCCGATGAAGGCGATGTCCACATGGGTCTCGCCGGTCTCGATGGCGCGGACACGACCGCCGTGGCTGCGCATGGTGGCCAGCCCCTTCAGCTTGCCGTGGGAGATGGCGTCGCCGATCTTGCCGCGGACGCCGGAGGACTCGATGTTGACGATGGTGCCGTCCTCGATCATGGGGACGAGGGCGTCATGAGCCTTGCCCAGAGAGCTTGCGCTCAGGGTGATGTTCTTGAAGCCCATCTTGTGGATCTCTTCCATGACCATGCAGACCACGAGGTCGCCCTCGCGGAAGTGGTGGTGGAAGGAAACGGTCATGCCGTCGTGGGCATTGCACTTGACCAGAGCCTCGTGGATGTCCTTGACCATCTTGTCGTGGTCATTGCGCATCACGGGGGTGACTTTCGGGCTGGCCTTCTGGAAAGCCTTGCCGTCTTTATAATTGTTGCCCTGAAAGACCTCTTTGCCGGTGCGCTCGAGGATCTCTTCGGGAATTTCTCTGCCGACTGCGTTCAACATAATTACAAATCCCCCTTATACACGCCGGATGCCTTGGCCAGATCGATGGTGCGCTTTGCGCCGTCGTAGAAGGCGATGTCGATCATCTTGCCGTCAACGGTGAAGACGCCGATGCCCAGTGCCTTCTTGGAGTCGATTTCCTTGACGACCTTCTCAGCGAAGATGATGTCCTTCTGGGTGGGAGTAAAGATCTCGTGGACGATGGGGATCTGACGAGGATTGATGATGGACTTGCCGTCGAAGCCCATCAGGTGGATGTTCTCCACGTCCTTGCGGAAGCCATCCATATCCTTCAGGTCGGTGAAGACGGTGTCGAAGCACTGCACACCGGCTGCGCGGGCGGCAATGATCATCTGCTGGCGGGCACCCATCAGCTCGATGCCGGTGCCGGTGATGTGGGTCTGCAGATCCTTGGTGTAGTCGCCGCCGGACAGTGCGATGCCGAACAGGCGCTCATCGCTCTCGCAGATCTCCAGAGCGTTCATGACGCCGCGGGCAGACTCCAGAGCGGCGATGATGAGGACTTCGCCCTCGGGACGGCCATAGGTCTTCTCGTCCTCGGCGATGGCAGCAGCCACGCGGTGGACATCCTCGGCGTGCTCGGTCTTGGGGATGCGGATGGAGTCGCAGCCGCCGGCCACGCAGGCGCGGATGTCTTCCCGCCAGTAGGGGGTGTCCAGACCGTTGATGCGGACGACCCGCTCGGCGCCGCGGTAATCCACGGTCTTCAGGGCGTGATACAGGCTGAAGCGGGCGACATCCTTCTGGTTCTCGGCGACAGCATCCTCGAGATCCAGCATCAGGGAGTCGGCCTTATAGATGTAGGGGTCCTTGATGAGGCCGGGCTTCTGCGCATTCAGGAACATCATCGTGCGGCGCAGGCGCTTCTTGTTCGGATTATTCATCGAATGGCACCTCCCCAAGGCAGATCCTCATACTGGTCAACAGAGCGGAACACCGCGCCCTCGATGCGGGCCTTCAGGGTGCAGTCCAGTGCGCCCTTGTCCACGATGGTGATGCGGACGTTATCGATGTCCAGATTCTTCAGGGTCTCCAGCGCGACCTTGCGCAGCTGGTTGCCGTACTGGTGGATGACGGAGCTTTCGAGGGAGAAATCGATCTTGCCCTCGCCCGGCTCGACAGTCACCATGCAGTCGCTGGATTCCAGAGTGCCAGCCGTGGCTGCTTTCTTGATCTCCATGCTTTTTTCCTCCTTGGCAGGTGGTTTCTTCATTCATTATACCGTTCTTGCGGGGCGGTGCTCTTCCGCACCGCTCCTGATGGTTCTATCATAATCGGACAATCTTACAAAAGGCATAGCTTCCGTCTTAATATTCGTTAAGAATCGCCAAAAATCTCTCTTGTACACAAGATTTATTCCATTTGGTCATGGAAGCCTTGCATTTTCTCTTCCGCTTTACCCGTTTTCCTGTACGGAATGTCATCCGGCCGGGTAGTGCAAAACAGGCAAAACCACTGGCTGTGCGTTTTGCCTGCTGCGGAAAAATCCTTTTTTACACGGGGCTGAAGCCCTTACCGATGATCTCGCTGGAATTTTCTATCATGATAAAGGCCGTCGGCTCCTGCTGGCGGATGAAGTTGCGCAGGCGGATGGCCTGACTGCGCCGCATGGTGGTCATGATGACCGTCTTGTGGGCGTCAGAGTACGCGCCGCGCGCTTCAAAGGTGGTCGCGCTTCGGTTCAAATCGTGGATGATGAAGTCGCAGATGTCCTGCGGGTGCTCACACACGATGTTGAAGCACTTGCAGAGGTTCATATTTTCGATGACGTTATCCACCACCATCGACTTGGCCACCAGACCCATGATGGAGAACAGACCGGTGGAGGGGCCGTACATTGCAAACGAGAGACCCACAGCCGCCACATCCGCTGCCATCAGGGCAGAACCGATGTTCATGCTGGTGTACTTTTTCAGAATCATGGCGATGACATCCGTGCCGCCCGAGGATGCGTCGATGTTGAACAGGATCGCCGAACCGATAGCCGGGAGCATAATGGCAAATACCAGCTCCAGCATAGGCTGGTCGGTCAGAGTACCGTGCATCGGCACCAGAGCGTCCAGTGCCTGCAAGCTCACCGACATAACGATGGTCGCATAAACGGTGCGGATGCCGACGCTCTTGCCCAGAAAGATGAAGCCCAGCACCAGCAGCGCGTAGTTGGCAGCGGTGGTGAAGGTACTTGCCGAGCAGTGGAGCAGCTGGCTGAACACGGTGGAAAAGCCGGTTACGCCGCCGAAGGCAAAGTGGTTTGGGAATTTGAAAAAGTAGATGCCGATGACCATGATCCAGATGCTGACCGTGATGAGACCATACTCAGCCAGCGTCCGGATCCAGGGATTTTTGATTTCTTTGATCGTTGACGCCATAGTCTGATTTTTTGCCGCCTTCCAGTTCACATGGGGCCGAGGTGGATCGCCTGTGCGATCATCAGCATCACAGAACCGACGGCCAGCCAGATGAGGAACAGCTTCCACATGAACTTCATCCAACGGTCATAGGGAATGTTCACAGCGCTGATGATACCCATCAGAGCGGTGGAAGTGGGCAGGACGTAGTTGCAGAAGCCATCGCCGAAGTTGAAGGAAAGAATTGCGGTCTGACGGGTAACGCCCACGAGGTCGGCCAGAGGTGCCAGAATGGGAATGACCGCTGCGGCCTGACCGCTGCCGGAAGTCAGGAAGACGTTGATAATGGTGTTTGCCAGCAGCATGGCGGGTCCGAGCAGGATGGTGGGGACGAAGTTCAGGCCGTTTGCCAGTGCGTGGACAACGGTATCGGTGATGTGACCGGCGTTCATGATGCTGCTGATCGCCTGTGCCATGCCGATGATGAAGGCAGCGCCCAGCATCTTCTTGCAGCCCTCAAGGAACTCTTTGGAAATCGCGGAGGGGCCAAAGCCGCCCAGCACGCCTTCGATGACAGCCAGTGCGAGGAAGACAGATGCAGTCTCAGACATATCCCAGTCGAGCTTGATGCCGCCGTAGACGATGAGGATAAGGGATGCGAAGAAGACCAGCATGATGAGGATCTTGCGGGCGTCCAGCTTGCCGAAGGAGTCGAGGTCAGCAGCATTGCGGAACTCGCTGGTCTTGTCGATCTCGTACATGGGGCTGAGTTCGGGATGCTTCTGGATCTTCAGTGCGTAGCGGATGAGGTAGATGTTCGTGATAACATAGAACACAGCAAAGCAGATAAAGCGGTAGACCGGCAATTTTCTGAGCCACGATGGTGGTGTTGATGTTCAGGGGGCCAGTGGAGAAACCGATGGCGCCGCCCAGCAGGATGATGGATGCACCGGTGATGGAGTCCAGACCCATCGCAAAAGCCATCATGACCATGATCGGTGCAAAGGCAATGAACAGGTTGACGCCCTGCGTGGTGCAGATGAGGCCGAACACCAGCGTCAGGATAGGCAGGAACAGATAGACGCGGGTGGAGAAGATCTTTGCCATCTTGGCAACCACGGCGTGGAGCGCGCCGGTCTTGGTCAGGATGTGGAAGGCACCGCCTGCGAACATGATGACCAGCATCAGATCAATGCGCTTGATGAAGGCTTTGACGATGTACAGCGGAATTTCGAGCGGGTTGACGGGAGTCTTATCAATGTAGTTGAAATCGTTGGGGTCGATGACCTTAATACCTGCTTCGTTCTCGAAGCGGGTGTAGGAGCCTGCCGGGATGATCCAGGTCAGCAGGACCGCAAACAGGATGATGATGCCGATGATGACGAAGGTATGCGGCATCTTGAATTGCTTCTTTTTCGTTTCCATAATTTTCTCCTCTCTTTTGACGCGCCAAAGCGTCAGCTCTGGCCGTGCAGTTCTTTGGCCAGATTCTCATGGAACTCCTTCTTGATGGCTTCCAGCTTTTCCGGATTCTCAATGAGCTGTGCGCCCGTCAGAGCCAGAATCTTTGCGCCGTAGACCACCGCATTGTGGGCCGCTTCGGTCTTGCCGGCATCCAGATACTCCTGCGAGTGAGCTGCTGCACCCTCCGGGACAAAGGCCACGCGGATGCAGGTTCCGGGCACATGGCGCATCACGTT
>OKTI01001134.1_pt1 | contig 11281 bp, 10 predicted proteins | sample 1606071 | NCBI WGS metagenome assembly OKTI01 (sample SAMEA3879500, study PRJEB24766) | human gut metagenome | biome: human-associated habitat; feature: feces | place: USA | collected 1985/1987
AGCCTGCACCGAGCGTGCAAAACCACGGCCGCCGTTATTGCTTTCGACGGCCGCCTGCCGCGTATCGGAGCGCAGGAGCATCCCGGCCACGAGCGGCTCGGTGACCTCCATCGGTTCACGCGAATAGACGGCATCGGTAATGTAGACCACCCCGTCGGCATCGACCGCATACGAGAGCGAGCAGAGGTAGTCGTCGCCCGTATCGGCCGTATCGGTATAGTTCGCCCGGCGCACGATGTCGCGGGACGAGGGATGCCCCTGGTACATACTTTCGAATTGCAGCGGGTCGAGCCGCCGTTTGGCTTCGAGCAACGCACGCCCCTGCTGCCCTTCCCACAACGCCTCGCCAGGGACACGGGGGTCGACCTCGGTAGGCGGCGAGGTTTTCAGCGCCTCGAAATTCAGATGCAGCCACGTGTCGGGGGACAGCCCGTCGAGCTGCGCCCAGCGGGTGAACTCAACGACGGGTTCACGCGCGGCGAGCGTGCCGATAAGGTCTTCTTCGTGCCAACGTGTGAAGACGATCAGTTCGCGCGAGGCGTTGTGCATGCGCGTCCGCACGACCGAGGTATACCACTCCCAACAATTGGCGCGGACGATGGGCGAATTGGCTTCGAGGGCATCTTTGTACACATAATAATCAATATTGTCGCAAACTAATTTTTAGAACAGAAAAACGGCACAAAATTTTCCCTTCCTGCCGCTTTCCCGTTTTTATCAGTTTTCAGTAGCTTTGATTTCTATAAATAAAAAATCCCCGACCGCATGGCCGAGGATTATCTTTATATGAACTGCTCTAAATACTTTTCATTGAACCCTGCTAACGGGAATTTGAAATCTTTTTGTGTTCCGTCCGTCGCTGTATAGTCGAATACAACCGTATCGCTCTTGATATGGGCTTCAAAGATATTCAGCGTGCAATGGGACTTGGGAATATCTACGATGTTGGATAATACAATGGCGAGATACCCCTCCTCTACGATTTTTGGATTTAGTTGATAGGAGAATCCTGCCATATAACGACCTCGTTTTTGAAAGCGGATGGTCATATCTTTTGTGGGGTCGATGTTGAGTTCAAAGATATAATGGAACTCTCGTGGTGTGGGGTCATCGGTTCTACGCCCCACGAACAGGCAAATACCGTGTTCATTATCATAAGATACGCCTTTGGAGATATACGATAGTTGAATATCGTCGATAGTCTCCGTGCCTGTTTTTCAATCAACACTCGGTGTTTTTCTTTTCATTTTAGCTAAAATTTATGTTGTTAAATAAATCTCTGATTATGATATAAATATACGAAAAATTCGTGACTTATGCAAGTAAAAAAGAAAGGACAAACTTGTATAAAGGGTCTATAATTAACCCCTTTTACCAAGTCTGTCCCTCTGACTATTTTGTTTAGTAAATCAGTTCATAAGAAACCGACCCGCAATCTATTCTTGCAACAGTGCCATCATCATTTAATGTGTAAACGCCAAAATCATCGCTTTCCGATTCTGAATCACCTGAATAGGTGATATCAGCCTTATTAGGCAATTTAGCACTTTGCCTGCCATAGAATCCCAACAAATCAAGTGGTTCAAGTACGTCTATATATCCTCCATCAATATAAAATAGGTCAATATTAATGGGTGTGGCTGTTTGGGAATAAGAGTATTTTACCGTCGTTATGTCAGTGCCATCTTCATTGTAATCGGTGCATTTAGCTTCTACAAGGTTTCCGTCTCTCCATGTACATTCGCTCACTCTTACCCGAGATTCATTATAACTATAACGTTGCTCAACACGTTGCAAGTAGCCGTTTTTGTATTCCATTTTATAATAATATGTTTCGTCCTTGTCAAAATCATTTTCTGTAACTTCTGTTACATAACCATCTGAATTCAATTTACATGTATAAGTTCTGTCGCTACCTTTTACAGTTAACGAATTTCCATTGTAGGTAAATTCATAAGAATCATTTCTCAAACCGTCTACTTTTTTAACACGATTCTCGGAATCATAGGTTATAGTGCTTGTCCATGATTCGTCCCATTCAGCACGAAAGACTATCTGTTTAACCCATTTTTCGGGAGTAGGCGCTTTCCCGCCATTGTCATCATCATCGGAACAAGCCGAGAAAGAAACTGCCGCAAACATAGCGACCACGATAAGAAATAACTTTTTCATAAATGCTTTAAGTGTTATTATATGATTGTTTTATGAAGAATAAATTGAGTATGGACTATAAATATTAACCCTTTTGCACAAGTCTGTCCTCTAATCAATATAAGATAAAACTATTCCAGTCTATCAGCGAATCGAGTTATAAAATCTATGATTTCCAACATTGTCAGTTCTTTGAATAAGGGATTTATCGCAATAAAATCCTCACGGCAAACGGTTGCTAAATTCAATCCATTCTTTCGAATTATTGATTTAACCCCTTTCGACATCAAATGCGAGCTATTTGAATTAAGGGATATATTGAATTTATTTGCCAGATAATTGGCCGTCGCTTTTATTGTTTTATCTCCTATACCCCGAATCTTCAAACGATAGAGTTCGTCATAAATTTGATTAAAAGTTTCTGCTTGTTGTAATTTATAGCAGTTTCTTTTTGTCGTTTGTTCCCATTTCACCCATATTTCATTAGGAATCTGTCGAAATGGTTTTTGTGTTTCTGGTTTATATGTGATAATTCGTTTATATTCTATTTGAAATGACGGTCTATATCGGGTAATATATTCTGCAATTAATGGATTTGCATTTCCTAAACATATCATAACTATTTCAAGTTTATTCATCTAATCCAGAAATGCTTGCAAAGTTTTTCCATCCTGTTGCGGCTTTATAGGCATCGGCACAACCCGAAGGCACTTTCAGTACAGAATAATTTGTGCCGATAAAAGCACCGTTTTCACAAGTAGGTGGCGTTTCCGTGCCGATCTTGAATAATCGAAGTTCGAAATCGTTACCAAAAGCGTATTTACCGATTGTCTCAACCTGTGTACAAGCAGACATATCGACGGTCATCAATTTTTCCAATTCGTAGAAAGCGCCATAATAATAATGATAAGAAGAAAAAGAATAATAACCACCACCGATAGTTTTCAACTGAGAACCTTTCTCAAAGGTTACGGTTGTCAGATTGGAACAACCCTGAAATGCCGATTCTCCAATCGTTTCCACACTTGCTGGAATCTCAATGGCTGTTAAGGCTGTGCAATTCGCAAAGACGTTAGAGTTATAACCAATACCGATAGTTTTCAACTGAGAGCCTTTTTCAAAGTTTACGGTTGTCAGATTGGAACAACCCTGAAATGCCGATTCTTCAATCGTTTCCACACTTGCTGGAATCTCAATGGCTGTTAAGGCTGTGCAAATCTCAAAGGCGCCAGGGTAATCATAACCACCACCGATAGTTTTCAGTTGAGACCCTTTTTCAAAGTTTACGGTTGTCAGTTTGAAACAGTCATAGAATGCCGCGGCCCCAATCGTTTCCACACTTGCTGGAATCTCAATGGACGTTAAGTATCTGCATTGGAAGAATGCATATTTACCAATCGTTTCCACACTTGCAGGGATTACAACGGTTTTCAATTTACTCTGATAAAACATTTCTTCCCCAATCGTTACCAATGTATTGGGAAGAATCAGATTTTCAACATTTTTAGAGTCGAAAAATGCCCGTGTCGGTAATGCCGTAATATTCACCTCGGAAATATCGAGGTCTTTCAAATTGGGCATCATGCGATAGATAAACAGAAAATCGACATCGTTCAGCACACCTGTAATCTTCAACGATTCGATATTGGCATAATCATAACCCGCCAATTCATTTTCCAGTTCACCTTTCGTTTCGACATGAATTTCGGTACACGTTCCCAATTGGCGAAAAATAATCGTTTGTAAAATATTGCCTTGTTCGTCTTTCAATGCTACCGTAGCAAAACGCTGTATTCCCTCGTTAGCTGAAATATTGAAAGCAATAATATCTTCCCGCAAGGCTCGTGTTTCGGGAGCCAGCGACAACCACGATTGGGCATCATCTGGAATCTCAATTGTATAATCCAAATTTGTGGTCAATTTGATTTCTTGTGTGCCTCCTGCTGGCGATACATTGATAAAATTATCTGCAATATTTATCTCCAAGCCCTGTTTTTCGTGGCAATAAAACGATGCCATAACGGTACGATAGGAACCGTCGTTAGCAAAGACAAGGATTTCGCTCTCTACAATCGGGTCGGGAGCGGTAATTGTAATCGTTCCTTTATCCGTAGAGGTAGCATCTACCTTGACTTTCCATCCATCCTGTGCAATGGCTTTGACAACCGTATTTTCGGTTGCATCCGTAATCGTGTAGGAAATCGTTTTACTCTCACCTCCATTGAGAATAGCAATATCGGTCGTATCGAATGCAATTGCAAACTTTGAATTATCGCTTTTGGGAATCGTGATGACAGAATTGTCCTCTAATGTGAAATAGATATTATCATCATCTTCAGTTACACTTTTGAAAATGCCGTTTGTTCCGTCTTTGCCATTCTCTCCCGTGGCTTTACCTAATTGCGTCCACGATTTTCCATCGTCATAGGAAACGAACCAATAGTCATTTTCGATCTTAAGTTGCGGCGTAACTCCCGTATCACCTTTATTTCCAGTATTGCCTGTATCTCCCTTGTCACCTGTATCGCCTTTCTCTCCATCTGTACCCTGTGCTTTTACCTTATTTCCCTTTTCATCGGTCAGCCATTCGCCATCAAGCGTCCAATAATAGATGCCGTCCGTATCTTTCTTTACACCGATAATAGGAGCATCTCCGCTATTTTTGCCGTTTTTAATTGTGGCAGTAGAGCCATCTGAAAAGTGGATAATGTAACCATCGGATATTTGTTCTACTTTGGAAATTGACAAATTATCCTGCAATGCGTCTACAATTTTCTGCAACGATGAAATATTCGTGTTCATCTGTTTGCAGAGTTCCTCCAATTTCGTTACGCGATTTTCGAGGTCGTTCAAATCATTGCGCAATGCGCTGTCGTCGTATTTATCGCGGCAACTGAACAGCAACAAACCGCACATCAATAAGGATAGTAGTTTTTTCATACTGATATTATTTAAGTAAAACAAATGACGCACGTTTTACCGTATCAACTCCTACTGCGGTGGGTTATATGCAAAAAGAAAGTGTGGAGTTGTTCGTTTATCTGACGATAGGCATTTGGCGTAGCCTGCAAACAAATAAACAATACCCCACACCGAATAGAATATATCGAGAATGATATATGCCTATACACGGTGATGAATGTTTGTATTGCTTATCCCTGTTTGCTTAAAATCGCCAAATTTTATCGTCAAGGATTAGCGAAACACTTTCACTAAACTAATATGTTATCGCCCGTATGGGTCGATGCCACAAAATTAGAAAATGTTTCTCAATACGCAACACTCAAGCGGGGTATTGTAGATTCAAATTTCGGATTAAAGTTTCAGAAAATCAAGATTGAAATTCTAAAAAGTTCTTCATTGGTTGGGATATTCCATTATAAAGAACAAACCGACATATTCCCTCTAATTGGGAGTTGCAAATCATTTCAACCCTCAATTATTGAGAATACGCCAACATGAAAACGAAAATTAGGGGTAGTAAAATCTTGTCGAGATTACAATACCCCTAATTTCTGTAATTTATGCGTTCCAATAAATAGAAATACGGTTGTAGTTTTATTCTCCTGCAATTTTCCGTATCACGCTGTCCATACAGATAGACTGTCCGCTGGCTAATCGTCCCCACCAACAACAACCGTATTCCTCGATAATAACCTCTCCCTCCCGTTTCAGACGTTCAGCCAGCCAATCGTCAATCAGCCACCATTCCATGACATCACCCACAAAGGGATAGATATATTCCTCGGGTAGCAAGTTCTTGTTCAGCATTTCATCCACAACTGCGGTTTGATTAGTCAGTACGCAGTTCTCCACCAATCGCTGTGCTGTCATCGGATTCCTTGTTGAGCGGCTATGTTGCGTAACCATTGATTAGCGAACGTGGTGTGGCTGGCCTGTAAGCGAGGATTCAACGCTATTCCATCTTCCGACCATCTGACGCTGTTCTGCTCGATACCGCAGTAGTCGTTGCGATAATAGTAGGGAATGAATTGCCGTGTTTCATTGTGCAGGGCAAAGAGCATCTCGGGGTCTCGCATGGCATCGCCGTTCTGCTGTCCGTAATGAGCCAGCGAAAAAAAGTCGTACTTGTCAATACGGCCGATTAGTTCAAGATGGACGGGCATATAAGTACCATCCGAATTGTCGATTTTCGTTGTTTGTAAAGCTAACATTTTGCGGAAAATTTCCGCTGCCTTTCTGTCAAGTGTTTTCATATCTGAAAAGGTTTTACATTCGACAAGGGAGAGGGGGCTTTAGTATGGAGTGGATGGATGTGCAGGGGATATATTTTACAAAAGAAACAGGCATTATAGCCTGTTTCTGATAAACGCCTACGGCGTGTATGTAAAGAGAAAAATTGGAGTGACGCAATTTTCAAGGGGTATATAAATAAGAAATTCCCGAAATATGTCACCCTCTCATATTAAATGAAAAAGCCCTCGTGCATAAGCACGGGGGCTGTATATCTAAAATGCAAAACCGTCAAAATTTTCCTTAAACTGTTTTGCTTGTTTGGCTCGTTCCGTAACTGCCTTATACTGTTCCTGCATATCGAGGGCCTTTATAAAGTAGGTTAACGAAACCTTTTCAGGCAAAGTTCTGCACCGCTCGTTCAGTTGGTAGGTAATCGTTATTGGTTCCGATGCAGATAAATTTATCGAATTGTATTTTGTAAGCAACACAGACATTGCCCGCTTATCCCAATTTGGCGGTGTTGCCTTTTTCGATTTGCAGAACTCGCATATCTCTTTATAAATCCCTGCATCTGTCTTTCTGACTGCTGAATTGATAAAACAACCTGCCGTCAGTTCATAGCCTTTCTCTATGGCTTTAATAAGCCCTAATCGCCTACATTCATTTAATAATGCAGTAACCGTATTGCGGGACAAGCCGACAGCCTTTGCAATCTGGCTGTTGCTTCATTGGACGGTATCGGTATTATTAAGGCATACCGACTTTAATAATAGCAGAAATCCTGCAATCTTGGCGGGATAGTTCTTTTTAAAGAAACCGTTATCCAAAAAGAAATAATCTTTGTTCGCTGGCTTTATATAATAGGAATTTCGCTTTATAAAACCTCTGTCAGCATCTTCTTTAACGATAGTCTGCACGGTCAGATAACCTGCATCTTTCAGCCGTTTGATAACACGGCGGATTGTTCGTTCATCCAATCCCGTCAGTAAGGATAGCTTTTCTTCTGTTACATGGGAAATATTAGTCTTGTGGTTGGAGCAACATTTAATGGTCGCTCACACATAAACATCGACGGGTTTACTGTTTCCCGTCTGAAAGTTCACGATTGATTTGGGGATTACGGTATAATTCATCGTTAGCAATGGAATTTGGATTGTTCGTAAATATAATCTCTTTTAGATGCAATAGTTTCCGAAAACAGGCAATGCCGTAATGCTCTTTGGCCTGCTTGCGGTTATCGAATCACTTGCGGTCTTTGATGTGGTAGTACATGGTCTGAAAGACTTTAATAGGTTATGTATAAGTAGGTAGTGTATATATAGGACACTTTTGAGCAGTTTACACAGGACAGTTTTGAGCAATCGCCTGTCTGCTATGAACCCTACCATCTTGTCAATTATATCTTTGATTTCTCAAAATAAAACATAAATCTTTGATTATTAAATATATAAGTATTATATTAGGGTCGTTCAAAGAAAATTCTTGCAACTTTTTTTGCATGAAAAATAAATTTACCTCTGAAATTTTGTTATCAACCTTTTGAGCAGTTCGCAAAAACAGAAAGAAATTTTCGGCAAAAAAATGTTTTTACCTCTAAAATTTCGTTATCAATTCGCTGTTCTGCTTTCCGTATTTCTTGATTCCGAATTTATGCTTATAAAGGAAATCTTCATTTCACACTCAAAAAATGCGGAAATATCGTGCGATAATAGGAAAAGCGGATAGATTCCGCCTTATATGAACTGCTTGATTGATCGGGTGGATGTCTTTACTGAATTGCCTTGCAAAGATATAAAATATTTAACCGATGATCAAATAGTTTAATGCATTTTGCAATAAATTATATGTTTTACGTTGTTAGCATCTGAAGATCAATCATAAACTGAAAATTCGACAGAAATTTATTCAGACCTTTGTTTTGCCGTAAGGGTATTCTTTGCGGTCTGCAATCTTTGGGCAGGGATTGCAGCCATTATCAGCCCCTCTGCATAAAGGACAGAGTAAATAAAGGCCATGAAAAAGATGGTAATTTCAGTAGATGACGCCAACCGTCAGTTTGCATTTGTCAAGGGAAATCGTCCTACAAACAGCAAAGTGGTAAAGGCAAAAGAACGCTCTATCAAAGCGTATGGACAACTCTCACCCGTCACCGTAGTAAACGGTGAAAAGGTAACGGCGATGGGCGGATGCCTGACTGACCAGCAAGGGCATGAAATACCCAACGATGAAGCCGTGAAGTATTACGCCGTATTGGACGGTCAGCACCGATTGATCGCCTATCAGAATTTGGGGATGAATATGAACGACCTTGTGATTTGTGAACCTCTCAATGCCGAGTTGTCGATTGCCGAGGTCATTGCGCAAATGAATATCTGCACGACGACGTGGAAAGGGGCGGATTATATGGCCGCTCCTGCCATGATGCTGGAAAAATCGAACGAGGTATTCGATTTCGCCATGCTGTTGCATAGCAAAAGCTATCCGCTGGCAACTATCTCGCTGTGGTGTACGGGGACAAATTCACTCAAACCCAAAACTTTGGTGGAAAGTCTGAAAAGCAATAAACTGCCCAAAGTATTTGAAGATACGGGATGGTATCAACGTAGTATCAAGTGGTATAATGCGGCACAAGGGAAATTTCTCGATGCTTTTCTCGCTAAAAAGTATTTGATTGCACACATAATCACCAAGTTTGCCCATGCAGACGACCCTGTCGCTTTTACCGCTCAAATGGAAGAGAAAATCAATCAGTTGACACGGGAGCAGGCGGATGAAATTATGAATCCTCACAAAGGAGAGAATCAGAGCCGAGAGCAGGCGACCTTTGATTTGCTGAATCAGTATCTCGGATAGCGGATATTGGAAAAAGAGGGGCGGGAACTATAAGTATTCCCACCCCTCGATTTGAATAAAGCAGAGCATCACGATACGGTGATGCGGTATTCATCCATATCCCGCTCGGTAATGATAGCGTCAAAGGTGTATTCTTTGGGAATCGTGGGCAAAAGCGTATAGGGATGTTCTGGGTCTACGCTGGGATGTGTCGGAATGATTATCACGGCACGGGATATATCCACCGTCCAGAACTCTGGCAGCAGAAAGACACCCCCGTTACGATGCTTTTTAATCAGCACATAACGTATCATGCCGTTCTTAAAGACAATCTCCAAAATGCCACGCATAGCAGATAACGAGTGATAAACGACCTTTTGCAATTTCTCCTTATATAAGGCGGATTGCTCCATTTCGCTAAAATCTTTCTGTTCCACGCTCCGTTTTATTTCGGCATCGTTTTCGGCTATCTGTCCGTTCAGTTCGGAAATTTCCTGCTCAATTTGCTTGATTTGTTTGCAAAGTACGTTATAATCGGTTTCCAATTCGTTGATAAGGTCATCGTTATTCAGTTTCTTGATTTTGGCAATCAACGATGCCGATTGCGTTTTCAGTTCATCGACGTTATTGACTTTTTGGGTGATGGTTTCTCGAATTTGTTTATTGATTTCATGCAATTCATTAGAACGTCGGCTATTGAAACGCAGGTATTCTTCTGTATGCAAAGTTGCCTTTATACAAGTCCAGACAGCAGAAAGGACATAAGAGCATTTTATGCCGAAATTCTCACACCGCTGTTTATCGTTATAGGAACTTGAACAACGATAAATCAAATAGCTGTTGTGGTTGGGCTTCATATACAAACTGCATCCGCAAGGACAAAAGATAAGACCTTTCAGCGGATTATAGTATTTAGGAGCATTGCTTTGAAACAGATTGTTTTCACGCATCTGTTTGTTGGCCTTGTCGAAAACCTCTGGTGTAATGATTTGCAATTCTGGAATCGTCCCGTACAATTTACCTCGTCGATAAATCTCCCCTTTATATTTGGGATTGCGGATAATGCGGCAAATACCAGAATAAGAGAGTTTATAAGGATATAATTTGTTGTAAACTCTCACGGTCTGGCGAATCGTATTGCCGTCAATAAGTTGTTGAAACAGATATTTGACGGCCTCGGCTTCTTGGGCATCGACGACAAGCAGGTTTTTAGGCGTTTGGTTCAGTTTGTAATCGGGATTATGAATGACTTTATAACCGAATGGAACAGTCCCGCCTGTAAACATATTGGTAAACTCGGACAATTTGGAGCGTAAACCCGTCTGCATCCGTCCTGCAATCTTGTAGCGTTCATCGGCGCTTGCTTTGGCCTCTACCGACAGCGTGATGATGTCATAAAGAGATAAAACGGTTCCTGCCTTATAGATACGGTCTTGCTTGTCCAAAAACTGAATATCGACACCCTGTTTCAATAATTCATTGATAGTAGAAAGAACCGATAATATATCGTCCTCTCTCGATAAGCGGGATAATTCCGAGACGATAATCATGTCTGCAACGGTATCGTCCACCTCTAACAGTTCATTAATACTCTTTCTGTCCTTTCTGGCTCCCGAAATCTTCTCTTGAATGATTTTGATCAGATGATAATTTCGTTCGGTACAATAGGCCGTAATAAGTTCAACTTGACGGGTGATGTCTTGCGCTTCCGTCGATACACGGGCATAACCCACAACTCGTTTCGATTTCCCCATAACGCTAATAATCAATCTTTTGTGCAAATATAATGTTTTTTATGATATTCTGCGACAAAATTGATTACTTTCTGTAGAGGTCGTCGAGGATGAAGCAGTCGACGCGGTTACCCGTGAGCGCCCCTTCGCGCCCGACGGAGAGCAGCCCGCCGCGGCGGCCGATGACCTCCACTTCGTCGGCCGTACGGATATAACCGGGCGGCTTCGCCCCCTGTTTGATGGTCGTGGCGGGAAAAAGCGCGGCATATTCGCGCGATTCGATGATACGTTGCACGCGGCGGTTGAATTTCGAAGCCAGCGCCCCGGAATAGGAGGCGATCGCAACGCGCAGGTCGGGATCGAGCCCC
>OKTI01001136.1_pt1 | contig 11254 bp, 8 predicted proteins | sample 1606071 | NCBI WGS metagenome assembly OKTI01 (sample SAMEA3879500, study PRJEB24766) | human gut metagenome | biome: human-associated habitat; feature: feces | place: USA | collected 1985/1987
ATGGATTGGGCTACGGCAAACGGATATCTTACTGCTGCCAATACCAATATTTATTCGACTCCTAGTTTTGCAGTTGCCAAGGGATGTGCCGCATATCGTGGGAAAGAGGGGCTGGATGAACCGGGAACCTGGCGGGTACCTACGCGTGGGGAGTGTGCATTGATTTTACTTTTTTATAAAAAAATGGAGGAGACTAAGGCAACAACCGGTTTTCAGCCATTCGCTCTTTCCACAATAGGGGCCACTTATTATTGGTCTGCAACAGAGAAAGGAGGAGATTCAAAAGATGTATGGTCAATGCGATTCTATCCTGATAATCAAATAACAGGATATGGGCTAAATACAGGCTATTACGATAAACAGAAGAAGTCTTATTATCTCCGCTGTATCCGGGATATTCCATTAAAATGAGTTACGAACAAAATCATCATCAGTTTATATACACACTTATTATCATACAAAATGAAAACGATAAAAGCCGAAATATTAATGATTGAAGGAGCACCATTCCCTGCCATTGAAAAAGTATATGATCCTTCAAGTAAAAAATGTAATGGGAGGATTACACCACAAGCCCCCATTGTCATCACTGGACATCACTTGGATATGTTAACATGGGATAGCGCCAATCTATACCTTGTGTCTTCAGTAAATGACAGAATGTTGATAGAATGTGGTGATATTCATAAATATTCGGACGATAAAGTGTATACAACCATTCCTGATATTGATGAAGGTGAATATTTTCTGGCACTGATGATTCTGATGAAAGATAAAGAAAGTTTCTTATATATCTTTCCCATATCTTTGATTGTACAATTTACTTAATCAAAATGTCACGATTAACATATGTATATATAGAAGCAAGAAATAAAGACAAACAGCATAATAGCATAAATTGCAGTCAATGAAAGATAATAAGCCATATAGGCAAAATAAAGTATTTGATAATATATCAGAAACAGAAGAGTTTAATGTCTATACTAAAATAGACGATTTACCGCTTAATGAAACTCCTGCGTATCTTGAAGAAGGGATAAACGGGATATGTACGGGAGGCAGTGCGCTTTTCAATGTTTTTGGTAATAAACGACGGATTGTTCCCAATGATCTGGTTGTTATTTTTCCTTTCCAGTTGGCTGCTGTCACAGAGATTAGCGATGACTTTTCAATGACTTTTCTCAAAGTATCCAAAAACTTGTTTATGGATACGATAAGCGGAGTATGTATACCTACTCTTGATTTTTTCTTTTATATGCGGAAAAATTTCAGCACTCCGCTATGCGATGAAGAATGTCAACGCTTCATTCACTTTTGTCATATACTGATTTATCGTATCAACTTGCCTCGGAACTTATTCAGACGGGAGTCTATTATGCAACTATTACGTGTTTTCTATTGGGATATCTATGTGGCTTATAAAAGAAATCCGAAAGCTGCCGAATTAGTAAAATATACCCGTAAGGAAAAACTTTTATTCGACTTCTTTTGTTTGGTGATCGAATTTCATACCGTAAGCCGGGATGTTGCGTTTTATGCACAAAAGATGTGCGTGTCCGCTAAACACCTTACAATGGTAATTACGGATATGAGCGGCCGTTCGGCAAAAGACTGGATTATAGAATATTCCATTCTTGAGATAAAGGCTCTTCTACGGGATTCTGACCTTGAAATAAAAGAAGTGGCATCACGCACGAATTTCCAGTCGAACTCTGTTATGACAAGATTCTTTCGTGATCATACCGGTATGACTCCGTCTGAATACAGGGAGAGAATTTACGTTAAAAATGAAATAGATTTATAATTAGTTGAGTTATATATGAAATACCGCCTGTGAAGGTCGTCTATTGTTTGTTTTGTTTGTGTGGTGCACCTTCTTCCGAGAGTAGGAAAGGAGGTGCACCTTTTTTTATAGCTAAAAAAAGAATAGATTAAAATGTAGAATAAATAGCTTAAAATGCTATATTTGCAAAATAGTCGCATTTTTAATATATTGGAGTATGATTTTAGAGTTTAAATTTAGAAATTTCAGATCAGCTAAGGATTGGCAGATATTAAGTTTTGAAGCCTCTGCAGATAAGGTTTCAGAAGAATATTACTGTACCACTATCAACGATACGAAAGTATTAAAACTCGGTATCCTCTATGGAGCTAATGCTTCAGGAAAGACTAACGTGTTGCTAGCACTTGACTTCATACGAAAAATAGCCATTTCTCCTAAGATAAACAAGATGCAACCTATCGGGTTTACTCCGTTTCTCTTGGATGATACGACAAAGAAAGAATGTGGAGTATTTGAATTGACTTTTTTTGTAAACAATATGAAGCATCTCTATTATCTTGAAGTAGATAATAGTGCTGTCCTAAAAGAAACACTTAAATATTATCCCGGTAAGCAACCAGCCGAAATTTTCTCCCGAGAGACCATTAATGGAATCACTCATATCCGATTAGGAAGCAAAGTCAAACTCAATGTGGCCGAGCAGGAAAAGTTGCAGGTAAATACGCTTAGTAATATGAGTGTTGTTTCAGCTTATGCTACAGCTAACTTTATGTTTCCTGAATTAGAACGTGTCTATAACTATTTCTTGAAGCAGTGGTTGCCTATACTCTTGCCCCAAACGGATTTGAAAACATGGACAACAGGAGAAATGGAAGCAGAGAAGGAGAATAAATCCTTTTTATTAGATTTACTGCACCGTGCAGATTTTAATATATCCGGTTTTGATGTTCAACAAAATGAGAAAAATAAAAAAGATACGGATTTGATATTTGAACATACGATTGTAGCCAATGGAACATCTTCTGTTCATTACCTGCCTGATATACTTGAATCAGCAGGAACAATGCGCTATTATGGTTTGGGAACTATTCTGAATATATTGCTTGAAAGAAATGCTATCATACCTGTTGATGAACTTGAGAATTCGCTGCATCCGGATTTATTTGCCCATTTCATCAACTTATTTTTGGTTAATTCGACTTATTCGCAGCTGATTTTCAGTACGCATAATCTCCAATCATTAGACACCGAGGATTTACGTAAAGATGTAGTCTGGTTTACAGAAAAAAAGGATGATGGTTCAACAGACCTGTTTTCACTTGATGACTTCAATATCCGCAATGGCGTTTCGTTTCTCAATGCATATAATGCAGGGAAATTTGGCGCCAAACCAACGCTGGGCGGTATTTTTATTTCTAAAAAACGATAAGTATGGCACGCGAAAAAAGAATAAAAGAAATTCGGAAATCTTATGCGATTATCGGTGAAGGAATCACAGAGTTTTTCTATTTTGATGGATTTCGTAATGTTGAAAAGGACTTATTGAAGAAGTTCAATGTTACCCTAAAACCTGATAAACCCAAACATCCTGACTACAGTGATATCATAACGAAAGCTCAATCGCTATTAGCGAAAGAGTTTGATGTCGTTTTTTGCTTGATTGATATGGATTATATCAATGCTGATAATGTACGTAAACAAGCCTATGATAAAGAGAAGTCATCATGCATCAAGGCATACAAAAATGAGATTTATTTCATAGAGAGTAATCCTGCCTTTGAATTTTGGCTATTATTACACTTTGTCTTTACCGACCGGCAGTTTCGTAACTGTGACGAAGTAATTACAGAGTTGAAAAAGAATGGTCGTCTTGAAAAGTACGAAAAAAGCATTGAGTATTTTTCAAAGAACAACTTATATCTCCAACTCAAAGAAAAGCTAGAATCTGCCATAAATCATGCACGTAGCATCTCCATTGATATAAACAATCCGCACACTTCATATTCAAGGGTATTTGAAGTGTTTGAAGAACTATTACAGAAGAGATAGATAAACTATCGTTTCAATTCTATCAGACAAATTAAATAGCTTAATTTAATTTGAGTCAGGAAAATACAGTGAGTACAAAACAGAATGTTTTTCGTCTTATCTATAAGTAAAAATATAGATAAGAATGAAAAGCCGACTGAAACAACAAATATTTGCACTTTCTCTATTAGCATGGACAGCCGTATGCCCTGCCGATGCACAGCAAACACGCTCGCTTCGCGATCAATTCTTAAGTCCTTCCGATGAAGCAAAACCCTGGACTTTTTGGTATTGGATGTATGGCGCCGTGTCTAAAGAAGGGATTACAGCCGACTTGGAGGCAATGAAACATGCCGGATTAGGAGGTACTTATCTGATGCCGATTAAAGGTATTCATGAAGGTGCCCAATACGATGGCAAGGCGCAGCAGCTAACTCCCGAATGGTGGGAGATGGTACGTTTCAGTATGGAAGAAGCAGATCGTTTGGGGCTGAAATTGGGAATGCACATCTGTGATGGTTTCGCATTGGCGGGAGGCCCCTGGATTACTCCCGAAGAATCTATGCAGAAAGTGGTTTGGAGCGATACGATTGTAAACGGAGGAAAGTTGATGGCTATTCGCTTGCCACAACCGGAAGCCTATGAAAGCTATTATGAAGATATTGCATTATTCGCTTTGCCGGTAGAAGACGCAGCGGACGAGATGCAGGCAAAAATTACCTGTGTCAATCTAGCCACGACAGGAAATGTAAAAGCTACTCAAACAGTGAATATGGATGCGGCAGGAGTGATCCGTTCTTCGTATCCTTGTTATATCCAGTATGAATACGAACAACCCTTCACTTGTCGGAATATTGAAATCGTTTTAAATGGTAATAATTATCAGGCACACCGCTTGAAAGTAATGGCCAGTGATGACGGAGTGAATTATCGTTTGGTTAAGCAGTTGGTTCCTGCCCGTCAGGGATGGCAGAATACGGATGAGAATTCAACTCATAGTATTCCTCCGACTACCGCCCGTTTCTTCCGTTTCTACTGGACTCCTGAAGGAAGCGAACCGGGAAGTGAAGATATGGATGCTGCCAAATGGAAGCCCAATCTGAAAATAAAAGAATTACGCCTGCATCGGGAAGCCCGTCTGAACCAGTGGGAAGGAAAAGCCGGACTGGTATGGCGTGTTGCTCAAGCTACCAAAGAAGAGGAAGTTGGGAAACAGGACTGCTATTCACTTTCACAAGTCATCAATCTGACAGAGCAATATACCGGTCATTCGAATGGAAAAACATTGACCGCCACTCTCCCCAAAGGAAAATGGAAATTACTCCGCATGGGACATACAGCTACCGGACATACCAATGCCACAGCGGGAGGCGGAAAAGGATTGGAATGTGATAAGTTTAACCCGAAAACGGTACGGAAACAATTCGATAACTGGTTTGCGCAGGCATTTGCAAAGACCAATCCCGAAGTAGCTCGTCGCGTACTGAAATATATGCATGTCGACAGTTGGGAATGTGGCAGCCAAAACTGGAATAAACGTTTCGCTATTGAATTTCAGAAACGTCGTGGCTACGCTTTGATGCCTTATCTACCTCTATTGGCAGGTATTCCGATGGAAAGTGTCGAACAAAGTGAAAAGATTCTGCGAGACGTACGTACTACCATATCAGAACTCGTCGTAGATGTGTTTTATCAGGTATTGGCGGACTGTGCGAGAGAATATGATTGCCAGTTTTCGGCAGAATGTGTAGCTCCGACGATGGTAAGCGATGGTCTACTACATTATCAAAAAGTAGATCTTCCGATGGGTGAATTTTGGTTGAACAGTCCTACACATGACAAACCGAATGATATGCTCGACGCTATTAGCGGAGCACATATCTACGGAAAGAATATTATTCAGGCTGAAGGATTCACCGAAGTGCGTGGCACGTGGGATGAATACCCCGGAATGTTGAAAGCCTTGTTGGATCGTAATTACGCATTAGGAATCAATCGCCTTTTCTACCATGTATATGTACATAATCCCTGGTTGGACCGCAAGCCCGGCATGACATTGGATGGCATCGGACTTTTCTTCCAACGGGATCAGACCTGGTGGGATAAAGGCGCAAAAGCCTTTTCCGAATATGCTACCCGTTGTCGTTATTGCAATATGGGCATCCGGTAACAGACATCGCAGTCTTTACAGGCGAAGAAGTGCCGAGGCGTTCGATATTACCGGAACGATTGGTTCCCTCTCTACCGGGAATCTTCGGTGCAGAACGAGTGGAAAGTGAACGCATCCGTCTGGCCAATGAGGGACAGCCTTTACGTGTACGTCCGGTAGGTGTTACCCATTCAGCTAACATGGCTGATCCGGAGAAATGGGTGAATCCGCTTCGTGGATATGCATACGATAGTTTTAATAAAGATGCAATCCTTCGTTTAGCGAAAGCAGAAAACGGACGAATAACGTTGCCGGGTGGAGCAAGTTATAAAGTGTTGGTACTACCTCTTTCGCGTCCTATGAATCCCGAACCAGTATTGTCATCGGAAGTGCAGAAGAAAATCAATGAACTAAAAGAAGCTGGCATTTTGGTTCCTTCTTTACCATATACAGAAGAAGATTTTTCCGTGTATGGCTTGGAACGTGACATGATCGTGCCGGAAGATATTGCCTGGACGCATCGTCGTGGCGAACTTGGTGAGCTCTATTTCGTCGCCAACCAAAAGGACGAAACACGCACGTTTACTGCAAGTATGCGTATTAACGGTAAGAAACCGGAATGTTGGAACCCGGTGACGGGTGAGATGAATATTCATCCTTCCTATCGTATCAATGGAAACCGGACGGAAGTTACTCTCACATTGGCTCCTAATGAGTCCGTATTCATCGTATATCCTGCGGAGGGAGTACATGAAGGCTATGGAGAATCCTCTCTCCAACTGCAAAAGGAGAAAAAAGACACCGCCAAAGCCCCTTTAAACATAGCTTTGGAGGCAAAGGAATATACTATAACTTTTGCAGCTAACAAAAAAACGCTCACACGAAAAAAACTCTTCGACTGGAGCCAAGAATCGGATGAACAGATACGTTATTATTCGGGGACAGCGACCTATAAAACCACTTTTCGCTGGAAAAATAAACCGAATAAAGACCAACAGATTTATCTGAATCTGGGAACAGTTTATAATTTGGCAACTGTTCGTGTGAATGGTGTAGATTGTGGCACAATCTGGACAGCTCCTTATCGTGCAGATATTACAGGTGCCTTGAAAAAAGGAATTAATGAGCTTGAAATAGAGGTTACAAATACATGGGCGAATGCACTGACAGGAGCTGATGAAGGAAAAGCGCCGTTTGATGGCATTTGGACTAATGCAAAATATCGCAGGGCAGAAAAAACGCTGCTTCCGGCAGGATTACTCGGACCTTTGAGTTTTTCTACCACAGAATAAAATAGATTTTTAAGGCACGGATTACGCGGATTACACGGTTTATGAGAATCGTATTACATAAAGTAACAGCGCAATCCATGTAATCCGTGCCCAATTCATTATAATATAGCTAAAGTATGAAAAGTTCAATTATTAAAACAGGTACAATGTTGGCAGGTTTTCTGCTTGCTGCCTGCCTGTCAACACACGCAGAAGTAAAGCTACCGGCTATTTTTTCTGATGGCATGGTGATGCAGCAACAGACCAATGCAAACCTTTGGGGGACGGCGACTCCTTATAAAAAAGTAACAGTGACCACTAGTTGGAATGGAAAACAATATGCAGCAACAGCAGATAAAAATGGGGCATGGAAACTGACAGTAGCTACTCCCGAAGCGGGAGGTCCTTATACTGTGACCTTTGATGATGGAACCCAAAAGACACTGAATAATATTCTGATAGGCGAACTTTGGCTTTGTTCCGGACAAAGTAATATGGAAATGCCGATGAAAGGCTTCAAAAACCAACCGGTAGAAAATGCCAATATGGACATTCTTCACAGCAAGAATCCGCAAATCCGTCTGTTTACGGTGAAACGTACTTCTACATTCACTCCGCAGAATGACGTTATCGGTTCCTGGAAAGAAGCCAATCCGGTTAGTGTCCGTGAATTCAGTGCAACAGCCTATTATTTCGGGAGACTGGTAAATGAAATATTAGACGTTCCGGTTGGGTTAGTTGTAGCAGCCTGGGGTGGTTCCGCCTGTGAAGCATGGATGACAGCAGACTGGCTGAAAGCCTTCCCGGAAGCGAAGATTTCTCAAACAGAAGCCGACATAAAATCTAAAAACCGTACTCCGACCGTGCTTTATAACGGTATGTTACATCCGTTAATCGGTATGACCATGAAAGGAGTGATTTGGTATCAGGGCGAAGATAACTGGAATCGTGCCCATACGTATGCTGATATGTTTACCCGATTGATTAACGGTTGGCGTGCCGAATGGAAACAGGGAGATTTTCCTTTCTATTATTGCCAGATAGCTCCGTATGATTACGGGATTATTACCGAAAAAGGAAAGGAAGTGATAAATTCGGCATATCTCCGGGAGGCACAGGCAAAAGTAGAACATCGTGTAGCTAACAGCGGTATGGCTGTATTATTGGATGCAGGAATGGAAAAAGGTATCCATCCCGCAAAGAAACAGGTTGCAGGCGAACGCCTGGCACTTTTGGCTTTAACTAAAACGTATGGAGTGGAAGGCGTGAATGGCGAAAGTCCTTATTATAAAAGCATTGAAATAAAGAACGACACCGTAGTTGTCAGCTTCGAACGTGCCAATATGTGGATTAGCGGCAAGAACTGTTTCGAATCGAAAAACTTTCAGGTAGCCGGCGAAGATAAAGTTTTTTACCCGGCCAAAGCATGGATAGAACGTAGTAAGATGCTAGTGAAAAGCGATAAAGTGCCGCACCCGGTAGCTGTTCGATATTGTTTTGAAAACTATGTGGAAGGAGATGTATATTGCGACGGATTGCCTTTAGGGTCTTTTCGTTCAGATGATTGGTAATCGCAAATAAACAAGGTAAAATATGAAAAATATATGAAGAGATTTTATCTGATTATAACCATACTGTTTGTTGGCGTGTCGGCTCTTTGGAGTCAGCATGCCAATGTCATTTGGAATACTCCCAGTCATAATTCTTCTGAATCTATGCCCTGTGGCGGTGGAGATATCGGGATGAATATATGGGTAGAAGACGGTGATGTTATGTTCTATGTGAGCCGTAGCGGCACATTCGACGAAAAAAACTGCCAGTTAAAACAAGGGCGTGTACGTCTCCGCCTGTCGCCCAATCCTTTCAAAGACGCTAAAGATTTTCGTCAGGAGTTGAAGCTGAAAGACGGATATGTAGAAATCGCGGCAGGAAACACACAGATACAATTTTGGGTAGATGTTTTTCATCCGATTATACATGTAGAGGTAACAAATGCACAACCGTTGCAGACTGAAGTCTTTTATGAAAATTGGCGCTATCAGGAACGACCTGTCAGAAAAGGAGAGGGGCAACAGTGTTCCTACAAATGGGCTCCCCCGAAAGGTACTGTGACGGAGTCCGACTTTATTTCTTTAGACAAAATTACTGATTCAACAGGAAAGGCTGAAACAAATAGGACTTCAATAAAAAGGAACCAACTTCTGTTTTATCATCGCAATCCCGAACAGACCGTTTTTGATGTAGTTGTAGCTCAACAAGGAATGAACGAAGTCAAATCTCAAATGATGAATCCTTTGAAAAACTTGACTTTCGGAGGAACTCTTTTGGGTGAAAACTTAGAATTTGCAGGCACTGCGGATGATGTATATGCCGGCACAGACTATCGTGCCTGGAAGTTTCGTTCTTCCAAAGCAGCCCGGAAAGAACATATCTGTATTGTGTTACATACAGACCAGACAGAAACAATAGAAGAATGGGAGCAGGGACTACAAACTGCTTTGCAAAGAATAGCCCCCAAAGGTAAAGTTTCATTGAAAACTATCATACAGGATAAAAAACAGACCCGTTCGTGGTGGAATTCCTTTTGGCAACGCAGTTTTATCGAAGCAGAAGGGGAAGCAAAAGAAATAACTAGAAACTACACCCTTTTCCGCTATATGCTAGGATGTAATGCTTATGGCAGCGTACCGACTAAATTCAATGGCGGACTATTTACCTTTGATCCTTGCCATGTCGATGAAAAACAATCTTTCACTCCCGACTACCGGAAATGGGGAGGTGGCACAATGACTGCACAGAATCAACGTTTAGTATACTGGCCGATGCTGAAAAGCGGAGACTTTGATATGATGCCTTCCCAGTTTGATTTTTATAACCGCATGTTGAAAAATGCAGAACTGCGAAGCCGTATATATTGGCAACATGATGGAGCTTGCTTTAGCGAGCAGATCGAAAATTTCGGTTTGCCGAACCCCGCAGAATATGGTTTCAAACGACCGGACTGGTTCGACAAAGGATTGGAATATAATGCCTGGCTGGAATATGAATGGGATACGGTTCTTGAATTCTGCCAAATGATATTGGAAACAAAGAACTATGCAAATGCTGATATTACCCCTTATTTACCTCTGATCGAAAGTTCGCTGACATTCTTCGACGAACATTACCAGCAACTAGCTTCCCACCGAGGACGGAAAGCGTTGGATGGCAACGGACATCTGATTCTTTTCCCGGGTTCTGCTTGTGAAACATATAAAATGACCAATAACGCAAGCAGCACCATCGCCGCCCTGAAAGTGGTATTAGAAACATACGGAGAGAAAGAGGAGATGCTAAAAGCAATACCTCCGATTCCATTGCGATACATAGAAATAAAAGATACGTTGAATCCGACTATTGCTCCGGTCTTGAAGCAAACAATTTCGCCCGCCGTAAGTTGGGAACGAATTAATAATGTTGAAACGCCACAACTTTATCCAGTGTTTCCATGGCGTATTTATGGAGTAGGAAAGGAGGATCTGGATATAGCCCGTAATACCTACTTTTATGACCCGGATGCCATCAAGTTCCGTTCGCATACCGGATGGAAACAAGATAATATATGGGCTGCCTGTTTAGGCCTGACCGAAGAAGCAAAGAAACTATCTTTAGCCAAATTATCGAATGGACCGCATCGTTTCCCCGCATTTTGGGGACCGGGATATGATTGGACACCCGATCACAACTGGGGAGGTAGCGGCATGATAGGACTTCAGGAAATGCTATTGCAAACCAATGGAGAACAAATACTCCTTTTCCCGGCATGGCCGAAAGAATGGAACGTACATTTCAAACTTCATGCTCCGGGCGAAACAACAGTAGAAGCCACTCTCAAAAACGGAAAAGTGACGGACTTGAAAGTTTTACCGGAAAGTAGAAAAAAGGATATTGTTATAATGATTGAAAAGGAAAAATGATAATTTTGCGGAGTGCCCTGAAAGGGCTTAATTATATAGCGTAGGGCAACGCCCTACGAAAAAAAAC
>OKTI01001140.1_pt1 | contig 11227 bp, 9 predicted proteins | sample 1606071 | NCBI WGS metagenome assembly OKTI01 (sample SAMEA3879500, study PRJEB24766) | human gut metagenome | biome: human-associated habitat; feature: feces | place: USA | collected 1985/1987
CGTCTGACCCCGGCGGAAAAGCCTGACACCAAAAAGGACGAAGAGGAAAAAGGCCACTTTGGCAGAATGACCTCTAAATAAAACACTGACCGGCTGCTGCACAAAACGTGCGGCAGCCGGTTTTTTTCGTTACGACCCCTCCCGTGAAAATGCGTTTGGAGCGCTCCGCAGGGCGCTCCAAACGCGAAATTATAAATAATCTTTCCTTGAATCATGCCCAGAGCAACGCGGAGGGCATTTTAAATCGTTTTACTGTCTCATAAAAGGAGTACCCCCATCATGATGCTGGACCGCATGGAAGGCAACGCAGAACTGAAAACCAGCGTGCAGCAGATGCTGGCCACCCGGCGGCTGACCCATAGCGTGCTGCTGGTGGGCGAAGCCGGTCTTGGCACCGGCTTTGCCGCCCGCTGCATCGCCGCCGACTACCTCTACCCCGCCGGCGGTGCCGCCGCCGAAGCGCTGCTGCGGGGCGAGTGCTGCCGCGCCGTGGCAAAAGCCGGTAAGCGCGACAGCGGCACGGTGGAGACCGGCATCGTGCGGGAAGCCATCTCGGTGTCCGGCATGGGCAGCGGCGGAAAGTATCTGGTGGGTCAGGTAACCGCCATGCGCAGCGAAATTTTCAACACCAGTCTCTCCGCCGAGGGTCGCGCGGTGCTTTTGTACCATGTGGAGCGCATGAACGAGGAATCCGCCAACGCCCTGCTGAAGGTCATGGAGGAGCCGCCGGAAGGGGTGCTGTTCCTGCTTACGGCGGATTCGCTGGCCAGCGTGCTGCCCACCATCCGCAGCCGGTGTGCGGCTTACACCATGGCGCCGGTGCCGACCGAAGAATGTGCCGCTGCCCTGCGCACAGCACAACCGGAGCTGAACGAACAGAATGCACAGGATCTGGCTTTTTTGTATGAGGGGCACATTGGCCTGTGCCTGAAAGCGCTGACCGACCCGGCGGCCAAGGCGGCTCGTGCTGCGGCGCGGGAGCTGTGCCGCCAGGCCCAGCAGCAGGACACCTACCGTGTGCAGGCGCTGCTGGCGGGCTATGAAAAAGATAAGGACAGCGCTGCCGCTGTGCTGTGGCAGGCGACCCAGGCCGCCAGCGCCGCCGCGCCGTCCGCATTCATGCCGCACAGTCCCGCGCCGATTGCCATGTCGGACAGCGCCTTTCGCCGCGCACCTTCGGACTGCGCAATCATCGGCGCAAGCAGGGGTGGGAGCGTCTCGTCCGGCGAAAGCTGCTTTACTGTGGACAGGGCATTCAGCAGTGCGGGCAGCACCGCATCATGCGACACGGCGAAGGCTTCCGCGGCATTCAGCGACGCGGTGTACAGCGCGCGGCGGCTCGCCAAATCGGAGGAGAAGCGTTCGTTTTCCGGCACGGCAGCATCGTCGCTGACGGCAATCAGCTGTCCGGTCAGCGCACGAAGGGCGTTTTCCGCCTTTTGACGCTCTTCGCGCGGCAGAAGGCGGCTCATGCCCGCGCAGATGGCGTGCGCAATTGTCCAAATCCCTGTGCGGAGCAGCGATTCGCGCGATTGAAGCGCCAGCATCGCGTCATCCATCAGCACATAGCGGCTGGTATGCGCACGGAGCGAAAAGCGGCGTGATTTTCCGTGCACCGGGTCGAACACGTCACCTGTTTCTGCGAATACGGCGGATGCATCCGCCGCTGCCGGCAGGAGAATCAGCGGAATCGCGCGCCACTGCTCGAATGTTTCCGCATGTCCTTTTGTGTGCAGACGCGCCAGCAGCGCCTGTCCCAGCGCCATTGCGTCATTGCCGCCGACGGCAAGAATTGCCTGCGCCTGTTTGTCGGTGAAGGCCTGCAGGGCAGTATCAACGTCCGTGCGGGTCAGCGCGCCGTCCTTGCTGTCCGACAGTGACACGGCAGCGTGGACTGCGTACATGATTTGGCTGTCCTCCAGCACGGGGAGCAGGAGCGATTCGCAATCGACGGCATGGGCATCGCCGATGACGAGAACGCAGCCGATTTGGCGGCTGCGCAGGAGTTCCGGCAGCGCTGCTATGCTGTCCAGCCGGGAAGGGAATACGGGATGCGCAGGGAGCGGAAGCTGTTTCATGAGCATGTCCTCCGGTGGGGTTGATATGAGTTTTGACCAATGCAATTAGTGGATTCGGTAAAGAAAATAGTGTGCTTTGCTTGTGACAGCGATTACATCATCTGCACCAGCAGCATATACACAATCGTGCCGCCGGCAATGCCAATCAGGCTCGACCAGTGCTGCTTCTCCTTCAAAAGGTTGTCCACGAAGATGACCACGAACATAGCGGTCATGACGAAATCAAGTCCCTTGGTGTCGAACGGAAAAAGTCCGCCGAGCAGACCGCCCAGCGCCGCACCCGCAACCCAGTAGCACCAGTCCAGCACCGTTACCCACAGGTAGAACCAGCCGCGGTCAACCTCCGGCGGCACATCAGCGGAGCAGGTGATGGAGAAGGTTTCGTCGCACAGGCCAAAGATGAGCAGCGGCTTCTTCCAGCCAGCCCCGGCATACTTGCCCAGCAGAGACAGCCCATAGAACAGGTGGCGCGCCTGAATCAGCAGTGCCATCAGAAACGTCTCCAGCGGTGCGAAGGCTGAAAGCAGCATTGACACGGTGACATATTCCAGCGAACCGCCGAAAATTGTCATCGCCATGCACATCGGGTAGAGGAACGAAAAGCCCTTGGTGCGCATCAGCAGACCATACGCGAAGCCAAGGAAGAGAAAGCCCGCCAGAATCGGCAGTGTGTGGGGAAAAGCCGCCCGAAACGCGCGCTTGACCGTGCCGCACGGCGTCTTGGGTATTTTTGCCGATGATTCGTCTGGATATGCAGGCGCATCGGAAGAAACAGGCTGCATGGGAAATGACCTCCCCGTAAAATATAGAGCACTGGTGGGAATTATACAACGGAAATCCGCCGCGGTCAAGCAGGGTTGCAATTCGCGCAAGGTGATGGTATACTAAGAAACAGCAAAAAGCGACAGCAAGCGCACAACGCGCGGAAGGAGCAATACCATGGCGGAGCAGGAGCAGACGGTAGACCAGCAGCAGGAAAAGGCGCGCGAAAAGGCGGAGGATGACCGCTATCAGCGGGCGGAACAGCAGCAGGCGGCGTATGATGATGAGTACGAAAGCCGCCGTGAAACGCTGTCCGCGCTGGCGCTGTTTCAGCAGGATTCGGTGGAGCAGCTGGCGGGCGGCAGCCGACAGAATCGCCGGGATTATTATCAGAAGCTGCTTTCCCGGCTGTATATTGAGCTGCGCGACTTGGGGGCGTCCATGCTGCTGGATCAGCTGGATGCACAGCTGACGCAGAAGCATCAGGGCAAATGCGCCATGCTGGTGTACAGCGCGGTGACGCAGTGCTATCAGATGCTGGTACTGGATGCGCCGATGGCGGATGCCGCGAACGCCGTGCCGGATGTGTTCACTGCCGAGCGCGAGCCGATGACGTGGGAGCTGCTGGCGTCTTATTCGGCAGACCCGGAGCTCCCCGTGCGCGCATCGTTTACAACCCGCGTGCGTGTGCTGCGGTCGGTCAGCCGCCTGCTTTATCAGGCACGCCGGGACGGACGGAGCGCCGCGCCGGAGGAAGATGCGCTTCGTGCGCGCCTGCAGGAGTATCAGCTGATGGCGAAGATGCAGGATGAATCGCTGGAGAACGCCGCCCGGCAGGTGGAGGAAGCGAATAGGAAGGCAGAGGAAGCCCGTACCGGCAGGGCAGAGGAAGAAATCAAGCCGATAAAGGAAAAGCTGCTGGCGGAATTTGAAGAAAAACTGAAGGCGCAGGAAGCCCAGTTTGCACAGGCAGGGCGCGCCAAATTCCAAGAGGCGTTTGGACAGCAGCAGAAGGCGGTTCGCGAGCGGATGGAGGATGAAGCGCGCTGGGCGGCGCAGCTGTTTGACGACGCGGGGATGCAGTACGACAAACTGCGGCAGGATTTCGCGCGGATGCAGGAGGAGCAGAACGCCCGGATGCAGCAGTGGCAGACGGCGATTTATCAGGCGGATACGCGGATGCTGGGGCAGTGCTACGTCGGCATGGCGACGAAGCTCGGCGACGCGGTGGATCAGGCGATTGCGAAACTGATGAAGCCGGAAATGAGCGCCGAGGAAGCCAAGCCCCTGCTGGAACTGCGCGCGGTAATGCTCAGCCAGCTGACCCGGCTGGAATACGCCATGAAGCGCTTGGGACTGGTGGTCATCCGCCCGCAGCGCGGCGATACCTTCCAAAACGACGTGCATACGCTGACGACAACGTCCTCCGAGACAATCAATGTGCCGGAATTTGCGAAAATCGACCAGTGCATTACCCCCGGCGTGCTGGCGGAGCGCGCAGATTTGCGCTTCCGCGAGGTGATTGTGCCGGCGGTGGTTACATTGATGGTGGACTGAGAAAAGCCCTTTTGCGCGGGATGAAAAACCATCGGAAAATCGTTGAATCAGTGCAGGCGGGAAGGTCTGCGTAATATCTCATAGAGGTGAATCCCTTGATGAAAAAGGGCGTATTTCTGGCGCTGCTGCTCATGCTGCTGGCGGCTTTTCCGGCGCTGGCGGAAGATGTATACTATGCGGATGCGTCGCAGGGCGGCAGTGTGACGAGCGACAAGGGGTATCTGTCCGTGTCATGTCCGCTGGATACGGACAGCCGCGTTACAATGACCATCCGCGACGAGTGGGGATCGACGGTCTATCAGCGCGATTACGGCGTGTGCAGCGGAATGTTCGCGTCAGAGGAAGTGTATCTGCCGCAGATTGGCGCACAGACGACGTATCGCGTCACCCTGTCCACGGACAGCGGTGAAAACAGCTTCACGGTCGTTCGCGTTGCGCCAAGATTGACGGATTCCAACGTCACCACGGCGGGACTGCCGCTGTCGGATATTAGCGGCGTTTCGTCGCCTAAAAAGGCGATTTTGCTGGATTTGAGCGCGCTGAATAATCAACTGCCGATGGTCGTGCCGATGGTCTCCGGCGATGTGCAGCTTGGCTGCGTAACGTTCACGGTGCGCAACGGTCAATTGAGCGTATCGGCGGAACTGACGGTGGATGGCACGATTGACCGCGCGGCGGTGTATGTGGCGAAATCCGCCCTCTCCGCGCAGACGCTGGGTACGCGGCGCTTTGACGGCAAGAAGGTCGGGTTGAACAAGAAAGTCAATGTCGATGGCTTGGGCTATGCTGCCGTCTTGGTGCAGATGACGGTTTCCTACGATCAGGACACCGCGACGCCGCTGATGCCGGATGAGGACTTCGTGCAGGAACAGACGGAACTGTGGGACGCGATGCAGGAAGAAACGGTCAACGAGGCGGTCGGCTGACTAACTTTCCCACGGATAAACACGCGGGCATAGCATGAAAGCGCGCCCAACTGAATCGCGAAAAGGGTGTCGAGAGGGTCGAAGACCCTTCGCAGGTGCAGGGCAGCGCCCTGCTGGGGTCAAGGGGCAACGCCCCTTGCGTTTCCTTAATCAACACGCGGGCACTGTGTGAAGAAGTCGCCAACTCAATCGCGCGGAAGGGTCAAGGGAGGAACTCCCTTGTGGGGTCAAGGGGCAACGCCCCTTGCGCTTCCCCGAAGGTAAGGAGAATACGAATGGAATTGACTGTGCTGGGGATGAATGGGCCGTTTCCGGCGGCGAATGGCGCAACGTCGGGATATTTGGTGCGCGGAGAAAAGACGCGCATGGCGATGGATATGGGCAGCGGGACGCTCGGAAGGCTGACGGCGCTGATGCCGCCGGAGAAGCTGGATGCGCTGCTGCTCTCGCACTGGCACTTCGATCATTGCAGCGACGTGCTGCCGCTCTTGTTCCGCTTGCAGGCGTGCGCGGCAAAACCGCTGGATGTCTACGCGCCGGTGGACGAATCGTCGATGGTGCGCAAGGTGGTGCAGCAAAGCGGCGCTTTCTGCCTGCATGACGTGCAAAAGGACGACGAGGTGCAGCTTGGTGAATTTTCCGTGCGCGTTTTTGCCGCGCGTCACCCTGTGCCGGGGGGTATGTACCGCGTGACGGACGGCGAAAAGACGCTGTGCTACACCGGCGACACCAATACCGTGGAGGGGCTGACGGACTTCGCGCAGGACGCGGATCTGCTGCTGGCGGATGGGCTGTTCCCGACGGAAATGTGGCAGGAGGGTCTGCCGCACCTCTCCGCGGCGCAGACGGCGGAACTGGCGCGCGATGCTCGCGTGAAGAAGCTCGTTATCACCCACCTGAACCCGAACATCGACCCGGAAACGCTGCTCAAACAGGCGCGGGCGATTCGCACGGACGCGGAGCTGGCGCATATCGGCGCAACGTATCGTGTCTGACGCGCGAACATGGCGTACATTGCTGCAAACCGCCCTCCTGCCCTGCGCGGCACTGCTGATGATGGCGGGCATCGCCCTCGGCTTCCAAGCACCGACAAGTGCAATGCCGATGCTCTGCGTGTCGGCGGCGCTGGCGGGATTGCTCCTGCTGGGGCGGCGAAGAACGCGCGCGGCGGGCTGCTTGCTGCTGACGTTCCTGCTTGGCGCGGCGCTGGGCATCCGCATGGCGAATCCGACGCTTCCGCCGGAAGGGGACGCGCAGGTGACGGGCGTTGTTGCAGGCGAGGTGGACTTCCGCGCGGAGAAGGGGCAGGTACGCGTTATCCTGCGGGACGTGACGCTGAATGGCGAGCGCATTGCATCCGGTGCATACTGGACGTTCTACCTTAAGGCGGATGAAAATATCCCGGACTTCCTGACGCCGGGGGCAAGAATCAGCATGACCGCCGAAGTCTATCATCCGCAGGGACAGCGAAATCCGCATGGGTACGACTTTCGACAGGCTCTGCGGCAGAAGAATATCCTGATAGGCCTGTATGGTGCGGCGAAACTGCAAGCGCTGCCGGACGGGCTTTCTCTTTATGGGCTGGCGGCACGGTTCAATCACCGCATGGCGCAGACATTGAGAGACGTTTGCGGCGAGAAAGCTGGACAGCTGGCGAGTGCGGTGCTGCTGGGAATGCGCGACGAAGTGCCGGACGAGGAACAGGAACAGTTCCGGCGGCTCGGCATTGCGCATATTCTGTCCGTTTCGGGCTTCCATGTGGGCGTGCTGGTTGCCTTGCTGGCGCTGCTGATAATGCCGGTGAAACATCGGCGGCTTCGGATGGCGCTGACATTGCCGATGCTGCTGGCTTACGCGTTCCTGACAGGCGGAAATGCGCCCGCCGTCCGCGCCGTGCTGCTCTGGGCGCTCGTCTGCTGGGGTCGGATTCGCCACAAGCGGGTGCTGATGCCGCATGTGCTGTGCGCATCGGCAATGATTCAGCTGATGTTTGCGCCCGCACAGCTGTTCAGCGCGTCGTTCCAAATGACGTACGGCGTGATGGCGGCGATTTGCGGGATAACGGCGCAGACCGCCCCGAACGCGCAGAAAAAGCGCGGTTGGAAGGGAAAAATACTGTCCCTGCTGTCCGTCTCCGCGGCGGCGCAGTTCGGCGTGCTGCTGCCGGAGCTGTACTGGTTCGGGCGCGTGCCGCTGCTGGGCATTGCGGTGAATGTGCTGCTCCTGCTGGATTGGGTGACACTGCTGCTGACACCGATTCCGTGGCTGGCGGCGCTTCCGGGGGCGGCGACGCGCGCAGTCAGTGAGGGATTCCTGCGCCTGGTGAACGCGCTGGGGCGGTTCGCGCCGACGCTGTGGACACGTCAGCCGGATGCGTGGGTGGTACTCGGTTGGCTGCTGGTGTTTGCGGCGCTGCTGCCGTTCGGGAAGAGCCGGAACCGCTGGAAGAACCGCAAAAAGCGGCTGCCGATGCTTGCGGCAGGGGCGGCGTTGATGGCGACGATTTTGCTGCCCGCGCCGTTTTCCGGGACGGAATATATGCAGCTTGACATAGGCGACGCCGACGCTGCTGTGCTGCGGCAGGAGAAACATGTGCTGGTGGTGGATGCGGGCGAATACGGCGGCGATTTGGCATCATACCTGCGCGCGGAGCATCTGCCGGTGGATTTGCTCGTGCTGACGCATTTGCACAGCGACCACGCGGGCGGCGTGCGGGAACTGCTGGATGAGGGCATACCAATTCGCCGGTGCGTGATGCCGTCCGGCGCACTGGAGGCGGATTTCGACGAAGAGGTACTCCCGCTGCTGGCGCGGATGGAGGCAAACGGCACGGTTATCGAGACAGTCCGCCGCGGCGATATTCTCCAGTGGGCGGAAGGAAAGCTGACGGTGCTCTTTCCGCCGGAAGGATTTTCAGCGTCGAACGCCAATGACGGCTCGATGGCGCTGCTGGTGGAGGCGGAGGGCGTGAAGCTGCTGCTGACAGGCGATTTGAGCGCGCGGTACGGGCAGTACGCAGCCGTATCCGCCGACGTGGTGAAAGCGGCGCATCACGGGTCAAAGAACGGCACGACGCAGGCTTTTCTGGACGAAAGCGCGCCGACTGCCGTGCTGGTGTCCACCAAACGAGAGAATGCGGCGGACTATCTGCGCGGCATCACCGATGCGGATGTGTACAGTACGCTGGAAAGCGGAGCTATTATCATCCGCATGGCAGATGGACACTTTACCATCGAAGAATTTGAGGAAATGCAATGAATCGCAATGAATTTATGCAGGCGCTGAAGGCTGGGAAGGTCAGCGGCGCGTACCTGTTTGAGGGCGTGGAGGAGAACATCAAGAGCGTAACGCTGGACGCGCTGCGCAAGGCGGTGCTGGCGGACGGACTGGCGGAGCTGAACGAGAGCGTTATGGAGAATCCGTCGGCAGGGGAGATTATTGCGGCGTGTGAAACGCTGCCGTTCGCGTCGGACAAGCGGCTGGTTGTTGTGCGGGAACTGAATGGCACGACCGGGCGGAGCGAGGCGGAAGAGCGGCTCGTCAGCTACATCCCGAAAGTGCCGGATTCGTGCGTACTGGTCATTTATGTGCGCGGCAAGGCGGACGGGCGCAAGAAGCTCTATTCGGCGGTGAAGAAGAAGGGCGGCATCGTGTCGTTCGAGCCGCTGGGGGATGCGGAGCTGAACGGGTGGATTGTCCGCGTGTTCCAGCAGAACGGGAAGAAGTGCGCGCCGGACGTGGCGAGCCTTTTGTCCTTCACGGTCGGCAATGACACGGCGCTGCTGCGCGCGGAAATCGAGAAGCTGACGGCGCTGGCGGGCGACCGCGACACCATCACGGAGAATGACGTTCACGCCGTGGCGACGCGCTCCATCGAATGCACGGTGTTCGAGATGGTGGACGCCGTCGTCGCGGGGCAGCGCGCGCGGGCGCTGATGCTCCTGCGCGATATGCTGACCGCCGGGCAGGAGCGGCTGGGCATTCTGGCAATGCTGCTGCGGCAGTACCGGCTGATGCAGCATGTGAAAATCATGCAGTACGAGAAACTGAGCCGGCAGGAGCTGGTGAAGAATCTTGGCATTGCGCCGTTCGCGGCGGAGCGCACGATGCGGCAGGCGCAGGGCTACACCGGTGCGCAGGTGCGGCGCGGCGTGGGAATCTGCCTTGACACGGAATACAAGGTGAAGGCAGGGCAGTACAACGAGGACGGCGCGCTGGAAACGGCGGTGCTGGCGCTCTTGGGGCTGCGGGGGTAAGCGTGGAAAATCGAGTGGTGGACGAGGAGATTGCGCTGATTCCGTATTATCCGAACCCAGAAGCGGCGCTGCCGTGGTATCGGGAGTGCGATGTCTGCAAGTGGGTGGACAACATTGACAAACTGTGTTCGCTGGAGTGGCTGAACGCGATGTATACCTGCCTGAGCACGCGCGGCGCGTGACGGCAAACATCTACGATTTCAACACGCAGAGTAGAAAGATATTCCTGTCGCTGGACTTTCAGCGGACTGAGAAAGAATGGTATGTACTGGATCTGTGACAAGGAAACCCGCTGACGGTCATGTTCAGCGGGCGTTTTTGTATTTCTCCTGTTTTTCCCTGCAAAAGGGGTTGCAATTCGGGCGGAAAGCGCGTATGATATGCACATGGAACGAAATTCACCCGGTGGGCGATAAATGACCCACTAAATGATGCAGGAGGCGAAACGCAATGGAGCGTGTGTATAATTTTTCCCCCGGTCCGTCGATGCTGGCACAGCCGGTGCTGGAGAAGGCGCAGAAGGACTTGATGGTCTACGGAAACACGGGCATGTCCGTGATGGAAATGTCGCACCGCAGCAAGATGTATACCGATATCTTCGACAAGACGGTCGCGGACTTGCGCGCACTGATGCACATCGGGGATGATTACGAGGTGCTGCTGCTGCAAGGCGGCGCGACGCTGCAATTTTCCGCGATTCCCCTGAATCTGATGGTCAAGGGCAAGGCGGATTATGTCGATTCAGGCAATTTCGCGCACCTCGCCGCAGAAGAAGCAAAGCGCTACGGCGAAGTCAATATCGCTGCGACCAGCCGCGCGGACAACTACACCTACGTTCCCGACATGGCGGCGGCGAAGTTCGATCCCGACGCGGATTACGTTCACATCACCCAGAACAACACCATCTACGGCACGCGGTTTGTGGAACTGCCGGATGTCAAAGCGCCCCTTGTTGCCGACGCAAGCTCCATGATTCTCTCCGAACCGATGGATGTGAACCGCTACGGGGTGATTTACGCCGGGGCACAGAAGAACATCGGCCCGTCCGGGCTGTGCGTCGTGGTTGTGCGCAAGGACTTGCTCGGCCACGCGAAGCCCATCTGCCCGAAGCTGATGGACTGGAAGGTCGAAGCCGACAAGGGCAGCATGTACAACACGCCGAACACTTGGGGCATCTATCTCGCCGGGCTGACGTTCGACTGGCTGCTGTCCATCGGCGGCGTGGAGGCGATTTATCAGGTGAATCAGGAGAAGGCAAAGCTGCTGTATGACTTCCTTGATAACAGCAAGCTGTTCAAGGCGACGGCGCAGAAGAAGTATCGCAGCTTGATGAATGTGACGTTCGTGACGGGCGACGCGGAGAAGGACGCGGCGTTTGTGAAGGAGGCGGCGGCACAGGGATTGGTGAATTTGAAGGGCCATCGGACGGTGGGCGGTATGAGAGCGTCGATTTATAACGCTATGCCCATGGAAGGGGTCAAGAAATTGGTGGGGTTCATGAAGGAATTTGAGAGGGACAACGCCTAAGGCAGGGAAAAGAGGATAAACACGCGGGCAGCGTATGGAAGAGAAGCCAACTCAATCGCGCGGAAGGGTCAAGGGGCGATGCCCCTTGCGGAGTCCAGAGGCGGCGCCTCTGGTGGGGTTT
>OKTI01001142.1_pt1 | contig 11204 bp, 9 predicted proteins | sample 1606071 | NCBI WGS metagenome assembly OKTI01 (sample SAMEA3879500, study PRJEB24766) | human gut metagenome | biome: human-associated habitat; feature: feces | place: USA | collected 1985/1987
GTTCGGAACCTTTAGAACCAAGATTAGAAAATGGAAAAAGATTGCACTATAACTTTCAGTTTGTATATATCTTTTAAAAGGTATATGATTAAGAAAAACGGCAGGAGGTATCTGAATGAAATCACATAAATATTGGTCTATCGGTGCACTGATTACAATGCTTGGAACTTTTTATACAGGTTATAAGGGATCAAAAGAAGGCCATAAGTACTTTGCAGCAAGTTCTTTGCTTTGCATGATTATGGCTATTTATACAGGACACAAGATGATTTCTGGTAAAAGTAGGAAGAAAAAAGAAGTTTCAGTAGAGAGTGTTGAAGATTAAAAAACAAAATATTTTAATAAATAACGCCGGTGCGGGATTTTTGATATCCAGTACTGGCGTTATTTATTCTACAGGGGCTTGGGGGTGTAGCCACCAAATATATTATTAATTTTCTTCTTCGGTAAGTTTGTTAAGGATCCACTCCCTATTGATAACAATATCCTCATCATCGCGGAGATCTTTGAAATCAGTGCAGTGTGAAGAAGCAAATTCATACATATTGTCAATGTCAACTGCACCAGTAATCTCACCCTTATTAATGATTACAAGAATATTTGTTCCGTCGTCGTCGACAGCAAAGCGCAGTTCATCAAATTCTATATCGGGATCATTTTTGAGAATAGAATCTGTCGCAAGTAATTTAACAAGTTCCATTACCCTGTCATCTTTACCTGCATCAAAGATCTGGATCTTTTCAACGAGCTGATTTGCTGATGTCACAATCCGGTATAAGTACTTTTCGGTACGATAATCAGCCAAAGCATTTTTTTCATAAAATATTTCATATGTTTTCTCTACTTCTGATTCAGGAACCAGATAAATCATGACAAGATCTTCCATCTGGTGATAGAGTGTGGAGTAGTTTAAACGAAAGGTCTCTCCACAGCTCGGGCAGGTATAAAGGAAAATAGACTGATTAAGTACCTTCTCCTTCATTTCAGGATCCAGGACAGTATTAATGCTGTCCCAGACTTCAAAATCTCCATCATGATGGCAGGAAGGGCAGGTTAGCTTTTCCATATGATGTTTGGACATAAATAATCCCCCTTTCAGTGAGATAAATCTATAGTTTTCTTATTGTAGAATGCGCTTATCCTTATATTATTTCGCCAGGAAATTACTCTGTATCTCCATTGGCATATGATAAGCTTGGCCTCGTTTTGTCAGGCTGTATAGTTTAAAGCTCATGAGTTCCGGAGTCGCATTCAAAGAACTGCAGAGTCCAAAATAATCCAGGTCCTCGTTCTGAACCATATCTTCGATTTCCTCATCTTCAATCAGCAGATCGGCAGCAAACAGATTGGCCTGGTATTCTGTATTATCCGTCATATTGTAGAGTGTATCATCTTGCATCGGAGCCATTTTCAGCTGGGAACGATGCAGGATGATATGCCCTAATTCATGGGCGGCAACGATCATCTTTTCTTCTTCTGAAAGGAAACTGCTGATCATGACATAGATCGTCTTGCAGCTCATAAAACAATATCCTTTCAGTGTCTTATATCTGGAAGTTTCCCCGACAACAATGTTCATCTGATCCATGATCTCAAAGGGATCCCTGGTGCCATATTTCTTGATTAATTTCTTTGTTTCTGTATATATGTAAGTGTTTCTCAAATAAATCACCTCAAAAGTAAAAAATAAAAGGGCAGAAATATCCTTGTAACTATAAGGTAACAGATTAGGTGTACAATAATCCCGCCTTCTATTATTTTTCCTCTTGGTTTTTCAGATATTTTTTCGGTGTAAATTTCTTTGCACGTCTTTTGGAATCCAGATAAAGGCTCTGGATCTCATCCATAAAAGCTATTTTATCTTCGTCTGTCAGTGATCCACCGGCAAACATAGCTGCAGCCTGTTCCAGAATCTGCTGAGCCTGTTTGGCACCGCGGTTACCAAACTGTTCGGATGCCTCTGTGATAAAAGCTTCATTCTCACTCATGAGATAAGAAACATCACACTGTAATGCATCTGCCAGTTTCTGATACAGAACATTTTGTTTTGGGAAACGTCCTTCTACTTCCCAGGATCGAATGGTCCTATATGAAACACCAACCATGCTGGCCAGTTCCTGCTGACTCATCTTTTTTTCTTTTCTTAATGATCTTACTTTTTCACCGAATGTCATAAACATACCTCTTTCTAAGCCTTGTCTTATAAGTTTCATTAGCCGCTTCAAGGCAAAACGGGAAATGTGTCTCCTGAAAAATAAAAATTAATCTTGACAAAGGGAAATATCTCTCCTATAATGTGAATCACAGATAAGGGAAACATCTTTCCTATAAGATACACAATATTTCCTCTTTTGTCAATGAATATGTGAAATGAATTTCCTATATTTTGAAGAAAACAGGAAAGATAGACAGTCATTGATAGTTAAAATGGGATACATGTTACAGAAAGAGGAAAGACGTATGGGAGGTGGCAATGTGAGTCAGGATCAGACTTCTATTATCTGTATTGATCTGAAGTCCTTTTATGCTTCTGTAGAATGCGTAGAACGTGGGCTGGATCCATTTAAAGCAAACCTGGTGGTTGCAGATCCGACCAGATCAAAGTCAACAATCTGCCTGGCAATCACTCCGGCTATGAAGGCTCTTGGCATCAAGAACCGGTGCCGGATCCATGAGATACCGGATTGTGTGAAGTACATTACAGCCATGCCGAGGATGCAGCTGTACATGGATTATTCCGCAAAGATCTATGGAATCTATCTGCGGTACGTCTCAAAAGAAGATATCCATGTGTACAGTGTCGATGAGTGTTTTATTGATGTGACAAACTATCTGCAGCTTTATCATCTCACTGCAAAAGAAATGGCGGTAAAGCTTATGCAGGAGGTTATGGAAGAAACAGGTATCACTGCAACCGCTGGTGTGGGAACCAATCTGTATCTTGCTAAGATCGCAATGGATATCGTAGCAAAGCATGTGGATGACCATATTGGAATCCTGAATGAATTCTCTTACAGAGAGCAGCTATGGGATCATAAACCATTAAGTGACTTCTGGAGGATTGGATCCCGGACTGAAAAAAAACTGGCCGGTTATGGAATCCATACGATGGGCGATATCGCAATGGCTTCTTTAAGATCCGAAGACTGGCTGTATAAGATGTTTGGGATTGATGCAGAGCTGTTGATCGATCATGCATGGGGATATGAAACATGCCGGATGAGTGACATCAAGAACTATCATTCGGAGGAACACAGCCTTTCAAATGGTCAGGTGCTGATGCGAAATTATTCTTTTGATGAAGCACTTGTGATCGTAAGGGAAATGACAGACAACCTGGCCCTGGATCTGTTTGAAAAAGGACTGGTGACAAGCTCTCTCACCTTATGGATCGCCTATGACCACAGGTATGAGCATGAGGCATCCAAAGGAACCGTAAAACTCGAAAGAGGAAGTAACAGTTCAAAAAAAATCATGGATGCAGTGGAAGATTTATATCTCAGGATTGCAGACAGATATACCGGAATCCGAAGAATCGAGGTGTGTGCGAACAGGGTTGCTCCTGAAAATTATGTGCAGTATAGCCTGTTTGATGATCCAAAACAGACCGATAAAGAACGGCATTTACAGGAAGCAGTATTGAATGTAAAGCAGCGTTATGGAAAGAATGCGATCATGCGTGGATCTAACCTGCTAGAGTGTTCTACTTATCGAGAACGCAATGAACAAATAGGTGGTCACCGTGCTTAGAGGAGGTGTAAAAAGTGCTGGCAAGTGCATATCAACCGTATTTATATTTACCAAGACCGGTTTCCAGGAGACATCCCATGGATGTAGGACGCAGGGCAAAACAGTTTGCTCCATTTGCGGCACTTCGTGGACTGGATGAAACAATCCGGCAACAGGAAATCATTTATGAACCAAAAAGAGATTTATCTGAGGAAAAGAAAAATGAGTTGGATATGAAATTAAGGATCCTGGCATATGGAATGAAGATACAGGCAACTTATTTTCAAAAGTCATGGAAGAATCCATTAATTGGTCAGTACCATACATTATCTGGAACCGTAGAATTTTTTGATCCATCAGTCCACTTACGGATTGATGATACCGAGATTCAGATCCAGGACATCTGTGATCTGACTGGTGATGTATTTGAAACTATTGAAATATCATGTTAATTAATCACAGCGGAATTTTTTATACCGGAAAGAGTGAGTGGTAGCTGGTGAAAGGATAAAAAAGGATGCACAGATCGACAAAGCAGATCTGATCAGAATAGAAATCGTGCTGTTCGTGTAGCTTTGGCACTTACGGAATGGATGGCATGATGCTCATAAGGCGGATTTGATTTCCCTTTGGTCCGTTGAGTAATAAATGGAGAATATCTTATTGCTTAAAGGAGGAAGCCTATATGGGATCAGGTGCTATTAAATGGCATGTACACTGCTCTGTATGTGGAGCATTTATTGAAAAGAGCGCACAAAGCGATTCAGAAGTGGAGTGCAAAAAATGTCGCAGTACATTGGAGATATTTGTAAAGGATGATATGGTGTCGGTTCGTCCGATCCACATCAGAGATGAACAATTAAAGTCTAGGATGCGGACGTATTCCCGAAAGATGATGAATCAGGGATCATAACAGAATAGAATGAGCTGTCTGTAGTAAGCGTTGGATTTGGCAGGAACCATCAAGAACGCACCAGGCAGTAAGAGTTTGTCAAGGAGCTGAACCTGACTGGAATCACTAAGAGCCCGGCAAAACATTTACGGATACACTGCAAGATCAGAAGTATTTTCTGGTTTTGGAGATTGTTGAAGTATTTGTTTTGTCGGGCTTTTTTGACGTATTTCGAAAAAATTTAAAATTTTTTGTCGTACCCCACTGTAAAACAGGCTCTCAGCGTTTCGTTATATAGAGGTTGAATTCTCTTCTGCAAAAATAATTGCAGAGAGAGATTTTGATAATATGACACAAAGGAGGAAGCAAAGATGACTGAAATCGAATACCAGGAATTTGTAAGGCATTGTCCTTACGATGCTATGGGCGATTATTCCATGTTTCGCAAAGAGCAAACAGAGAATGAATCAGAAGATGCACATATCAACTGAATAAGCCAGGCAATTTGGCAAACTTAATCTAAACGCAGATACATGCGTTACAAAGGAGTCGCGGACTCCCGTTCAAAAAAAACGGGTGAGTTCGTGACCTCTTGTACTGCAGTTCTTTATGTCTGTGCAGAAATTTCATAAAAGATGGAATGGACCACCCGGAGCCGAAAGGCAGAAAGGTGGTCTTTATGTTGACATTAAAAGAACTGAAAAAAATCGTGAAAGTTGCTGATGTGGAGAAGAGAATCCCAAGCGTGAAATCCTTGAAGGAACACAAAGTTGTAGTAAAGGAAATGATCAATGCAGATACAACAATCTCTGTTTATGATCACGGATATGTACTTTATACAGCAGGAAATCAATCAACCGTATTTCCGCTTCATAGTTGTGATGACTATGAATATGTGAGTGTAACTGGCGATAACAAGGAATTCAATAAAGAGTTCTTTGATAATGAAAACTGGTATATCCGTCTGCTGATGGAGGCTGAAGACCGTATGGCATACAGCCAGAGCAAAATCAGCACCAATCATGGTGTGTTTTCTAACAGCGATGTTACAGATGATGCGGAGATTATGAGAGGATCTTCAAAAGATTTTGTTGACGATGTTATCGACAGAGAAATTCTAAACGCTTTGATCAAAGAGTTAACAGAGAGACAAAAGACGGTACTCAATCTGGTTTATTTCGAGGAAATGCGTCAGCAGGATGTTGCAGATTATCTGGGAATCAAACAGCAGAGTGTAAATGACCTCCTGAACAGGGCATTAAAAACGATGAAAAAAAAGGCGGAAAACGAAGAATTTTAAAAAAATTGAATTAGACCACTGTAAAACAGGCTCTGAGCGTTTCGTTATATGAAGGGTTTGCATAGAACACCTTCATGTACCTTGAAAAATGAATAGCCTGCCCGGAGTGATATTCGGTTTGAACATGCATAGAGCGAAAAGCTGCGTGTCTGCCAGAAGAAAACGTATCAGAGATGGAAACTGATATAGGAACGGATCCGGGAAAGAAAACAGGAAAACGCTTAAATCTTAAATCAAAATAAAATGTCTGAATCTGAAAAGAGGATGACAGTAGAAATCATGTGGCGGTATTTGTGACAAACAGGTACCGCCATATATTTGTGCTGTTATCTCAGCTTGTGCTGACTGTCCCAAATAGCGCAAATTTCAGGAAAGGAGGCGATCATCTTCGTATAAAAGATAATACGCAGACACGAACAGATAACCATACACAAAAAAATCAGAAAGGAAGGATTTAAGAGAATGAACGTGAAAAAGAAAGCACGCAGGGTGATGTCCGGTTTATTGACTGCAGTAACGGTTCTATCGACGGTACTCTCTCCCGCAGTTGCCTATGCTTCTGATGATGCCGGATCTGTAAAAAAGATTCCGTATTATGAGGAGATCAAGGATCAGTTGGATGAAGATGAAGTGGTAACTGGAAAGGATTATGAGATCAAGGTTGGAGACAATTTCGATGTAAAGAGTGATTATACCGGTCTTACGATCCAGGATGACAGCAAAGTAAAAGTTACATTTCAGGAAGCAAAAGATACGGACGGGAATGACTTTTCTACCGATTATGCCAATTCCTATAAGGCAGTCTATTATGTAGAACCACAGACAACGGATCACCCAACCTACCAGATCAATCGAAAGATCGTGGTAAAAGAAGCGGATCAGCAGAAAGATTCGCAGTCAGAAAGTTCTTCTGATCAGGATGCTGGTTCTTCCGATGAGACAGAAACAGAGGATTCTGAGGCTGGCTCGTCTACAGAGGAAACTGGTGATGCTAAAACGGAGAGCAAAACAGAACTGACAGAAAAAGAATTTGATGCAGAGATCGAAGCAACGGAGAATCAGGAGACCGTTGATCCGGAAACAGGGATCACACTCTCAGAGGTTATGCAGGAAGCTGTTGACCAGGAAGTTGCTCTTGCAGATCTTGAAGCAGGCGAAAGTATTACTTTTGATATGCCAATGATGCTTGCTTCCGGTGAGACAGGAACAAAATCAGTCACAGTCACAGCCGGTTCCTGGTACTATTACGCAGATTATGGATTAGGTTCTTATCTGACTTGTCCATATTATGTGAAATGGGGAAGCATCAATGCGACAGCATACTGTGTTGAACCATCGAAAAAAGGACCGGGAAATGGAACTTATACGATCCAGAAACTTGCCGATGGAAAGACACTTGCAAAGGTCTGCTATTACGGAACAAAAGCAAGTGATGAGAATGGTTTCTTCGATGAGAAACATCCGGATTTTCCGGCAGGAAAGAGATTCATCATTACGCATCTTGCAGCGGCTTATGCAAATGGATCCAGTGACTGGGCATCCGGAACCAATGCAACAGGAAAGAACCTGGCAATGGAACTTTATAATTATTGTGTAAATATGCCGGACATTCCGTCTGTAGATATGAGCTTTTCCGAATCTAATGTAAAGGCTTATGTGGAAGGAAACAGCCAGCGAACAAGCGTGATCACATTCAAAGCAGATAAACTGCAGACAATCACATTTAAGTTGCCAAGCGGTGTAAAGCTTGTAAATGTGACAACCGGTAAAACCAGTGCTGCAGGAGCAAGTGTAGAAATCAGTGGAGGTACACAGTTTTATCTGACAGCACCACTTGATCAGGCAGAGAGCGTCAGTGCTACATTTTCTTCTCGGATGAAGGGAAGCATTGATAAAGAATACTCTGCTTACAAGATTGTAACAGGATCTGGAACACAGGACCTGGCTCTTGTTTTCGGTGAAGGTGTCGGAAATGAGAAATATGTGGATTTTAAAGTAACCTGGACAAAAGAATGCAAAGTATCCATTGTAAAGAAAGATCAGGATACAGGAAATGCACTGGCTGGTGCAGTGTACGGGATCTATTCCGATGCTGCATGTACAAAGCTGATCGCAGAGATGCCTGCAACTGATCAGAATGGTGCTTCACAGCTCACAATGGAGAAAACACAGGAAGTTGTTTATCTGAAAGAAATCTCTGTTCCAACAGGGTATCAGATCGATACAAAGTCTTATAATGTGACTCTTGCTATCGGAAAGACAACGACCAAAAATGTAACAGACAAACGTGTAAATGCAAAGATCAACATTGCAAAACAGGATGCTGAGACAGGGAATGTAGCACAGGGTGATGCAACACTGGAAGGTGCGGTATATGGCCTTTATGCAAGAGAAGACATTGTTCATCCGGATGGAAGAACCGGAACAATCTATAAGAAAGACACCCTGATCACATCCCTGACAACGGATAAGAATGGCGAAGCTTCTGTATCGGATCTCTATCTTGGAAAGTATTATCTGAAAGAGCTTAGTGCTCCGGTGGGATACGTACTGGATCCGACAGAACATGAGGTGGACTGTACTTACGAAGGTGCTACTGTTCCGACAGTAGAAAGAACTTCTGTATGTAAAGAAACTGTCATCAAACAGCCATTTCAGATCATCAAGGCAGCAAACAACGGAAAGACCGATGCAGATCTTCTTAAGGGAGTTGGTTTTTCAGCATGGCTTGTCAGTGATCTGAAAGTAAAGGCAGATGGAAGTTATGATTTTGATTCAGCCAGACCAGTTGTACTGACTGCAGATGGCCAGACAGAAATGTTTACCGATGAAAAAGGATATGCAAGATCGATTCCGCTTCCATATGGAACTTATGTGGTGAGAGAAACCACAAGCAAACACAACTATGCACCGGTCGATGATTTTGTAGTGAAGATCACAGAGAATCATCCGGATACACCACAGACATGGAGAGTACTTCTGGATAAGGAATTCAAAGCAAAATTAAAGATCATCAAAAAGGATGCTGAAACACAGAAATCTGTACTTCTGGCCAATACTGAGTTCAAGGTATATGACCTGGATAATCAGAAATATGTGGAACAGACAACATCCTATCCAAAGCCAACGGTGCACAAATCTTATTTCACAAATGAGGAAGGATACCTGGTACTGCCAAAGAATCTGAAACCTGGTAACTACCGGATTGAGGAAGTGACGGCACCCGATGGGTACACAATATCCAAAAACTATGTGACAGTTGCAGTTGATACAGATACTGCTTATCTGACCGATCCTGTCACAGGAGATGCAGTCATTGATGTGGAATATACCAATGCCCCGGTCAAAGGTCAGTTAAAGATCTATAAACAGGGGGAAGTGTTAAAGGGATTTGATAAGGACTTCCAGTATGAAATGGCTGGACTTGCAGGTGCTGAATTTGAAGTCTATGCGGCAGAGGATATTTATACTGCCGATCATCAGGTAGATGCAGATGGACAGAGAACTCTGTATTTTGCAAAGGATGCACTGGTAGCAACCGTCACAACGGATGCAGATGGTTATGCAACCGTAAAGAATCTTCCACTTGGCAGGTACTATGTTAAAGAGAAGAATGCACCGGACACTTATGTGTTAAATACTGTGCCGGAAAATGTCGAATTTGCTTATGCGGATCAGGATACTGCAGTGATCGAGAAAGAAATCTCTGTCACAGATGAACGACAGAAAGTGTCGATTACTGTCGAAAAACAGGATGCTGAGACAGGCAATACAGTAGCCGGAGCAGTGTTCGGTATTTACAATGCAAAAGACATTCAGACGAAAGATGGAAAAGTGATCGTCAAAGCAGATACTCTTTTACAGGAAATGACTTCTGATGAAAAAGGTCAGGCAGCATGTACACTGGATCTTCCACTTGGAAGCTATTATGTAAAAGAACTGAAAGCACCAGATGGATTCGTATCTTCGGATGAAGTACTGAGATTTGATGCTTCTTATCAGGGGCAGGATGTACAGACAGTAACATTAAAATCCGTAAAGAAGAACCAGCCGACAACTGTTGAGATCACAAAATCAGATGCAACAACCGGTGTAGAACTGGATGGAGCTTATCTGAAAGTAACGGATAAAGATGGAAATGTAGTAGACAGCTGGACATCTTCCAAAGATGCACCGCATGTGATTAAATATCTGAAAGTGGGTGAGACTTATACCCTACATGAAGAGTTTGCACCGCATGGTTATCTGGTAGCCAATGATGTGACATTCACAGTCAAAGATACCGGAGAGGTTCAGAAAGTGGAAATGAAGGACGAGGTACCGGTTGGTGAACTGATCATCAACAAAAAAGGAGAATTCCTGGATTCTGTTACACTGGCCGATAAGGTCAAAGGTGTGGTGGAACACATTTTCAACTATGTAACCGGAAAGCTGACAGATGTTACGTTTGAAGTCTATGCTGAGGAAGACATTAAGGCTGCCGATGGCGTCAGTGACGATTACTATAAAAAGGATGAACTGATTGCAACGATCAAGACAGATGAAACCGGTATTGCAAAACTGGAAAATCTTCCACTTGGTAAATACTATGTGAAAGAAACAGGAACTGCTTACGGTCATGTACTGGATGGTGAGATCCGTCATGTAGATCTGACTTACGTGGATCAGAATACACCAGTTGTAGTCTATGACAAAGACTGGCAGAACAACCGCCAGAGAGTAGAAGTCAGTGTACTTAAGAAAGAAAAAGATTCTGACCGTACATTGGAAGGCGCTATCTTTGGATTATTTGCCAAAGAAGACATTAAGTCTGAGACAACAGGTAAAGTCCTGATTGAAGCCAATGAGATCATTGAACTGAAATCTACGGATGAAGAAGGAAAGATCACATTTGTTGCAGATCTTCCAATAGGAGTCACTTACTATGTAAAAGAACTCTATGCACCGGATGGATTCGTAACCAACGATGAAGTAAAGGAATTTACTTTTGAGTATGCAGGTGAGAATCAGCCGACTGTAACCTATGATTTTACCTTTGAGAATCAGCCAACCGTTGTAGAATTTACCAAATCCAGTCTGACAACCGGAAAAGAACTTCCAGGATGTAAGCTGAAAGTGGTAGATGCTGATGGAAATATCGTGGATGAATGGACGTCCGGTAAAGAAGCACATGTGATCCGTGAGCTGACTGTCGGAAAAGAATACACACTGGTTGAAACAAAACCTGCTGATGGTTACGTGACAGCTGAAAGCGTGAAGTTCACGATCAAAGATACTGCCGAT
>OKTI01001155.1_pt1 | contig 11064 bp, 7 predicted proteins | sample 1606071 | NCBI WGS metagenome assembly OKTI01 (sample SAMEA3879500, study PRJEB24766) | human gut metagenome | biome: human-associated habitat; feature: feces | place: USA | collected 1985/1987
CAGCCCTGTTATATGGCCCGTTGGTATTGGCGGGAGAACGGGGAACTGAAGGTATGCAAGCCCCTGCTCCTTTCTCAAATCCTGCTCTTTATAATGATTATTATACTTATAATTTTCATGTCCCTGCACATTTGCGTACCTCTTTGAAACTAGATAAGAAACACCCTGAACGTGCTTTGCAACGTGTAGGAAGTGATTTGAAGTTTACGACAGAACAAGGAGATGTGATTCGTCCGCTATACGATTTGCATCGCCAGCGCTATGTCGTATATTGGGATTTACAATCAGAAGAATAGATAGTAAACAACGAAATGAATAATCGTTTATTAATTGCCGCTTTTGTAAGTATCTGCTTTTTGTCCGGTTCTTGCAAAATATCATCCGGTCAGGGAAGTCGGTATGACTTCTCTTCTTTGGATTCTGTTATCCAAGGATGGGTAGACAAGGGATATTACCCCGGAGCATCCATTTGTGTAGTGAAGAATGATACCGTCATTTTTCAGAAGAACTATCGGGATTATACACCCGATACAAAAGTATATGTCGCTTCTGCCGGAAAATGGGTAGCGGCTGCTGTCATAGGCGCGGTGGTAGACCGTACTGATTTGGGATGGGATGATCCGGTAGAAAAATGGTTGCCGGAATTTAAAGACGATGCTAAAGGTAAGATTCTTCTCCGGCAATTATTATCCCATACATCAGGAGTACGTCCATATCTTCCCGAGCCCCGTGTAGATAACTATAATCATTTGGATTCGGCAGTCACTGAAATTCTCCCTTTGGATACAGTCTTTACTCCCGGCACTCGTTTTGAATATGGTGGACTTGCCATGCAAATTGCCGGAAGAATGGCAGAAGTGGCGATGGGAGAGGAGTTTGAGACTCTTTTTCAAGAACTGCTGGCGCAACCTTTGGAAATGAAAAACTCTCATTTTACCCCAATCAACACGGACGGCGGACATGCACCCATGTTAGGGGGCGGACTGTGTACTACAATGAATGATTATCTTCACTTCCTGTCCATGATTTATCACGATGGAATGTATAATGGCAAGCAAATTATATCAGCAGAAACTGTGAAAGAAATGCAGGCCGACCAAGTGAAAGGCGCCATAATCCCTTCGAATAACTCGGATAATTATGTAGCGAAAGGACTGGGACAATCCCACAATGGAATCTACGGATTAGGAGAATGGCGTGAATTAATAGATAAAAAGACAGGTGAAGCTTATCAGATTAGTTCACCGGGATGGGCCGGTGCTTATCCGTGGATAAATAAACACGATAAAGTTTACGGATTCTTCATCTCCCATGTAGCAGGTTCTTCTGCTAAAGAAGACGGTTTTTCTTCTTTCTTTGGCAGCCCTGTCATTTCACGGACCGTTTCAGAAATACTGAAAGGTAAGCCATTGGTTGTCAAACAAGGACGTATCAATGTAGGAAACGGCTCTCTATACTATGAGGAAGCCGGTCAGGGTGAACCGATCATCTTTGTACACGGTCATTCGCTTGACCATCGTATGTGGGATGAGCAATTTTTAGTGTTTGCGAAAAAGTATCATGTCATTCGCTATGATTTAAGAGGATACGGCATTTCTTCTTCCCAAACAGAAGATTATCAATTTATGCATGTTGAAGATCTGGTTACTTTGATGGACTCTTTGCACATCAAGAAAGCGCATATCGTCGGACTTTCTTTGGGGGGATTTATCACTGCTGATATGTTGGCGTATTTCCCAGACCGGATGTTATCGGCTTTTTTAGCCAGTGGAAACATCCGAAAGTCCAAAGGTCCCAGTGAACCGATGACTAAAGAGGAAGCAAAGGTACGTGATGACGAAATAGCTGCCCTGAAAAAGAAAGGAGTGGAAGTGATGAAGAAAGAGTGGTTTGAAGGATTAATGAAATCCGGTGGTAGCCAGCGTGAACGGATGCGTGTGCCTTTGTGGCAGATGATTGACGAATGGGATGCGTGGCAACCGCTACACAAAGAAGTACGGGTAGTAGCAGGGCTGGATGCTATTGAAGAATTGAAGAAGAGTCACCCTGCTGTACCTGCCTTAATTGTAGAAGGTCATTCTTCTGATAACAAATTTTCAAAAAATCCTCCCATATTGGAATATCTACCTAATGGAAAGCTGAAAATCATAGAGGATTGCGGGCACATGATGAATATGGAGCGACCGGAGGAATTCAATGCAGCTTTAGAAGAATTTTTAATCAATATTGAACAGTAAAATGAAAAAGCAATAAATATCATGAAACAAATAGTTCTATGCCTGATCGGAATATTATTAGCATCGTTTGTATCTGCACAAAAGATAAATCATCCTTCACTTTTGTACACCCCTCAACGCATTCAGCAGGTAAAACAACGTATGCAGAATGAACCGAAATTGCGGGAAGCCTGGGAGGATATTCAGAAAACCGCCGATGAAGCCTTACAAAAGAAAGATTTCAATCGGTTGGATTATTTGTCGTTGGCCTATCTGATGACGGATAATAAAGAGTATGCAAATATAATCAAAGAGATTCTTTTGAAAGCTGTGGAAGCCGAATCCTGGGGAGATATGGAAATGATGGCACGTATTCCAGTCTGGCGTTCGCAACTGGGCATGGCACATAAGAGCTTCCTTTCTGCCATAGGATATGATGCGGCTTATAACATAATGTCTTCTTCGGAAAGAAAAAAGATTGCCGAAGGCTTGAAACGATTGGCTGTAGAGCCTGCCTTGGGCGACTGGCTGTTGGAACCTGCCCGAATCCATTCTTTGAACTCTATGGGACACAACTGGTGGACTTCCTGCGTATGCCAGGGTGGAATATTAGCATTAAGCCTACAGAATGAACTTCCCGAAGTAAAAGATTGGGTGGAGCAACTTCATGAATCACTACCCGAATGGTTTGACTTTGCAGGCGATGCCTTGCAGCAGAAAGCAAAGAGCTTTGATGAGGCCGGAGGAATGTATGAAAGTCTCAATTATGCAAATTTTGGTATTCAGGAAGCTCTTTTGTTTCGGATCGCCTGGATAAACACTCATCCGGGACAAAATCCCGGTGATATACCCCAATTGGCAAAACTTCCGAACTACTTTTCTCAAGTATGCTATCCTCGTACAGGTATGCTGTATAGTTTGAATTTTGGTGATAGTCATAAGAATATAGAGAAATTCTTCCATAACACACAAATGTTTGGATTCACTGGAACTCCAATATTTGTTGAGAATGCTGTAGATAATCATACTACCAAAGAAATATTTGGAAATTGTCTGCATCAGTATCTAATCAAAGATGCCATTGCTGACGAAAATGTGCTTGGCTTTCTTGTAGAATATTATAAAGGTAACGAAGAGGTAAATAAAGGGAATGAAGACAGAATGCATGAAATTGCCAAATTCATTCTCAATAATTTCAATAAGTCCACTTTTGATGGTGAATTTGATGCACTCTTTGCTGTTCAGTCAGTACCAATGCTTATACGCTATTATAAGATATTCAAGGAATTGAAACCTGATATTCGTATTGGCGCTGTGTTCACTTATGCAGCAAATACAAGTCAGGATGACGAACTCACAGGAATGAATAATGGCTTCGTTAGTGATAGCGTGGGCGAAGCTGATGATTTGCAAGAAATCATGGATGACTACAATAATATGTATGGTACATCATTCAGCCAAGAAAACTTCCGTGCATATTACGATGACATCAATCTTCGTATGAAGAAGAAACGTTCCGACATGAAGTCTCTTGATTTATGTCTTGTAGTTGGTATGTTCCTAACAGGATTTGATTCAAAGAAACTGAATACACTTTATGTTGATAAAAACATGGAGTATCACGGGCTTCTTCAGGCATTCAGTCGTACTAATCGTGTACTTAATGAGAAGAAACGTTTTGGTAAGATCGTATGCTTCCGTGACCTTAAGAATAATGTTGATGCTTCAATAAGACTGTTTAGCAACAGTAATAACACAGAGGATATTGTTCGCCCTTCATTTGAAGAGGTGAAGAACGAATATGTAGAATTGACTACAAACTTCACAGATAAATATCCAAATCCAAGCAGTATAGATGCTCTTCAAAGTGAAAATGACAAAAAAGATTTCATCCTTGCATTTCGAGATATAATTAAGAAACATGCAGAGATACAAATCTATGAAGACTATAACGAAGATGCTGCAGACTTAGGTCTTACAGAGCAACAATTTATGGACTTCAGAAGCAAGTATCTTGATATTTATGAGGGATTTACGTCTGACGATCCTAAACCACCGACAGATAATCCTGATTCTCCTAATGATGATACAGAAGACCTGTCTCTGAAAGATATTGACTTTTGTTTGGAATTGCTACATAGCGATATTGTGAACGTAGCATATATCTTGGAACTCATTGCTGATTTGAATCCTTATAGCGAGGATTATGAAGCTAAACGTGGGGAAATCATTGACACGATGATAAAGGATGCAGAGTTGCGTGGTAAAGCCAAATTGATTGACGGATTCATTAAGAAAAATGTGGATGACGATAGAGACAACTTTATGAATAATAAACAAAAGGCTGATGGTACAACAGACTTAGAAGAGCGATTGAACAACTACATTACAGAAGAACGTAGCAAGGCTATTACTTGTGTAGCTACGGAAGAAGATTTGAATGTAGATATACTTAATCATTATCTTTCCGAATATGATTATCTTCAAAAGGAGCAGCCTGAAATTATTCAAGAAGCGTTGAAAGAAAAGCATTTGGGATTGAGTAAACGTCGTAAGACAATGGAACGCATTCTTGGTAAGTTACGCTCTATTATTAAAACATTTAGTTGGGATTAATATGATAAAGATAATTAGTAACATTGATATAGTTTATAAAGATTCACGTCCACAAGGAGTCGGTGTTTTTAATAGGACTTGGCAGCCACTTCATCTTAGACAAGGAGATATGGATGGAGCTTGTGCGGTATATTCTCTTATGATGAATTTACTGGTACTAAAGATTTTGACACGTAACCAAATTTGCGGCTTATCAAATCCATTTAAAGGCAATACATCAAAGGGAAGACTATTTAAAGAGTTCCTTTATGATGAAGGCTTATGTAGAGACGGATTTTTTTTCTCCAGTCCAGATGGAGAGCCCAACATAACAGATAAATTGAGACATTCCTTTACTAAAGAAGTCAAATCAGCGGCTTCTAAATACGATAGTTGTAATGATAAGCAAACGCTGGCTGTTGATACAATCAAAAAGTCAATTGATGAAGATAATTCTATAATGATTGCTGAAACTTTTTGTGATGGAGCACATGCGATGTTAGCAATCGGCTACGAAGTACAAAATGAAACTGTGACAAAGATTTTCTGCTTAGATCCGGGCAATATGATTTCCGATTATTCTTATTGGAATGCTGTAATTCGATTGAACGAGAGAACGAATAGTAAATATAGGCATATATGCATATCTAAAGATAATTGTACAGATGTCTATATTAGTGAAACATTGAAAATAACAAAGAAATAATATGAGCGAAGAATTACAACAGAAACTCCGTACCCAATTGTGGACGGTAGCAAATAACTTGCGTGGAAATATGTCAGCTAGTGACTTTATGTATTTCACGCTCGGCTTTATCTTCTACAAATACCTATCAGAAAAAATTGAAACGTTTGCTGATAAGGCATTAGAGGATGATGAAATAACATTTAAACAATTATGGCAACAGACAGATGGCGAATCTATTGAATTACAAGAAGATGTGAAGAAAGAATGTTTGGAAAATATCGGTTATTTCGTAGAACCAAACTATCTGTTTTCTTCAATTATTGAAGGAATAAACCGAAAAGAGAATATTCTTCCTAATCTTGAACGCTCATTGAAACGTATCGAGGATAGTACACTTGGTCATGAAAGTGAAGAAGACTTTGGTGGTCTGTTCTCTGATATTGACTTAGCTTCTCCTAAACTAGGAAAGAGTTCTGATGATAAGAATCAATTGATTAGCAATGTTCTTATTGCGCTTAATGAAATAGAGTTTAGTGCAGATGCAGCTACACAGATTGATGTGCTTGGTGATGCCTATGAATACATGATAGGTCAATTTGCAGCTGGTGCCGGCAAAAAGGCTGGCGAGTTTTACACTCCACAGGAAGTTAGTCAGATATTGGCTGAAATTGTTACTACAGGACAAGACCGTTTGCGTAATGTCTATGACCCTACTTGCGGAAGTGGCTCTTTGCTAATTCGTGCGGCTCATACTGGTAATGCAGCAGAAATCTATGGTCAAGAGAAGAATCCTACAACTTACAATTTGGCTCGCATGAATATGTTACTTCATGGCATCAAGTTTAGCAATTTCAAGATTGAAAATGGTGACACTCTTGAAGCTGACGCTTTTGGTGAAACTCAATTCGATGCAGTTGTAGCAAATCCTCCTTTTTCAGCAGAATGGAGTGCATCCGAGGAAAAATTCAATAATGACGATCGCTTCAGCAAAGCAGGTCGTCTCGCACCTAAAAAAACTGCCGATTACGCTTTCATACTTCACATGGTATATCACTTGACTGATGGTGGTACAATGGCTTGTGTTGCACCTCATGGTGTTCTGTTTCGTGGAAATGCAGAAGGAGTTATCCGTCGTTTCCTTATTGAAAAGAAAAATTATATTGATGCCATTATTGGTCTGCCTGCCAACATATTCTATGGAACAAGTATTCCTACATGTATTCTTGTTATGAAGAAATGCCGTAAGGAAGGCGATAATATCCTGTTTATTGATGCAAGCAAAGAGTTTGAAAAAGTCAAGACACAAAACAAACTCCGTCCGGAGCACATTCGGAAAATTATAGATACCTATCGTAATCGTACAGAGATAGAGAAATATAGCCATCTTGCCACTATGCAGGAAATAGCAAACAATGACTATAATCTTAATATACCTCGCTATGTTGATACCTTTGAAGAAGAAGAACCTATAGACATTAAAGCTGTAATGGCTGAAATAAAAGATCTTGAAGCCAAACGCGCAGAGCTTGATGTTGAGATTGAAGGTTACTTGAAAGAATTGGGATTGGTAGATTAATTTAAATGGACATGGACGAAAGCATGAATCATACAAATGGCTTGCAACCGGTCACAAATTGTGACCGGTTAAGCAATGTCACCCAAATAGAAGGACGTATCCTATCAATTAGAAACATTCAAGTTATGATTGATAGAGACTTAGCAGAGCTTTATGGCGTAGACAATAAGGTTCTTAATCAAGCGGTTAAACGTAATATCGAGCGATTCACTGAACGTTTCAGATTCCAGTTATCCCAAGACGAGACAAAGGAACTGGTCGCAAATTGTGACCGATTCGAGAGCTTGAAGCATTCTTCGGTATGTCCTTATGTCTTTACTGAGCAAGGAGTAGCGATGTTATCTTCGGTACTTCGTAGCGAAACAGCCGTATATGTAAGTATTCAGATTATGGATGCTTTTGTTGCAATGCGTCGTTTCCTTGTGAACAATGCCCAAGTATTCCAACGACTTGAAATGATAGAGTATCACCAACTGGAGATACAACAGCATCAACAGGAAGCAGACAAGCGCATAGACGAGATATTCCAGAAATTCGAGGAGAAAGAAACTACAAGCCAAGGTATATTCTTTGATGGTCAAGTATTTGATGCGTATGTGTTTGTATCTGATTTAATTAAGAAAGCTAAGACTTCCATTGTTCTCATAGACAACTATGTGGACGAAACAGTGTTGACCATGCTCGATAAAAGGGATAATGGTATTGTTGTAACAATCTACACACAACAAATCAGCCGTCAACTACAATTGGATATAAACCGCCACAATGCTCAATATCCGCCTATCACCGCAAATGTCTTTCGTCAAGCCCACGACCGTTTCCTGATTATAGATGATGAAGTCTATCATATCGGTGCATCCATCAAGGATTTAGGCAAGAAATGGTTTGGCTTTACGTTGATGAAAGATATTACAGCCAACGAAATTATTAATCGTATAAATGGAAGGCACTAATTATGGCAAATACTAACAACAATAAAAGCCTCAATGTTCCAAATCTGAGATTCCCGGAGTTTACAGGGGAGTGGAAAGCTGAACGATTGAATGACATTGCCATACTTACAAAGGGAGCTGGCATTTCTAAGGATCAGCTTTCTGAAAGTGGAGAACCATGTATACTATATGGTGAGCTTTACACTAAATATAAGTCTGAAATAATCGAAGACGTGATAAGCAAAACGAATATACCAACAGATAAGCTAATAAAAAGCAAGGCTAATGATGTTCTTATACCTTGTTCTGGCGAAACTGCCGTTGATATTGCCACTGCAAGATGTGTATTATCAGACAATGTCCTTTTGGGTGGAGACTTAAATATTATACGCTTAAAACATCATGATGGTTCTTTTATGAGTTATCAATTAAATGGCAAACGTAAATATGATATAGCAAAAGTTGCACAGGGAGTGTCTGTTGTACATCTTTATGGCGAAAATTTGAAGGGTATCGTTACCTACAATCCACAAATAGAAGAACAAAAGAAAATCGTTGGGCTTTTATCTTTGTTGGACGAACGCATTGCTACCCAAAACAAAATCATTGGGGATTTGAAAAAACTAAAGTCCGCAATTGTAGATAAACTTATGACTCCTCAAAAGGAATGGAAATCTACTAAGATTGGCAATGTTCTATCAATAGGCTCAGGTAGAGACTATAAACATCTTGAAGATGGAAATATTCCCGTTTATGGCACTGGTGGATATATGCTTTCCGTAGATAGCTATTTGTATGACGGCGAAAGTGTATGCATAGGTAGAAAAGGTACTATCAACAAGCCAATATTCTTAAAAGGGAAGTTCTGGACTGTTGATACCTTATTCTACACGCATACATTTCGTTCTATCACACCTCGTTTTTGCTATTACCTTTTCACTACGATTGATTGGTTAAAATACAATGAGGCCTCAGGGGTGCCAAGTCTATCTAAAGTAGCAATAGAAAATATATCCATATCTATTCCTGATTTAGTTACACAGAAACAGATCTGTGCTGTTTTGGATAGCATGACTGATAAATTAGATATAGAACAAAAGTCATTGGACGCTTATCGTGCTCAGAAGCAATATCTGCTCCAGCAGATGTTCATATAAACATCTGCTGGAGCAGATATAATTTTTGACTTTCAAGTAGAAATAAATATTGTTCTTCTTGCTTCACAAATGACTCTATTTTATTTAGCCGTTTTGCGATTTCAATTTGTTCATCTGCATTATGGATGAATAATGGCATTGAGAAAAAAATTTCATCTTTGATGCTTACTCTATCATGCCTAACGCCTGTATCTCCATTTTGATACACAAATTTATGCCATGAATCACTTTTGAAATACCAGCCAAGATATTCTACATCAATGTTATGACTCCTAAAACATAAATACAGTGGCGAAATTACCCCATCAGTTTGGCCATAATATCTGTTTATAGGTCCATAAGGGGCAGTAGCCGACTTACGAGGATTATAGACAAAGTCATTTTGCGAGATTACAAAGTAGTTTGAGGTATTGTCTTCATTGGCAATCTCACGATCAAATACTTCGCTTTGAGGAATAATACCCTGATTGGCAGAATTACTCAATACGTTTGATACATGATTATTGGTGTTCTTTTGAGTAATTTTTGTTGCTACATCAGAAAGGTGTATTCGCTTTCTAAACGACAGAACCTCGTTGTTAAATATGTAATCAATAATTGCGGACTTTAGTTTTTTCAAATCCCCAATGATTTTGTTTTGGGTAGAAATACGTTCGTCCAACAAATGCAGCAAATGGCTGATTTTATTCTGTTCTTCTATATTTGGAGTTGAAAAAATATATTTCAATATCTGCTCTTTATCCCCGCGTGGCATTTTCACGCCTTTAGCTCCAGACATAACGTAATTGATAAAAGTATCATTTGCCATTATGTAATGTAGAAATGAAGAAGAAATAGATTTGGCTCTAAACACGAACACATCCGCACTACACCCTCCATCACTGCTTGCTGCCCAAACTTTACGCAGGTAAGGACGGATATTGGATAGTAACACATCTCCTTTTTGATAGTGTATTACATTTGTGTTGTTTGGAACAGATGATGCTTGATTAATGCCACCAAAATCCGGATTCATATTTTCTGTTGAGACATAATTGTTTCTGGTGAGTTTATCTGCACCAATTCGTTCTTTTACGAAAGTTGTTACCTCACCCAAAGAAGATCTCTTCCATTCATCCGTAAACTCCGGAAATCTCAAAATTGGAACTAAAATGATTATATTTCTCTAATTATAGAGTACCTAATTTAGAATTAGTATGACAAATAAAACAATTAGAAAAATTGCGGATGCTTGGAAAGTTGAAAAGCGACCGTATGTAAAGCAATCAACATTTGCAGCATATATGTTGATTCTGGAGAATCACATTTTTTCTTCCTTTGGTGAAAGTTGTGAGCTGAGTGAAAAACATGTTCAGGCATTCGTCTTGGAAAAGTTGGATGCCGGACTAAGTGCCAAATCCATTAAGGACATTTTAATTGTACTAAAAATGGTGATGAAGTTTGGGGTAAAAAATGAATGGATGAATTATTATGAGTGGGATATAAAATATCCAACGGTGCAATCAAACAAGGAGATTGAAGTATTGACCGTTCAAAACCATAAAAAGATATTAGATTTTATTCATGATAACTTCACTTTTAGAAATTTGGGTATTTATGTATGTCTAAGCACAGGTTTGCGAATAGGTGAAATATGCGCTTTAAAATGGTCTGATATAGACGTCAACACAGGGACAGTCACAGTTCAGCGAACTATCGAGCGTATCTATGTGATAGAAGGGGAAACAAAACATACAGAGCTTGTCATCAACACGCCCAAGACCCAAAACTCATTTCGTGAGATTCCCATGAGTAAGGAATTACTATCTATCGTTAAACCACTAAAGAAGGTGGTCAATGATGATTTCTATGTGCTGACGAATGAGAATGAGCCAACGGAGCCACGTACCTACCGTAACTA
>OKTI01001163.1_pt1 | contig 10942 bp, 15 predicted proteins | sample 1606071 | NCBI WGS metagenome assembly OKTI01 (sample SAMEA3879500, study PRJEB24766) | human gut metagenome | biome: human-associated habitat; feature: feces | place: USA | collected 1985/1987
AATAACTGTCTTTTCACATTGATAACCATCATAATATATTTTACATATTATACCATAATTTAGCCCGTTTTACAACCGCCGAAAACCCCGATATTTTCAGGGTTGTTCAATATATAATGCGGTGCAAGGCGGGCAAAATAGGGGGCAATTAGTAACAAATTAGTATCAGATTTTTGTCAAATACTTCTTATCAACTGCCCCGGTAATTGCCCCGGTTTTCTGTGTAGAAATTACAACCCTGTTGCCGCTGATTTCACGCACATATAGGGTTGAAGAATACACCCACGAAGAAAATTTTGTGCTGCCGCCATATACCGGGGCATTGGAAGCCATCTTCACCTTATCACTAACCGCAAGGGAAGCCGCCGCTGATCCGCTGGAAGAAACAGCTTTCCCCTGTTCCGTGGTGATATAGGTATCAAATCCGGCTGCTTTCAGCTTTGCCGCCATAGCATCAGCGTTTGCTTTCTTGCTATATGCCCCAACCTGAATTTTGTAATAGCCGCCAGCCTGAACCATGTAAGTATCAAAGCCCGCCGCCTTTACCTTTGCAAGCTGTGCATCAGCGTTTGCCTTCTGCTTGTATGCCCCGATCTGTACTCTGTAAAGAGTACCGGAAGGCTGCTGTGAACCCCCACCCAAACGGGAAGTAACCTTTGCCGCAAGATCGCCCAAACGGTTATAAAGCCAATCGCCGGGGCAACTCTTGTTTGCAAACCAACGGTGAACGGTGATAATCATTTCATCCGCTTTCGGCTCATAGGAAAGGGTTTTGTTCTTATCCCCGAACCAAAGCAATTTACTTTTGCCGTTACGCTTGCAAATGTCGGTGCAAAGGTCAATCAGGGCGGCATATACCGCATCCGTCATTGCATAGGGGGCGGTTTTGTCGGAAGCACATTCGATTGTAACCGCCCGCTGATCGTTGGCATTACTGGAAGAACACCAAGAACGGTTTTTTTCCTCTACACTAAGAGAAATTCGCCCATCATTACCAATGCCATAGTTGCAGCTTGCTTCCCTCTGCGGGCTTGTGAAACACCCACAAATTGATTCACAAGAAAGCTGCCCTACCACACAATGGGGGGTGATCCGGTCAATGCTGTGTGTACGCTGCCCGGAATGGTTCGGTGAAAGTTTGGTATATACAACCAATCCTGAATTACTCATTTTCTTTATCCTCGCTTTCTGCCTGTTTCTTCAAAACCTCAATCGCCTTGACGATAACCGAAGGGATAGGCACACCCATCAGCCCCGCATTTTCGATAATGGAAATTGTTTCATTCGCAATGAAGGCAATCACAACCGCATCACGGATGAAGTTTGAACCCATTACCACATCAAGGCGGCAAGCTACCAGCACCACAAGAAGGGTAACACCCTTTCTGCAAAGCCCCTTCCATCCAGCACGGCTTTCAAGTGTTCCGTTTTCTGTCTTTTCGGAATTGTGGAATACGCCCGCCACAATAAGCCCGGTCAGATAATCAATTCCCATGAAAATCATCAGGGTAACAAGGGCGGCATCCCACCCGCCGAACAGGGAAGCAATCACACTTCCGATAACGCCGATTCCCGTACAAATTCCTTCTTTCATATTCAATCTTCCTTTCTTTGTTGGTGGTAGGCAAGCGAAAACCCGCACACAAGGCTTATATAAGCCCTATATGCGGGTTTTTGGCTTGTCTGTGATAGTTTCCTTGCCCTTGACTTATTCAGCCAGTTCAGGGCAATCAAGGTCAATCAGAACCTGCTTCACCTGTTCCTGAATTCTCGCCGGAACATCAGCAAAGGTTTTCTTGCCCTTGATAATCAGGGTTGCATAAACAACTGCCATTTCTGCCACATCCTTTCTGAACAAAATTTTTATGATAAGATTGGTAATCAATCTGTATCACCTTCAACCAAAGCCTGAACCGCTGCTTTCAGTTTTTCCGGTACATCATCAAGGGTTTTCAAGCCCTTTCTGATAAGGTCAGCATATACCTTTGCCATGATTTTTCACCCCTTCCTTATCCCATCAGTTCATAGACTTCACACAACGCAAGCTGTGTATCTGTGATCTGCTGCTGCAACGCCGCATTGTCCGTTGCCTGTTGCAAAATGAATTCATCTTTGCTGTACTGAATCATGGTGAATTCATAGCCCACGAATTCATTTTCTTCACCCACATTTTCAGAAATTTCCTGAATGTCGGTATGCTGCCAAACGCTGAATTCATCAATCACAATGGGTTCAGGCTTGACGGTGCTTCTTACTTTGCCATAGTCAACCATGTTTTACGCCGCCTTTCATATTTTTTGGTTTTGACAACATCCCGATAATATCGGTCTGCATCGTCTTGAATTGGTGCAATGTACTTTTTCCGCAAGCGGTAACTGTCACAATGCTTTAGCCATCCCTTATAGGAATTCACGGAACACCATTCAGAATAGTTCATCATCTGCCCGCTTGCTGTTTTCTCCCTGATTGCAACCATCTTTTTCTTGAAGTTGGTGCAACTGCTCTTGCGAAGCAAGGTATAATTCAGGAAGGTTCGATAACCGACAAAATCAACACCCCGCACATAGGAAGGGAACACTTGCCAATTCCCTTTGATTGTCAACCGTAATTCCCGCATGAAATAAACATCAATTTCCCGTTTCAGGGCATGAAGTTCTTCTTTGCTGCTGCCGAAAATCACAATATCATCCATGTAACGGAAGTAATGCTTCACCCGCTTTTCTTCTTTGATCCAGTGGTCAAAATCAGAAAGATAGAAGTTTCCGCAATATTGGGAAAGGTAATTCCCTATTGGTATTCCAGTTTCTTCATCAACATCTTCATCGAAGAACCATAGATCACGAATATCTTCAATGTTAGCGGTGCAAATGCTATCTATGATTTCATCCAACAACCAAAGCAATTCACCATCTTTGAAAAGCCGTCTGAACTTTGCTTTCAAAATATCGTGATTTATTTAAGGGTAATAGTGCCTTACATCCAGCTTCAAGCAATATTGGCAATTCGGAACATCCTTCCACATTGCATCTTGAACATCATGCAACGCTGCGTGAATTCCTCTTTTGGGTAACGCTGAATAGGTGTTCTTTGTCATGTGCCGCATTAGATACGGTTCAATCACTTGCAGAATCGCCCATTGACAAATACGATCCGGGAAGTAAGGTAGTTTGAAAATTTCCCGGTCTTTGCCGCTGTCATGCTTGATAAATTTTTCGTAAGGTGAAGTTTGGTAGGTGTGATTGATAAGCATTTCTTGAAGGCGTTTCAAATAGCCTTCAACATCTGCATCAACCGCTTTTACTTCCTCATACCATCCCTTTCCCTTCCGTGCGTTTTGGTGTGCTTTGCGTAGGTTATCCATAGAATAAATTTGTTCATATAGATTCCCGTATCGCTTCATTGTTGAATGTTCCTTTTGTATGCACATCAGCCGAATCTTCAACCTTTGAAAGTTAATTTTCAAAGTCTACCAACACGACCAAATTTTATTTTTAACTTCCCCCTTTCGGGGGCTGTCTGTTTTGCCATGTGGCACGGTCTTTCAGGAAAACAGGCGGGGAAATCCCCGCCTGAATCGTGCATTTACTAACTGCCTGCTGATATTCCAATTCCGATTAGAAGTAGCATTATTCAGATTCCAATAGAAAGTACCTGCATTAGCTCTGTTATTACAATAGCTGCCTAATATAGCAACCTTTTTCATGGTTTCTATTTGTTCTGCTATTCTGTCATTGGTTTGTAAACAACAAAACTCCCTGAACTACCGATTTTTATTCAATTTTTCAATGTTTGTTCAACGGTGTTAAGCGGCTTCCTTTTTGGAAGGTACATACACCAACCGCCCGCCGACAGTCCAACCCCGATAAGAAGCAGCACTATCCAGATGCCAACAGAAAGCACCCGCACCAGCCCTGCCACTACAACAGCCGCCCAACATAGCAACCCTCCATCCGGGATTTTGATTCCAAGCGTAGTCACCAACCGGAAGTGTGCTGTTGCCGCTATATTCAACCGCAATGAACAGCCAATCAAATTCTTCTGAATAGCCGAAAGCGGAAACATAGCCGCTGCCCTGAATGGGATGAATTCCAGTGTTCTTGTAGGGGCTTGCTTTGCTATTATCAGCAAAGCCATGATCCGCAACATAAAGCGTTCCAACTTGCCCTTCTTCAAAGGGATCGGGGTTTTCCTCGTTCATGCCGTCAACCCAAGTCCAAATGTTACCCCAAAAGTTTTCTTCCCCACGATAGGAAACAATTTGAATACCGTTTGCATTGGTAACAGCACCGGAAGCATTACCCAAAGAAACAGTTGCCCCGGTATATTGGATATTCGCCGCACTTGAAGTTTGGTTTGTATTGCCGTTTCCAATCGCTTTCTGCATATCAAAGGAAGCGTATTCAATCAGCATTAAAAGCTGTGAAGCGGCTGCTGTGGCTGCATACGCCTGTTCCCAACCTTTACCCCTCTTTTGTGCAAGTAAGCGAACATTCGCCCTTGTCAAATTTTGCGTATCGCCGCCAGCGGGCTTTGTTCCGGCAATGCTGGAAAGTTTATCGGCTGCGAAATCTGCCACTTGTGCATTGTCCAAAATATAAGCATTTGCGGAAGTATCAAACAATGCACCTTCAAAAGCTGCAAGGTAAATGTACGGATTTACAACCCCGTTATCTACAAAGGCGGGGTGAACCTTAAAGCCGGGTTTCAGGGTGTCCGAAACATAATAGCGGGCTTTGCGGATTTTCGTTCCCTTCACGCCCTTTTCAAGCACCATAGGAACAACCTTGTAATAAAATTTAGGCTGTTCAACCATTACCTGAACAGGCGTTCCGGCTGCGTTCTTTCCGGTTGTGGTGTAACCCGAATCCCCATAATAGGCGGTTACTGTTCCATCATCCGCAACATTGCAGCGTTTACGCCCGCCAAAGGCATTGATTGAATCAAACCCTGCCCCCGGTGTACGGTTCGCCGCCCCGGAAAGGCGGGTAAATCTCTTGTTTACAAAGTCCACTTCCACGCCGTAAATATCATCAGCGGAATAACCGATAAAGGCTTCAAGGTCTGCAATCTGCTTCTGCAACTCCTGAATATCCCCGATTGTAGCAACCGCCGCCTGATCCACTTCAAGGGAAACATTTTCAGCGTTTCCAACCGTAGTTACAAGCTGCACATACGCCCCCGAAACGGTAATACCGTTATAGGCGGGCATATAGCAATTCCCGGAAGTTTCTCTTGTTACGGCATAGAGGATTTCACCCGCATCAGGATCAACGGCATACAAACCCAAAGCCTTCATGTAATACCCTGCTGTCAGTTCGGTATTTGTGAAGGCGGCTTCAACCTTGATTGCAACCTCATTTGTGCGGGTTACTTTGGAAATCAGGCTTGTTTGCTTCACATTGGAAAGAGAAGTAAGCCCTTGAAGCTGTGCATCCGTGTATGCGGTGCTGGAAGCTGAAATTTTGGTGAACTCAATGTTACCGCTTCCCGCAATCATTTTTGCAAGCAACGCTTGCCCTTTGTTGGTGATAACCAACTTTGAAAATTCTGCCATGTTCTTTCAATCCTTTCTTATTGTTTTATTTCAATGAATTCAGAAACAACCACGCCTGAACCAACTGAATTTTCACCGTTTATGTTGAACTGTTCATTGAAATCATTGGTAATAATTACGGTTGCGGTATTTGCCACCCCGCCGCCGTGTACCGCCGAACCACCGACCGCAACATTTTCTTTGCTGTCATTGGTAATAAAATAATGGGCGGTGTGTACCGTTCCACCCCCGAAAGCTGCCTTGCCGCTGATAACCCGGTGTATCTGTTCATCGTTGGTGATAAAGAAGGTTTCCACCGAACAAACGCCCCCGGCAACAAAAGCAAAGCCCTTTGCATCACAAGGAATTTCATTCAGGGAAATAACAATCATGTTGCACGGCATCATGCTTTCAATGATATGTTCCAATTCTTCAACTTGCCCGAACAGTTCAAGGTTTGTCAGAATTCTAACCGTGTACTTTTCATATTCCTTTGTAACCGTGAAATCAGAATCGCCGCATAGGGCAATCAGCTTTGCAAGGAAGGCTTTCAAGGTGTAGGGAATAGTATTAAACCACCGGGCTTGAACTCTTGCACGGCGGCTTTCAAGGGTATCTTCTGTTGAAGGTAAAATATTCAAGATTTTTTCAAACCTTGAAATACCGTATTCATCAGCCGATTCAATAAATTCATTTTGAAGAACCCTGTCAGCGGCTTTCCATACAAGCACAAATTCAGGGTTTTCCGCTTCCAAAGTTACGGAAATTTCCTTGAAGTCAGCCATGAACGGGGGTAAGTAAGAAACAAGATCAACCGTTTTTGTCATGCACTCGCCCCCTTGAACACGGGAACTTCATATTTTCCCAAAGTCAGGTTATCGGAAGCCCCGTTTATTTTGGTGCTGTCAATATCCACAATTCCCTTGATACCCAAAAGGCGGGTTTCAATTTGACTGATACGAACCACCAAATAAGGTGAATCAGCCCACGATTTACGAAGTTCAAGCAGATAGTTTGAAATAACTTCATTGATTGAACTTTGAAGGTTCGACCATCCATAGCCAACATCAAAGGTGATATTGGTTTTCACGGTTACTTCACGATTTTTCGCACTTTGCACCTTCACAATATGCCCGATAGGTGCAACCCCGTAACCTTCCCCGGCGTATTCGTCAGGATCAATTACTTGCTGCACCATCTTAATCAGGGTATCGGAAGCAACCCCAAAATCAGAATTCAGGATTGTTAAAAGCACCGTTCCCCCGGTTGTCAGCTTCCGGTTCAGGGCTGCATCATACACGGTTTCAAGCCATGCGGCAACTTCCCCGGTCAATGTGGGTTTAATCGTGTTGAACCACGCTTGAACCGCTGCGGAAGGTATCATTTCAGCGGGGCGAAGATCATTATTCCAAACCCTTGTTACTTTGGTACTTCCCACGCCCGGAATAGCGTTTGTTTTTTCAAGGTAATCTTGAACATTCCCGCCGAAAGCCTTTTCTTTGAAGCTGTCAAAATAGCGGGTTCGCAAATCTTCCGTATCTTCTTCATCCTCGCCGGGAATAAGAACATCCGTAAGTTCAGCGGTTTCAAGCCCTTGTATATATTCAATCGGGATCATAGTTCCCAACTGCTGATTTCCCACAATTCCGGGGGTTTCACATTGCACCTGATATTGTCCATCAGCGATTTTTTCGGTTACAACGAAATTGATTGAACCGATATTGAACCGCTGTCCGGTAACATCAATGTTTGTGGGTGTGAATTCCCCCTTCAAAACAGCGTGGGTTGCTTCATAAGGGGTAATTCCTCTTTCCTTGCACCGCTTGATAAGATATTCCCTTGAAGCACTATCCCCGTATGCTTCCGCAATCAGGGTGTTCAACTCCACATAAAGCAATTCCAATTCAAGGGCTGTGGGGGAATGGGTGTCAAAGATAACCGAACCTTCCCGCTTGTCGAACTTGTCAGATACTCTTTCAAGCATCCGTTCAAGGATTTCACGATAAGTTACATCATACATTTAGAAATTCACCACCTTTTCAGCAACCACATCACCGAAAACGGTATGTGCGGTAAAAGTTACAAGGATTTCACCCTTTTTTGAAATGTTAAATTCAAAATTATCCACGCTTTGAATTCTATCATCCCATGTTAGGGCTTCCGTGATCCGGCGTTCCAATTCAGGGCAAACATAAGAAACGGGTTCACCGTACAAATCAAGCAATTCAATCCCGTAATTCCACGAATACATAACATATTGGTATCGTTCCGTGTTCAGGATTTTATATATCGCCTGTTTCATTGCTTCCTGTCCGTCTGTATAGCCCCGGATCAGATTGCTTTCAAGATTCATTTTGTAGGTATGGGTTGGTTGTTCTGTGATCTCGAAATCCTGTTCGAGAAAGGCTGTGGTTGAAGGTATCATCCGATTCTATCCACCACAATATATTTTTGCCCGCCCTGCTGCCGGATAAGAATCACTTCATCACCGACAACCAACCCATTATGTACGGTGATTTTCTTCCTACCCTTGATAGGGTGTTTGTGGGTTTCATAGCTTGCGTACCCGCTGCCGCCGCCTTTATTTTCTGTGTTCCAATCAACGGTTACTTCCGTTATAAAATCAGTAACATTCCGGGTAAGGATAAGCTGCCCTTCACCCAAAGGCAATTTCTGTTCCACAAGGATTTTCAAGGGGGAAGCACTTGTTACCTTTCCGAAACAGACTTCAACGGGCTTTGAAGCCTTTTGTGCATCCAACGCTGCCCGTTTGATTGCTTTTGTCAATTCAACTGCATCAGGCAATAAATTCACCCCCTCGAAGTGTTAAATCCATGAAATGTGAATCCAGCTTAAAGGTGTGTTTTACTTTTTCAACCAACATAAAATTTTTTACATTGGTATCACCCAAAGCAAGATTTATTACAACCATGCTTCCGGCTCTAACCCTTGTATCACCGATTGCATTTGTAATTTTCAGATTTCTTGTTTTGCTGTTGTATAGCTTCAACAGGGCATCAGCCTTTGCTTGCCCGTTTTCGCCCTTTTGCAGCGTGTCAAAATACTGCAAAACGCCCCATTGGTTCATGTGGCTGCTGTCCTGTGCAATATACACTTCCCGCTTTCCTGTTTCCTCATTGTCATAGGTCAGCTTCACCTTGTTGTAGGTGTCGGTGTCAATGCTGGAAGTGTATTCAAAATTTTCCCCGGTTTCTTCATCAATCATCAGGTAAGCCCCCGGTTCACCCACATACATTGAAGAAATATTTTTCAAGGTCAGCTTGCCGAAATCGTCAAACAACACGAACATTTCTTTGCTGTTCTGCAAGGTCAAATCAAGGGCATTTTCTATCATGTCAAATAGGGAAGTATTATCTTCCACCCGTGAAGCAATCACAAACCCGGTATCTTCCAAAGTTCCCGTATTCAAAGAAAAATCCGCTGCCAGCATTTGAATGAACTGTGAAGCGGTTTTGTTCTCATAAACATAGGTATCTTTGTTATTCAGATACCTTAATTGATCGTAGGCGGTAACTTCTATGATCTGATCTTTATCCCGCTTTTTAGTGAATACAAATCCAAAGAAAACGGGCTTGCCGTCAACTTTCAGGCGAACCGCCGCCCCTTCCTGAAAGTTGATAACGGCATCTTTTACAAGTTTGAAGGTCAGCTTGCCGGGGGTGCTTCTTCTTTCTGTACTCCATTCAATACCTTCTTCCACAATCGGAATATAGGCTTTTTCGCCGGAAGGATCAGAAATCAAAAGTTCAACATTCATTCTTCACACCCCCTTAATCGAATGTTCCATCATCTACCCACCCATAGACATTTGAACCTGAATCGGTGTGTATCAAGTGCCACGGGTGGGCTTTTCCTGAACCGTTTGCAATCGTGATTTTCGCTTTTCCCGCCCTTGCAGAATAGCCCTTTGCCCCCGGATAGGAACTATAATAGTGTGTGCCACCGTGAAAATTTACTATATCACCCACTTTATAGCTTTTTTGTGCCGGGGGATCGGCGGGTCTTTGCTTTTCAACCTTTGCTTTAGGTTTGGAAGCGGCAATCTTGATATTTACGGTTTTTGTTCCATAATCCCGGTATTGCTTCAATTTGATTTTTACCGTCAAATCAAAGCCATCTTTCGCCTGTTCAGTGATCTTGTAATCTTCCATTGATACCTTCATATTGGTTGAAAACAGCACCTTACCATTCGGCATAGTCCGGGAAACGATAAATTGAAAGGGCTTCTTATCCGCTTTCAAACTTTCAAAGTAATCAAGGAAATAAGAAGCCCCCTTGAACCCTGATTTATAGGTTGCAAACGGATATTTCACTTGTGGGATTCTGCACTCAAATTCAATATCCGTAAGTTCAGGGGTTTTCAAAATATTGATTTCCCCTTCATTTATCAGGGTAAGCGTATCATTCGCATTGTTGATTTTTACTTGCAGCTTTTCCGGGGCGATTGGTAACAAGCATTTTTTCAAGTAAAAATCATATCCGTTTTTGCTCATTATTCATGCACCCCTTCCGCTATAATGTCAACTGCTTCATTTACTGCATCTGTCAGCCCATCAACTACACCATCCAAATCCATCTTCCCGGAAACGGTGTTGTGGTTCGTCTGCTCAATGGTAATTTCAGCGGTTGTAAATCTGTTGATTGCTTCCGTAATATCCATGCTGTCAGCGATTTTTCCGGTGTTTCCGGCAATATCATCAACACCGCTTCCAATCCCCCCAATGCTTGAACCGTAGTTCCCCAAATTTGCGTAATCGTCCGCACCGGGTACATTGGTATCAAACAGGCTGGAAGGATCGAAATTCGCAATGCTTTCATCAATGCCTTCACCGAAGGAATACCCGGCATCCCAAGCAGAACCGTATTCAAACCGCCCTAAGTGCATATCATCGGCGTTTAGCTGTGCCATAACTTCCGTTCCCTTACCGAAGGTATCATCTACCCAACCGCTAAGAGAATCCCGCCATCCTTGAACTGCCCCGGCAAGGTTTGAACCGAAGATAGTATCAATCGCACTTGCCAAAGATTGAAGCAAGGAAAGCACGGTATCAACCAAATCAAAGAACAGGCGGGCAACTGCACCAACCGGATCAGTGAACACATTTGCAAAAAAGTTTGCGAAAGCTGCTATGAAATTCCAAAGCACCACGAAAATATCAATCACAAAGTTAATCAGGGTGACGAACAAATTTCCGATAAATGCCGCCGCCACCATGAACGCCCCGCAAATAATACCCGTTGCGGAAACGGAAGTTCCAGCGAATTTGTTTACCGCTGCCACCGCCGCATAGAACAGGGCAATCAGGGCGATTATAAGAACGATAATCCACACAATAGGGCAAGCATACAAAGCAGCGTTCAAGCCGTTCTGTGCTGCAATTTCCGCTG
>OKTI01001184.1_pt1 | contig 10769 bp, 6 predicted proteins | sample 1606071 | NCBI WGS metagenome assembly OKTI01 (sample SAMEA3879500, study PRJEB24766) | human gut metagenome | biome: human-associated habitat; feature: feces | place: USA | collected 1985/1987
CTCCTCGCCGCGACAGCGGAGCAGCCATTCGCTCATGCCCCAGTTGCCGCCCTTGACATAGACCGGTTCGCCGTTGATCTTCAGGCGGAAGATGCCGTCGTGCCACTCGTAGCCGTATTCGCGGATGCCGAACGTCACTGTCCGTGCGTCCGATTGCCGCCCGTCGGTTTCAAACGCCAGGCGGCAGGTGTATAAGGCGGGGTCGCCCATGCCGTTGGGCCACCAGAGCTGCGGATGCTCTACGGCCAGGCCGGGAACCTCGCGCTCCGTGAGCCGGATCGTCCGCCGCTCGCCCGCTTCGAGGCGGACGGGGTGCGAGAAGGCGATGCCTCCGGGACGGATCTCGCCCCGCAGCACGCCCTCGCAGGCCTTGTCAGAGCGGTTCTCCACGTCGGTAAGGAGTTCGACCTTCGCATGTTCGCGGTCGGGAACCTTCGTGCGCACCCACGGTTCGACGAGGCGTACGTCGCCCGAGAGAGACAGGTAGACATCGTCGGTGATGCCGCTCAGCAACCCCGGGGCATAGGGCATCCAGTCCCACCCGGCGCTGGAGATATAGGTCGGGCTGCGGAAATTGGGCACGGGGTATCCCACCCATTCGACCTCGACTTCGAGGCGGTTCTCCCCGTCGGGTGCCACGAGCCGGGTGATGTCGTAGTCCCCCGGCTGCATGAAGCCGTCGAGGTGCCCCAACTGATGGCCGTTGAGGCGGACGGTACCCTTGCGGTTCACCCCTTCGAAGCGGAGCCACAGGGTGCGGCCTTCGCCGACCGGGGGCGTTGGGAAGAGCCCCGTGTAGCGGAAATTGCGGTCGTAGCGGCTCTTGTCCGTGCGGTAGGCGTTGTCGCCGAAATTGGGGTCTGCTTCCACGCCGGCCGCAACGTACGACGCGAAGACGCAGCCGGGCACGATGGCCGGGACGGCGGGCAGGGCGTCGCCTTCCGACGGCCGTACCTCCCAACGGATATGTCCGCTGCGGCTGTCGAGCGGGATGCATTCCTGTGCGCTGACGCCGGCGGCGAGCAGCGAAAGGCAGAGTGCGAAAATTCGTTTTATCATGGCGTGCGTTTTTTTCGGACGGGGGAGGGTGCGCACTCCGCTCCGGCGGGGGAACGGAGTGCGCGCGGATCGCTATTCCTCCGTTCCCGTGCCGGAATCGTCGTCCGAGTCGTAAACGTGTTCCCAGTTATATACGCGGAAGAAGTAGGGCCGGTAGAAATCGGCGCTGCCGACGCGGTTGAAATTGTCCCAGAAGTTGGCCGGATCGCTGTTGGTCGAGAATACCAGCTCGCCCTGGCGCGAAAGCGCCGGGTGGAGGTTGATCATGTACCAGCGCTGGTGGTAGGGACTGCCCAGCTTGTCGAGCGTCGCAGGCAGCGTGAAGAGCAGCGTCCGGTCGGTGAAGGGGCCGTAAGGCGTCTGGCTGCGGAAGAGGTAGATGTCGCGGCCGAAGGGGAAGGCTTCCATGCACATGTAGTAGACGCCGTCTTTTTCGAAGACCCACGGCATCGAGCCCGATTCGGCCGTGATGTAGGAACGTTCCATCTCCTCGTTGCTCGGCACGGAGCTCTGCCAATGGTAGTCGCCGCTCAGGTCGCGGATGTAGTACGACCACGGGCTGCCCAGGTCGAGCGTCTCGGTGCGGGCCACCAGCACGCGCGAAACGAGGTTCACCTGTTTGGTCGTATAGAGGTAGATATGTCCCCCTTCGGTGTCTTCGAACATGGTCGAGCCGTAACCCAGGCCGTCGGATTTGAAATTGTAGTCGGTCGAAAGCACCGACATGTACCGCCCGTCGCCCGGCTCGCCTTCGAGGCTGTACTCGCGCAGGCATCCGTCGATGTTTTTCAGCGACCCGGGTTCCACGCCCGTCCAGAGCATTTGCAGGATCTTTCCGTGCGCGGGGTCGTCATATACGACGGCATCGCCGGCCCAGTAGCAGTAGTCCTGGTCGATTTCGCCTTTCTGGATCTCGGCATCGGAGAGGGAGGCTTTCGGATGGCGGATGTGGGTGCGGGCCTGGTAGTAGCGTTCGCCCGAGGGGTTGTCCGTCTGCACGTAGTCGGCCAGCCATACCAGGTCGTCGTCGCTCTCCTGTCCGGAGGCGATCGTCGCCCCTTTCTGGATCATCAGGCTGTTGCGCGGGAAGCTGCAACTGCCCCGGGCGCGGGTCTTGCCGTCCACCACGCCGTAGAAACTGTCGTTGAACGACCAGAAGACATGGCCGCCGGGCAGTGCCGTCGTAAGCACGCCGTCGCCGCCGTTCCAGCCCAGCGTGCGGGTGAAGAGGGCGTCGTATTTCTTGTCCTTGTAGACGAAGACATGGGGATCCTGGCCTCCTTCGTCGGGCATCTGTACGAGGTTCCACGACGGGTCGATGGCGGGCGGGGTCGGCGCCGGGGTAACTTCGGGCGCCTCGTCGTAGGGGATCGCCGGGTTGTCGAAGTCGTTGCACGCGGCCAGGGAGCCCGTACACAGGCAGAATATGCAGAATGCTATGATATTTCTTTTCATGGTTCGTTGCGATAAGGATTAGTATTGGGAGCGGGTCATCGTCTCGCGTACTTCGTGCCAGGTATTCCCGCTTTCGGTGGCGAGCTGGTAACGGTAGTAGAGGTAGAACGTGCCGGTCGCAGGGTCGTAGGTAGAGTCGTTGAGCGGCGAGGCCGAGACCCGGATGGCATCCTGGCTGTCGAGATAGGGGGTTATGGAGACTCGCTGCATGGGTACGACCTCGTCCGTGATTTCGCCTTCGACGTAGACGGGGACGTTCACCCACGATTCGGGGTCGACCGTCACGCGCAGGCTGTTGTTGCGGGTCGTCACCTTGTCGTTGGCGGCCGTGGCGCCCGGGAGGATGCGCACCGAGCGCTCACCCACGGGGATGACCAGCTTCGAGGAGTTGATCGCCTGGCGCCGGGTGTTCGAGCCGAAGATGTTGTCGACGATCCAGCCGGTCTGCGTGGTGCCGGTCATGGTGTAGTAGGTGCTGCTCTTGGTCGTGGCGTAGTCGTTCCTGCGCTGGATCTCGAAAAGTACGAAATTCTTGGTGGCCGAGGGCATGCAGGACGATACGGACTCGATGCGCAGCGGAATGAAATAGGTCTGGTCGGGGAGCAGCTCGTCTACCCTGACGTTGATCGGGAGGCTCGCCGAACAGCTGCCGGCCTCCATCTCGACGCTCATGGGGTCGATCGTATAGTATTCGGCGGGAAGTTCCATCGCGTATTCCTCGAACTTCGTGTCGAAATTGCGTTTGTTGTACTCGCCGATCGCCTCGAAGTCCAGCCCGAGTTTGACGGTGACGTTCTGGTCGAGCCCCGTCGTGCCGCTGGCATAGATGGCCAGCTCTCCCTGGAAGCCCTTCTCGCCGTATTCGAACTCCTGCCCGAGGATGTTGTTTTCGCCGCTGACAATGAATATCTCCTTGCGGTAAAGCTCCTCCTTGTAATACTCCATTTCACAGGAGCAGAGGAAGGCGGCCGCGGCGGCGAGTATCGTTATTTTGCTGAATGCTTTCATCTTCTGAATTTTTTGGAATTGACTATTTCTCCCAGCCCGGGTTCTGATCCAGGCTCGGTACTTTGCGCAGCTCGTTGCGGTGCAGCGGCATGAACATGTACTTGGACTTGAATGTCCGTTCGCGGATCGTACGGTACGAGATGACCGTCGGGGCGTAGAATCCCTCCCATTTCCCGGCTTCGACGTTCAGGCCCGTCAGCGGCTCGCGTTCCAGTTCCTCGAAAATGCCCCAGCGGCAGATGTCGTAGTAGCGGCGGTTTTCGTGGAGGAACTCGACCATGCGTTCGCGCCGGATCAGCTCGTTGAAACTGGTGGCGTCCACCAGTTCGCCGGCGTCGGCGCCCGGGAGCCCGGCGCGGTAACGCACCTGGTTGAAAGCCCCGGCCATGGCGGTCAGGTCGCGCGAGTAGCTTTGGCCGTTGACCTCGTGGGTCTTCGTCAGGTTGTTCAGCGCCTCGGCGTACGAGAGCAGGATTTCGGCGTAGCGGATCAGCGGGAAGGTCTTCTGAACCGTGCGGGCGTTGCTGCCCGTACGCGCGTCGCGCGGGTGGACGTACTTGTAGCAGGTGTATCCCGTCAGGTTGTAGATGTTGGTCACGCCCGCCTGGTTTTTGCCGGCATTGGCGCCGTTGTAGTATTCGACGATCTTGTTCCGCATCTCTTCCGAGGTCGTAGACTGCATCTGCCACAGGGTGCCCGAGAAACCGCGGCTCGCGGTTGTCATAGGCCTTGTAAGTGCCGCCGGGCAGGGTGTAGTTCTTCGATAGCTGCTTGTCGGCTGCGGTGACGCAGGTCTGGTCGTAGGGACGATCCTCGTAGGGGTACTCGGCGCTCGCGTTGTTGATGTCGCGGCCGTCGGCCATGCGGTAGGCGTCGACGATGCGTTGCGGGATGCTGATCGAACTGTTGCCGCCCAACTTGAGCGGGAATACGACGTCCTGCTGGTCGGTGATGTTCTGCGTCGTGCCCCAGATCAGCTCCGGGTTGGTCACGTTCGTCGTTTCGCCGGTGAACATTTCCGAGTAGGAACGGAAGGGGTCGATGCCGCCCGCACCCGCAGGGAAGGGATCGGAGGGAACGTTCGAGGGCAGTGGCAGGGTGTATTCGTCGGCCGGCACCGTATGCAGGCGGTAGATGCCCAGGTCGATGACACGCTTGGCCGCGGCGGCTGCCACGGCCCACTTGCTTTCGTCGTAGGTCTGGGAGATGTAGTGCACCCCGTCGGATTTACGCTTGAAAGCCCCGAAATAACGGCGTGCGGCGGCTCCGCCGTTGAAAAGCGGGCTCGCGGCCTGCAGGCGCAGGCGTGCGACCAGCGCCAGCGCGGCGCCTTTGGTCGGGCTGCCGAAGAGATCCAACGGCTGCTCGGTTTCGAGGCTTTCCGCAGCGGCTTCGAGCTCGGAGCAGATGTAATCCACGCATTCGTCGTAGGTGCTGCGCTCGGCCTGGTAATAGTCGGGCGTTTCGTTGGTGTTGAGAACCTGGTCGCCCACGAGGATCATGGGGCCCTGGTTCTGGAGTATCCAGTAGTAGGCATAAGCCCGCAGGAAGCGTGCGCGTGCACGGAACTCCATTTTGTCGAAGGCGTTCATGTCGGGCACCTCGTCGATGTGGGGCAGGATGGTGTTCACCTTGCGGATGACCTTGTAGCAGTTGGGCCAGACATTGAAATTCCAGTCCCAGCCGCCCGTCTCGGTGTAGGTGATCTTGTCGGTGGTCAGCTCCGTGCCGGGGAAGGAGACGTCCAGGATGCCGTTGTAGAATGTCCCGCAACTGACGGCCTCGTCAGACCCGGTGGCGCCGGGGACGCTGCACCAGTAGTAGATGCGGCCCTCTTTGGGCAGCTGGTTCACCGCACCGTTGAAATAGCGCTCGATGTTGTATTGGCTCTCGAAGATACGCTCTTCGGAGAAGGTGTCCTCGAAGTAGTCGTCCACGTTCAGGAAGTTGCACGACGCGGTGAGCAGGCCGACCAGCGCGAGGGGTATGATGAATGATTTTTTCATGGTAGTTTATGTTCTTAGGAGAGATTCGGGTTAGAAGTTCAGGTAAATCTGCAGCGAGAAGCGGCGCGGGATCGGGTAGGCGTGCCCGGTCTGCATGGCCTGCTCGGGGTCGAAAATCTCCACGCCGTCCCATACCGCGAGGTTCTCGCACATGATCTGGAAGTCGATGGATTGCAGGCCGAGCGCTTTGCGCAGCCCCGGCGTGTGCAGGTTGTAGTTCAGGCTCAGCTCCTGCAGGCGCAGATAGCGGGCATTGCCTTTCCAGAAGGTCGAGGGTTTGGTGTTGTTGGCGTTGTTGCCGTAGGAAAGGCGCGGGAACCGCGCATTGGGGTTCTCGGTCGCCCGGTTGCCCGAGTAGTCGGCCGAAGTCCAGCGGTTGGCCGGATTGTAGGCCAGGGCCAGTACGTTGCCCTTGTATCCGCCGTTGAAGGGAATGTAACCGTCGAATTTCGAGCCGTCCTTGTCCCCGTAGAGGAAATAGTTGTTGCCCGTGCCTTTGAACAGGACGTTGAGCGTCCAGTTCTTGTAGCGGACTTCGGCGCCGAATCCGTACATGAACTGCGGGATGCCGGAATAGGCGAACAAGGGCACCTTGTCGTCGTCGGTGATCACGCCGTCGCCGTTCACGTCCTTGTACTTGATGTCGCCCGGGCGTACCGTGCCGAACTGCTCGGGGCTCATGTCCACGTCCTGCTGATCCTTGAAGAGTCCCAGGGAGATGAATCCCCGCTGCACGTCGTTCGAGAACCCGGTCTTGCTCAGGTAGGGATAAGGCTGCGTGGCCTCTTCCCAGTTGTTGATCTTGTTCTTCGAGAGCGTGAAGTTACCGCGCAGCGTGAAGTGGAAGTTTTTGCCGAGGGGCTGGAAATATTCGAAGTTTCCGTCGCCGCCCCAGCTGGTCATGCTGCCGACGTTCCCGTAGGGCATGCTGATGACGCCCACGTAGTCCGGAATCTGGGCGCGTTCCTGGAAGATGCCCTCACGGCGGTCGCGGAAATAGTCCACCGTCATGGTGAAGCGGTCGCCGAAGAGGTGGAGATCCATACCGATGTCGAATTTCTTGGCTTTCTCCCACGCCAGGTTGTCGGCGCCCACGCGGTTCTCGGTCAGTACGCCCGAACCGCCCCACGGCGTGCCGTCGGTCTTCTCTTCGATGATCGTCAGGTAGGGGAAGCGCACGCTGGAAATCCGGTCGTTACCCACCATACCATACGAGGCGCGGATCTTCATGAAGTCGATCCACTTGATCCGCTTCATGAATTCGTACTGCGTGGGAACCCAGCCCACGGCCACGGCCGGGAAGAATCCGTACTGCCGGCCGCTCTGGAAGTTCTCCGAACCGTTCAGGCCGAAGTTCACGTCGAGGAAATAGGTATCCTTGAAGCCGTAGGTGAAGCGCCCCGAGAGGCTCTGGTAACGCCTTGCGATGGCGTTCATCGAACTGTCGGCACCCGATTCGGTCGTGCTTTCCAGGTAGTAGAACAACAAGCCGCCTACGCGGTGGTTCCCGAAGGTGCGGTCGTAGTTGACTTTGGCGTCGAAATAGAGTTTCCGCCAGTTCCATGCCTCGGAGTTATACTGCACCGAAGCCTCGGTGACCTGTTCCGAAAGGATCAGCTCGCCTTTCTGGTTGCGCTCGCGTGCCAGGTAGAGGGCCGGCATGGAGTAGCGGCTTTCGCCGTAGAGCGACTGGGAATCCCACGAACCGGTGGCCTCGATGTTCAGCCCTTCGGTGAGCATCGACAAATCCTGTTTTATGCCGATGTTGAAGAGCGTGCGGCTTTTGTTCTCCACGGTGTTGCCCGTGTAGTTGAGCAGCACGTGGGGCGGGATGTCGCTGTCCGAACCCGAGGCGGGCAGCTCGCCGCTCGAATAGCGCAGCGGGTACATCAGCGGGGTCGTCTTGGACTGCGAATCCCAGATCCAGTCGGTGAGCGAGGTGTCGGTGCGGCTGTACTTCTTACCCATGCTCGGACGCTTGTTCACCGACATGAAGCCCATGGCGCCCAGGTAGATCTGCGTCGTCTTGGTCAGGTTGATGTCGATGTTGGTGCGGAAATTATAGGTGTCGTAGCCGACACCCTTGTTGTATTTGCTGTCGTCCATGCTCTTGTAGGCCGACGATTCCTGCGACATGCCCAGGCTGGCGAAATAGCGGGCGATGTTGCCGCCGCCCTGTGCACTGACATACTGCGTGTGCTGGAACGAGGTGGGGTTGAGGATCACGTCCTGCCAGTCGATGTCGGGGTAGAGGTCGGGATCCAGCCCGTAGCGGATGATGTCCATCTGCGTGTCGTTGTAGATCGGGCTCATGCCCGAGGCTACGGCTGCTTCGTTCGCCATTTCGGCATACTGTGTGGCACCCACGTAGCGGGGCAGGCGGCGCAGCTCGGAGATGGTGTAGTTCGAGCGGAAGGTGATTTTGAGCTGCTCCTGTTTTCCGCGCTTGGTGGTCACGAGCACCACGCCGTTCGCACCGCGGCTGCCGTAGACGGCCGTTGCGGCGGCGTCCTTGAGCACCGAGAAGCTCTCGACGTCGGCCGGGTCGATCTGGCTCAGGTTGCCTTCCAGTCCGTCGATCAGCACCAGGGCGCCGCTGTTGGCGCCGAACGTGCCGATGCCGCGCACCCAGAATTCGGAGATGTTCCGCCCCGGCTCACCGCTCGACTGGATGGAAATCACGCCCGGGACGCGGCCGCCGAGCGTGTTGACGATATTAGTCGCGGGCAGTTCGAGGTCTTTGGTGTCGACCACCGCCACGGCGCCCGTCACGCTGACTTTGCGCTGCGTACCCATACCGATGACGACGACCTCTTCCATCTGGTTGCCTTCCCGGAGGGTGATCTTGACGTCGGCCGCCGAAGTGATGATCTGTTCGGCGGTTTCGTACCCCATGAACGATACGGCCAGCGTATTGTACATTTTGGCGGTGAGTTTGAACCGGCCTTCCGAATTGGTGATGGAGCCGATGCCCGGCTCGTCCTTGATATAGACCGTGGCGCCGACGATGGGGACGTCGTCCGAATCCACGACCAGTCCGTTCACCTCGACCGGCTGCTGCTGTTGCTGTTTGCTCTGGGCACCTGCCTGTACCGCGAGCGCGAACAGGAAGGCGCATATCAATAGAATTCGCTTCATGTCTGTTTAGGATTGTTAGGTGAATAAACCCACTTATTCGATGGCTATGCGGCGGATGGCATAGTTCTCGCTGTCGCCGATGTAGAGGTTGCCTTCCGCAGTGATGGCCAGGCCGACCGGTTTGTTGAATTTGGCCGCGTCGGCAGGGCCGTTCACATAGCCGGACGATTTGGGCGTCCCCGCGAACGTGGAGACGTAGCCGTTCGAGAGCGTGATCTTACGGATACAGTGATTCTCCCTGTCCGTTACGTAGATGGCCTCGCCTTCGGGGTCTACGCACATCTGGCAGGGGTAGTTGAACTGCGCCTCGGCGAGCGGCCCGTCCAGATAGCCCGCCGTGTTTTTCCGCCCGGCCCACAATTCGATGGTGCCAGCGGCGATGTCGTGCTTGTAGATGCAGTGCTGGCCCTGGTTGGCGAAATAGACGATGTTGGGGTCGCGCGGATCGAAGACGACGCCCATGATGTCGCCCTGGGAGTCTATGAAGCGGCCGGGAGGCGTGAGATCCTCGCCCTTTCCGGTGGCGGGATCCCAGCGGGCCACGACGCCCTCGTTGGTGTAGAAGTAGAATTTATTGTCGGCCGGGCACATCGTGAAGGTCTGGATGGCATTCCACACGGGAGCGAAATTGCCGTCGGTATAGAACAGGTCGTGATCCCACTTGATGTCGCCCATATTCGTGTTGGCGTAGTCGGCGACGGGGTCGAAATAACCGTATCCCTTGTTCCCGATGTTGGTGTGGTACCAATATACATTGCCTGTGGCCAGGTCGGTGCTCAGGAGGATACCCGTTACGAGGATGCCGAAATCATTGAGGACTTTGATATTTCCGGCCTCCTCGTTCATCATGTAGACGCGGTGCTTGCCTCCGTCGTCTATGCTGAAGCGGACGTAGAGGTTGTCGTGCTTGTCGACGGCGATTCCCGATTCGGGCTTCGACGAGAAATACGATCCGATCAGCGAGGTGGTTCCTTCGGGCATGGTAGTGCCCTTCATGCCCCCGGCGATCGTGGAAACGTTGGTCTGGATGATGTAGTCGAACAGCTCGTCGAACTGTACCTTGTTCTCTTCGTTCTCACCCATGGAGACCGAGATGACGCACTCTTCGCCCGGGAGTTTGGGTGCAAGGACGAGCATGCGGTCGCCCGTCGAGGAGATTACGGCAGCGCGTTTTTCGTTGAAATAGACATTGAGGGCTTTGGCGTCGGTGCCGAAGTTCTTGCCCTTGATGATTACCTGGGTCGCTATCGGCCCGGTTTTAGGATAGAACGATTCGAGTTCGATGGGTTTGTCGGGTTGGTATCCCGAATTCCCCCCCCCTCGTCGCCGTCAGAGCACGCTGACAGCCCGATTCCTGCCGTCAGGCAGGCGAGCCATAAGTGTAACCGGCATTTGCAGTAGAAGTTTTTCATGAATGTTGGTTTTAGTAGGGTATATATTAATAGGTTGACGCGTGGTTTGCGGCGGTTTTTATCCGGAATTACCCGGGCGTGTCCCCCGGTGCGGGAGATGCGGTTCGGAGCCGATGCGGGATGGTCGGGGACAAAACACACGGCGGCGACGGGACGGGTCGTCCCGCCGCCCGGGAAAGGGCGTATGGTCTGCATTGACGGTTTCTCCGCAGGTCGGTAGGTTAGGTTCATTCGTTTCGCAAGTTCCGCAAGTCCCGCCGGAGCATTTGTCCGCCGGGAGTTTTTTGTGCTCCTACAAAATTACCTAATTGCGGGTGTTATTCAAGTCCACCGGGGTTGAAATGAGATGTATGTTAACTCGCTCTGAAAATTAATATGCTGTTTTTCATTGCGTTGCATGTTGAGCTGCTGTCCGTTTTGGTAAACGGGAATTAGAGCTGCCGGTGGATATGCGGATTTAATATCCGGCGTTTTGACGGCTTACCCCCGCCTGTGGGATTGGGAGGATCGGACACTGATAGCTGTTGTCCGGGTACTGGGGGCGGCCGCAGCTGTCCCTCTATCCCGCGCCGGACGTCGTCGTGGGCGTGATGGCAGAGGGAAAACCGACCTGGGCCGATGAGGATGCACTCGTTGATCGGCGACGAAGCCTGAAGGCATGCAAATAGAAAGGGCCGGACATTTTGTCCGG
>OKTI01001214.1_pt1 | contig 10532 bp, 10 predicted proteins | sample 1606071 | NCBI WGS metagenome assembly OKTI01 (sample SAMEA3879500, study PRJEB24766) | human gut metagenome | biome: human-associated habitat; feature: feces | place: USA | collected 1985/1987
CCGCCCAGAAACTTTACCTGGCCGGGCAGACCGACGCTGCCGCCAAATCGCTGCGCAGTTATGTCAGGAGCTACCCCAAGGGGTATTACCTGAACGATGCCCTCTATTTCCTGAGCGACTGTTACCTCCGCACGGGCGAGCGCGGCGATGCCATCGAAACCCTCACCGAACTGGCCGGGCAGGGTACGAACCAGTATTCGGTCACGGTGCTCGAAAAACTTTCGGAGCTGACCTATGAGGACAAGCGTTACGACGAGGCCGCCGCCGCATTCCGCAAGCTGTACGACGTCACGACGACGGTGGCCGGGCGCGAGGATGCCATGACGGGCTACGTGCGCGCCACGCTGGCCGGGGGCGACGCTTCGAAAATCGAGGCGATGGCTGCCGATGTCGCCGCGCATCCCGATGCCGGGGCCGTGGCGCTGCGCGAATCGAAATTCGCATGGGCGGAGTTGCTGCGGCAGCAGGATCGCCGTGCCGATGCCGTGAAGCTTTACAGGGAACTGGCCGCGGACGTCCGCTCGAAGGAGGGTTCCGCCGCTGCCTATTACGTGCTGGAGGACACCTTCGAAAAGGGCGATATGGACAAGACCGAGAAGGCGATATTCGCCTATTCCGAACGGGAACCCCAGGCCTACTGGCTGGCCAAGGCCTTCATCCTGCTGGGCGACGTCTATGTCCGCAAGGGAGACAATTTCCAGGCGCGGGCGACCTACCAGAGCGTCGCGGACGGTTATTCGCCTGCCGACGACGGGATCGTGGATGAAGCCAAGGAACGGATCGCAAAACTGAACTGACGATGAAACGCATGTTGTTTGTAGCCGCGCTGATGGCGGCATTGCCCTGGGGCGCGAGCGCGCAGGTCGAGAAACGGGTCGAAGTGACCAAGGCCTATGTGCCGAGTGTGGAGGGGGCGTCGAAACTCGCTGTCGTGCCCGACATGACCGATACGGTGAAGATGCGTCCCGAGATCGACTATACGATCACGCCGCTGTCGTTGCAGACCACCCTCGCCACGCGGCCGATCCGCCCTGCGACGGTAACCTACTGGGAATTCAACCGCCCGCTGCCTTTCTACCTCAAGGCCGGGATGGGCTACCCGTTCAATTCGGTGTTGGATTTCTATGCTTCGAGCCAGAACCCCGGGACAGGGTATGTGGTGGGCTATGTCAACCACGAGGGGCGCTATTCCAAGATCGGGAATGACTTTGGCGTCAAGAACAATTCGACGCGGATGCTCAACCGCATCGGCGCCGCTGCGGGTAAATATTTCGGCCGTCACGTGCTCGAGGGCGACCTCTCCTACGAGAACCGCATGTACCACCGCTACGGTATGTACCTCGCGCCGGACATCTCTGCCGATGCCGTACCCGGTTCGATGGCCGATTACGGCGATGCGAACATCGCGGTGCGCTTCGGCGACGATTTCCAGGATCTGAGCCGTGTGAATTTCGAAATCGCCATCCGGGGCGGCATGTTTTTCGACCATTCCGAGTGGCCGGACTATAACGACAAGGCCCGCCAGACCACGCTGGAAACCCACGCGAAGATCGCCCGCGCTTTCGGGCGCCACCGCCTTGCCGCCGAGATCGGTTACGAGCGGCTCGCCGGACAGAAGGCCCTCGACGAATATAACCAGCAATTGATACATGCCGCGCTGCGCTACGGCATCGAGGGCGGGGTAGTGCGCCTCGAGGTCGGTGCCGATTATTACCACGACAAGGTCAAGTCCGTCGAAGCGGAAAATTATATCATTCCTTTCGTGCGGCTGAACCTGAACCTCGGGACGGACGGGCTGTGCCCGTTCTTCGAGATGGACGGCGACGTCCGCGAGAACAGTTACCGTTCGCTTACGAAGCTGAATCCCTATCTGCTGAATCCCGTATTCGGGACTAAGAGTTCGGTCGATTACAACGGCCGCTTCGGTATCGGGGGCAGTATCTGGCGCGGGAAGTTCGACTACCGGGCCTATGCCGGGTTCTCGATCCGTGACAACCACCTTTACTGGTATAGTGCCGATGTCGTGCAGGGGAGCGATATTCTTGCCGCCGGGCTGACCATGCTGCCGTCGATGGCCCGCCAGACCGTCTTGTCGTTCAACGGCGAGGTGACGTGGCGTCCCGCGAGCAGTTTCCGGACGGAGTTGGGCGTGCACGGCTATATCTATAACGACGACGAGACCAAACTCCATAACGGTGCCCCGGCTTTCGATGGCAATTTTTCCGCCCACTACGACGGCCGCAAGATTTCGTTCGGCGCGGGCATCTGGCTGCAAAGCACCCGTAAATGGTCCGACTACCAGTTGGATGCAGCATCCGGGGCGGAGAGTTTCGGCAGTGTCGAAGTGCCCTTTGCCGCCGACCTGCGGGTCAATTTCGACTGGAAGGTTTCGGGACGCATTACGCTCTTCGCCGAGGGCCGTAACCTGATCAACCGCCGCCTGTACCAATACCCGTGGTATCCGGAATACGGGGCAAATTTCACGGTCGGGGTGAAGGCCAACTTCTGAAATCCCACCTCCGGTCTGTGACGCGGGGTATTGCCATGGTTTTTTGCCGGAATTTGCACATTTATGTGACATATTCAAAAAATATATTAATTTTGTGAAGCCTGACATGGTATAAATACAACTTTTTGAACTTATATGGCACTGAAGAACCTCCCCAAGATATGTCCCTCCTGCGGTAAACGATTGAGCGTACAAGCGATGCATTGCAACGGATGCGATACGCATATCGAAGGCGACTACAACCTCCCGGTGATGATGCAGCTTTCGGCTCCCGACCAGCAATTCGTGCTCGATTTCGTAAAAAGCAGCGGCTCCCTGAAGGAGATGGCGCAGAAATTAGGGCTCAGTTACCCTACGGTACGCAACCGTTTGGACGACATAATTGCTCAACTTAATCAATTCGAAGGCGATGAACAGGATTCTTAACCCGTTTGAATACCTTTCTACCGGGAAAGCGCTCGGCTGGGGCCTTGCCGGGACTCTTTTTTCCATCTGCCTGCTGACGGCGGTGAGCTGGCCTGTCGGGGACGATCTGTCGAAGATCGTCACGATCCTCTCTTCGAACCTGCTTTTGTGGATTCCCCTTTCGCTGTTGCTCTACGTGCTGGCCCTGCTCTTCTCGCCGTCGCGTATCCGCGCAGTCGATATCTTTGCCACGAACCTTTTTGCCATGTTGCCCACGATCGTCATACTCGGGGTGCTGAGCGTGCCTTCGAAATGGCTGGGAGGGCTTGTCTGCGAGCCCCGCAGCGCCTGCGAGGTGATGAAGCTCGCAGGGTATAACCTGATCGTGATCCTGCTGTCGGTCTCGATGGCCTGGTCGATGGTCTGGGGCTGTTTCGCCTACCTCGTCTCGGCCAATATGAAGGGGTGGCGCGGGATTTCCATCTTTGTCATCTGCTATGTTTTCGTCAGCGTCGTCAACCAGTTGCTGATCGCCTATTCGAAATAAAATACCGGAATCATGCCGCGCGGGACGTCTTCGTCCCGTTTTTTATGCCTTTACTGGAATGCACTGGCCGGCTGCTGCATCCGGTATGCATTTTTTTTGCCGGCAACACAATACGATTGGATTTTATGCCGGCGGCAGGTTTGTTCGTTGACGTTTTTTCATGCCGCGATGGAGCAAAAAAGCGGTGCCCGGGGCTGTGTGACCCGGGCACCGTATAACAAAAAAAGGGTGAGCTCCTTATATCGCACCGCTACGACCACATACCCTTGCTCGATTCCTCGCCTGGGGGATTCTGTGGGAGCTGGTCGTATAAGACTCACCCGGGCACAAAAGTAGGAATTTTTTATATCTTTGCAAAAATTTTCGGCCCGATGCGTAAAAAAACTTTTCGCTATATCCTTTTCGCCTGCCTTGCGTGCCTGCTTGTCGCGGGTTTTGTCCTGCGGCAGCAATTTTACGGGAATGCCGTGCGCGCGGGGCGCGACCTCTATATCGGCAGCCGTGCCGACTACCAAAGCCTCACCGATTCCTTGCTGCCCCGGCTCAGGCACCATTGGGCTTTTGGTGTCTATGCCCGGCGCATCAACCTGCCGGAGACGTTCAAGCCCGGCCACTATGTGCTGGAGCCCGGGATGAGCGTGATCCGGGTAGCGCGGATGCTCAAACTGGGGCTTCAAACCCCTGTACGGGTTTCGATCAACAATGCCCGCATTCCGGCGCAGCTCGCGCAGAAACTCGCCCGGCAGATCGACGCCGACTCCACGGCGATCATGCAGGTGCTGACCTCGCCCGAAGTGGCGCGTGGCGTGGGGTTCGACAGCGTGACGCTCTTTTCGATGTTCATTCCCAACACCTACGAGTTCTACTGGACGGTGACGCCCGAAGAGTTCGTGCAGCGCATGAAGCGCGAGTACGACCGTTTCTGGACGCCCGGGCGCGATGCCTTGCGCGAACGCAGCGGTCTGAGCCGGCTCGAGGTCATGACCCTCGCATCGATCGTCTACGAGGAGACCCGCAAGACCGACGAGATGCCCCGTATCGCAGGGGTGTACGTCAACCGCCTGCGCAAGGGGATGCCCCTGCAGGCCGATCCGACGGTCAAGTATGCCATGCAGGACTTCGGGCTGCGGCGCATCCTGCACAAACACCTGAAATACGAGTCGCCCTACAATACCTACCGGAACAAGGGGCTGCCGCCTTCGCCGATCTGCATGCCCGGCATCGACGCCATCGACGCCGTGCTCAACTACGAGGTGCATGACTATCTTTTCTTCTGTGCGCGTGCGACGTTCGACGGTTACCACAACTTCGCACGGACGCTCCGCGAGCACAATGCCAATGCCCGGGCTTACAGCGCCGAACTGAACCGGCGCAAGATTAAATAATTTTTCGTACATTTGTCCTGATGCTTACGAAGATCTACGAACAGAACCCCTCGGAGCGGGAATTGCAGAAGGTGGTCGACGTGCTCGTCCACGACGGGATCGTCATCTATCCGACCGACAGCGTCTATGCTTTCGGCTGTTCGCTCCATTCGCCCAAGGCCATCGAACGCCTACGGCGGATGAAGGGTAAGGATGCCGAGGCTTTTTCGGTGGTCTTCGGGGATATGGCCCAGGTGGCGGAGTATTGCCGTGTGGACAACACGGCGTTCCGGATCCTGAAACGGAATCTGCCGGGGCCCTTCACGTTCGTGCTCACGGCATCCTCGCGCGTGCCCGACAAGGCGCTTGAAAAGCGCCGTACGATCGGTATCCGTATTCCGGACAACGCCATATCCCGCGCCATCGTCGCCGCGCTGGGCTGCCCGCTCGTCACCACGTCGGTGAAGGACGACGATCAGGTCGTGGAGTATACCACCGATCCCGAACTGATCCATGAGCGCTATGGCCGCGACGTGGCGCTTGTGATCGACGGCGGCATGGGGGACAACATCCCCACGACGGTCGTAGACCTTACGGGCGACGAGCCCGAAATCCTGCGCGAAGGCAAGGGGGAACTGCAATGAGATCAAATATAAACTGTATATGGAAAAAACGAATTTCTGGAAAGATGTCGCCAAGTACGGCGCGATCATAGGCGCCCTGCTGGCCGTCTCGTTCATGTTGGAAACCCGATTGCAGATTTCGGCTAGTTTCGGCCTGTACGCAATCGAATGGATTGCCGTCGTCGTACTGCATTACTATCTGCTGCACCGTTTCACGCGCCGGTATTCGATGATGTATACCGCAGAGGAGGGTTTCTCCTTCGGTCAGGGATACGCTTACATCCTCTCCGTCTCGACCGTTGCGGGGCTCATCGTCGGTATCGTGCAATACCTTTACATGCACTTTTTCATCGGTTACGCCAACTATACGGAGCGTACCACAGCCGCATTATCCGATTATATAGGGCGGAACGGCGGGGTGCCGGCCAACATGGAATCCATGCTGTCGCAGATGTTCGACCAGATGCAGAATACCCCCGAACCCTCCTTTTTAAGAACCCTGTGGGCTGTAACTTTCCTGAGCATCCTGTTCGGTGCCGTTTTCGGCCTTATCATTGCAGGCGTGTTGTCGCGTGCGCCCAAACCGTTTGACACCCCGCTGAGCGAATAGAGGCATACCGTGAATAATAAACTGGACATATCCGTCGTAGTACCGCTCTACAATGAGGCCGAGTCCCTGCCCGAACTGGTGGCATGGATCGACCGCGTTGCCGTGTCGCATGGCTATGCTTACGAGGTGATACTCGTGGACGACGGTTCGTCCGACGGCTCCTGGGAGGTTGTCGAGTCGCTCAGGGAGAAGTACCCGGCGATCCGCGGCATCGGCTTCGCCCGCAATTACGGCAAGTCGGCAGCCCTGTACTGCGGTTTCGCCGCCGCCGAAGGCCAGGTCGTCATCACGATGGATGCCGACCTGCAGGATTCGCCCGACGAAATCCCCGAACTGCGCCGCATGATCCTCGAAGAAGGGTACGACCTGGTATCCGGCTGGAAGAAGAAGCGCCGCGACCCGGTCGGCAAACGCTGGCCGAGCAAATTCTTCAACTGGACGGCGCGCCGGGTCTCGGGTATCAAACTCCACGATTTCAACTGCGGGCTGAAGGCCTACCGCCGCAAGGTCGTCAAGTCGATCGAGGTCTACGGCGAAATGCACCGTTTCATTCCGATTCTGGCCAAATAGGCCGGGTTCCGCCGTATCGGCGAAAAGGCCGTCGAGCACCACGCCCGCAAATACGGCTGTTCGAAGTTCGGCCTCGAACGTACCGTGAAAGGCTACCTGGATCTGATCACCGTGCTGTTCATGACGCATTTCGGCCGCTCGCCGATGTATTTCTTCGGCAGTCTGGGAACGCTCATGTTCCTTATCGGCGGCGGGACTACGGTGTGGATCATCGCCGCAAAGATCTGGAAACAGATGCACGGGCTGTCGCTGCGTCCGGTCACCGACCAGCCGCTCTTTTACCTGGCGATCCTCGCCGTGATCCTCGGCGTGCAGTTGTTCCTGGCGGGGTTCCTGGGCGAGCTCATCAACCGGGGTTCGTCGGACAGGAATAAATACCTGATTGATAAAACTTTGTAAATAATTATGATACAACGAATCCAAACACTCCATCTGCTCATCGTCACGGCGCTCATGGCCGTTACGCTCTTTGCCCCGCTGGCTTGGTTCGCGGGCGATGCGGGTGAGTTCCGGCTCTATGCCTTTTCCCTGCAGACCTCGGCCGGAGAGGCCGTACAGTCGACCGTCTACATGGGCGTCGTGCTGGCACTGGCCTGCGTACTGCCTTTCATTACGATCTTCCTGTTCAAACGCCGTCTGCTCCAGATCCGGCTCTGTGTCGTGGAGATCGTGCTGCTGATCGGTTCTGCGGTTATGGAAGCGGCCTATTATTTCCTCAGTTGGCGGGTCTTTTCCGAACTTTCGTTCCATACGCAGGGTTTCCGGCCCGCCATCGCACTGCCGCTCGTGTGCCTGTTGTTCGCCTACCTCGCTGCACGGGCTGTTTTCCGCGACGAACTGATGGTACGTGCCGCCGATAGAATACGCTGACGCGCACCCTACGACCGGACGTGGCATCAATCGGCCCGTCCGCTGAATATATCCCGCTTGCGGGATATATTTTTTTATGCCTGCCGGAGCCATCCGGCGGTTGAAAGGCATTCCTTGGCATTCGATTTGAAGCGGATATACAGGAAATTAGGAAATTCATTCATTCCTGTCTAAAATAAACGCTTCTATGAAAAAATCGAACTTTTGGAAGTTATTGTCCGGCACGGCGTTCTTTGCCGCCGTGGCCCTGGCCTCATGTGTGGACGATAACGACGACAAGGGGATGCCTTATCTCGAAGTCACCCCCGATGTGCTTACGTTCAATGCCGACGGTGCCCCGGAAGGCGCCTCCGCATTCACCGTAAAAAGCAACCGTCCCTGGACGCTCGAAGTTCTCGAGGGCAGCGACTGGGTTACACCCTCCGCGACGCAGGGCTCGGGCGACGCTACGGTCGAATTCACCATCCCCGCGAGCAACGTGGGGCGTATCGCCAAGCTCTCGTTCAACCTGAAGAATGCCTACGGTGCCTATTGGACGAAGGAGGTCACCATCGAGCAGGGCGAGGCGCCCAAGGCCGGCGAGGTGAGCGCGCTGGTGGCCTACATCAAAAACACGTGGCCGAGCCTCGAAAGCGGTACCGAAGAGCTGAATTACAGCCAAAAGACGATCCCCGCCGTGATCCTCGCCAACAACGAGGGCGGCAACAATTTCGGCAAGCTCTATGTCGGCGACAACATCACGCTGCCCAACTCGGCCATCATTCTTTACAGCACGACCGAGTTTACCCGCGATAACAGCGCGAAATATCCCGTCGGCAAGAAGGTCACGCTCGACTTGTCGGCTGCCCAGTATGCGCCCTACGGCAATCTGCGCGAGCTGAAGAACGTCGTGGTGACCGTCTCCGACGATCCCGCCGTCGAGGTGGCCGTGCCGACGCTTTCGGCCGCGACCCTCAACGAGGGCAATTATCAGGGGCAGTATGTCCGGGTCACGAACCTCACGCCGCAGTCGTCGTTCGTCGGCGAGGCGTGGGCGACTTCCGCCAAGCGCGTCGTGCGCTTCGATGCCGCCGGAGGCGAGACTGTCCAGAGCTATATGGCTACGGCAACCGATGCCGCCGGTTTCGCCGCGATCACGATCGCCGACAAGACGGGCGCCCTGCTCGGTACCGCCGAACAGAATTTCAAGAACATACAGGTCATCCCGACCACGCCTTCGGACGTGGCCGCATTCGTCGCTCCGGGGGCTTCGCTCGGCATCTCGCCCGAGGATAACCTCGTGCTGGCTTCGACGTCGGGCGCTACGGCGACCGTGACCGTCACGGCCAACATCGCGTGGACGGCCACCATGAGCGGCGACGGCTTCACGATCTCACCCCAGGGCGGGGATAACAACGGTACGGTCACCGTCACGGCGACCGCAGCCAACGAAACCTCCGCATCGAAAGACCTGGGCAGCATCACCTTCTCGGGCGAGGGCGTCACGCCGCTGACCCTGCGTGTCGCGCAGGCCGCCAAGCCGAGTGCCGAGCCCAAGACGGTTGCCGAATTCGTTGCCTTCGTCAAGGGGCTGGCGCCTGCTTCGGGTGCCGAGGCTTCGCTCGGCGAGTGGACGGGACAGACCGTTCAGGGATATATTGCCGCCAACGACGCGGGCGGCAACCTTTACCAGATGATCTCCGTCGTGGATAACACCGGAGATGCCGGTTCGGGTATCCTGCTCGGCGATGCGGCGTACGAAACCGTCGCCGACTACCCGGTCGGCGCCCGGATCACGCTGACCCTCGATGCGACGAGTACGGTCTACAACTCCTACGGCCTGTATAAGATCAATAAGGTAACGACCGCGGTCGACAACTCGTCGCCCGTGCAGATGGTCGTGCCGTCCGTCACCCTCGCGCAGTTCAATTCGAACGATTATATGGGTATGAACGTGAAGGTCACGGGGCTCGCATTCAAGGGCGAGGCCGGCGAGATGTGGTACAGCGGTACGGCCAACTATTCGACCCGACTGTTTACCGATGGGAGCGGCGACCTGGCTGTGCGTACCTACAAGACCGTCGCATGGGGCGGCGAGTTGATCTCGTCGACCGTGACGGCCGGTTCGCTGACCGGCGTGGCCGAAGTCTACGACGGTGCGGCGCAGCTCTACCCGCAGTCCGCGGCGGATGTCGCCGACTTCAAGGTCGATGCTTCGACGCCCGTGATTACGGAGGTCGACCCCGCATCGCTGACTTGGGGTGCCGAGGAGACGGTAACCAAGGATGTTGAGGTTACGGTCGTCAACCTCGGGTCGAACGCCCTGACGGTCGATAACGATGCGATTGCGCCCTTCACGGCCGTAGTCAACGGTACTACCGTTACCGTCACGCCTCCGGCTCCCAACACGACCTCCGACGACATCGTGCGCACGATGACCGTCTCGGTTGCGGGCGGTAACAGCCGCGAGGTTACGCTCACGCAGTTCGCGGCCGGGTCGGGCGGCGATACCAAGGGCATCTATACCTCCATGAGCCAGTTCATCCCGGCTTCCACCAGCACGACCGACCGTTACTATCCTTCCAACTCGACGATCGACGGCCAGCCCGCTACGGGTTTCAAGCTCGGGACGAGCAGCCTTGCCGGCGTATTCACCTCCGAGGCGCTGGGGGCATCGCTCACGGGCGACAAGAAACTGTCGTTCTATGCCGTGGCATGGACGGGCAAGGCCGCCACGGTCTACATCCGGGTCAACAACGGCGGAGCGGTGAGCGGTGACGGCAGCCATGCGATCACGGCCAGCGCCGGGGCCACGGGGTCGGGCAACGACTTCACCTTCACCGACGTGACCGATTCCGATTACTACACCTTCCAGCTCACGGGGCTGACCGCCGCATCGACCGTGACGATCTCCACGTCGCCCGACTTCACGGCGGCATCGGATCGCAATACGGGGCGTGCCATCGTGCTGGGCGTACAGGTCTATTGATATGAAGAGGATGCGTAAATATCTGATACGAACGCTCCTCGGGGTTGCTGCGGTCGTGGCGGCGGG